>ENA-OPVV01002115-OPVV01002115.1-human-gut-metagenome-genome-assembly--contig:-NODE-2115-length-12661-cov-2.653895_pt1 | contig 12661 bp, 9 predicted proteins | sample MGYA00241500_ERZ501992 | MGnify/ENA primary metagenome ERZ501992 (study PRJEB25962, sample SAMEA2043052) | human gut metagenome | biome: human gut; feature: human-associated habitat; material: faeces...
GTCTGCAAAAGAGTTGAACAAAATTGAAATTCCTGTTTTGTCCCTAGAAGAACAAAGAAAAATTGCAGAAACGCTGAGCAAGGTCGATGAATTGATAGCATTTCGAGAGCAGCAACTTGCTAAACTGGACGAGCTGGTAAAGGCGCGATTTGTGGAGATGTTTGGGGATGCAAAACTTAATCCCAACAACTTACCTTGTTGTAGTCTTTCTGAATATATTGTGTTCCTCACTTCTGGTTCTCGTGGATGGTCGCAGTATTTCACTGATAGTGGCGAATACTTTATAACAATAAAAAACGTAAAAAACTGCAAAATCACATTGCAAGATGTTCAATGCGTTACGCCACCAGATAATGCTGAAGCTAAACGCACAAGAGTTCAAGAAAACGACCTACTCATTAGTATTACGGCTGATTTAGGCCGTACAGGTATTGTTACAAAGAAAATTGCAGAGCATGGAGCATATATCAATCAGCACTTGACCTGTATTCGATTGAAACAAGATAAATTGAATCCATTGTATGTAGCGTATTACATGGAAAGCGATGCAGGAAAAGAACAATTTATTGCAAAAAATCAGAGTGCAGTGAAAGCCGGATTGAATTTTAATGCGATTAACTCGTTGAAGCTAATGGTGCCGCCGCTTGCCCTTCAAAATCAATTTGCTGCCTTTGTGGAGCGTGTAGACCAGCAGAAGCAGACCATACAGCAGAGCATTGAAAAGCTGGAACTGATGAAAAAGGCGCTGATGCAGGAGTATTTTGGGTAACTCCCCCAGTCGCCTAGCGGCGACAGCCCCCTCAGAGAGGGAGCCTTAACGTGGCCGCAAGGCAAAAGCCTCCCTCTTTGAGGGAGGTGGATGCGAGCGAAGCGAGCAGACGGAAGGAGTTTACATGTAAAATGCTACCAGACTTTAGGTAAAAGGGTGTGCAACAGTAGATTTTAGCAGTATAATGGAAGAAAAAGGAAGTGCCATGCTGTATGTCAGAAGCCATTTGGGTTGCAATTATTGGATTGGTCGGCGTTGTAGTAGTAGCAGTTATCAATGGAGTTTTTGGGTTGATAAAAAAGCCGGAGAAAGACAGCAAGAAAAAGTCTGAGGATAAAATAAGCGTCAATCAAACAGTCTCAGGCAATAACAATACTGTAATTGGAGTGCAAACAGATAAACGGGAGAAATCATAATGAGCGAAAATCTTGAAGTTAATCAAAATGCAGCTTTTGGTTCCCACCATAATACTTTCGCTGGCACAGTAAACAATTATGGTGTCCCCGCTGAGAATGTTGCAGGAATGGTAATCGAACAAACTTTCAAGCTGTTTCACCAGTACTTCCCTCTATTACAAAAAGAAGCTTTAGAAGAAGTGCATAGAATGCTTCAAGAAAAATTGAAAAATATTCCCCCAGAAGATATTGTTCAACCTAGTCCAAGAATTGCAATCCCTTCATTGCAAAATGCGAGTATCACAGAAGAAAGTGAAGTAAGAGAACTCTACGCCAGTCTGCTTGCAAACTCAATGAACAAAGTTGTCAAAGATGGTGTTCATCCTGCATTTGTTGAAATTATAAAACAACTTTCGCCTGATGAGGCTAAGATTTTGCGGTATATGAGTATTTTCTCTTCTGTGCCAACAATTTCATTACGAGCTGAAAATAAAGACCAGTCTGGAATAACCGTTATCAATTGTTTCTCAAACATTGGAGAATTGATGAAATGCGAAAAGCCATATGACATTGGAAAATACTTTGATAATTTGGAAAGATTGGGCGTGATAAGAAGAAGTGGTGCTTTTGAATCTTTTACAGACAAAAGTATCTATGAGCCATTAAAAAGCCATGAATTTATCAAAGAAAAAGAACATAGTATTCAAAATTCTTTGGATCGTAATATACCAAACATTTTAGAAGGCTTTGTTGAAATCACAAGTTTCGGACGTGCTTTTTGTGACACTTGCGTCACAGTTGAATTGAATATAACTATTGCAACTTGACATTACAGAAAGGAGCCCTCCCATGTCCAACTTCTCCTATCTCTCCACCCGACCCGAATATTCCCTCTTCGCCAATTCTGCCATCGAGGCCGAGAAAGTGTTCTCCACCTCCCCGGCGATGTGCGCGGTGGGGTGCCGGAAGGCGTTGGAGCTGGCGGTGAAGTGGGTGTATGCGGCAGATAAAACCATCACGATGCCCTACAAGGACAACCTGCAATCCCTGCTGCACGAGCCGAGTTTCCGGTTCGCGGTGGACCGCAATGTGTGGAGCGTGCTGCCCAGCATCGTGAAGGCGGGCAATCTGGCGGTACATACAGGGCATAGTGTGTCGGCGGCGGATGCAGTGTTCAGCCTGCGGGGGCTGTTCGATTTCATCCAGTGGGTGGATTACTGCTACGGCACGGACTATGTGGAGCGCTCCTTTGATGAAACAGCCATCCCCGGCGAAAAGGTAACGCTGGACGAAAAGAAGATCCGGGAGCAGGAAAGCCTGCTGACCCAGAAAGATGCCGAGTTGGAAGCGTTGCGCAAGCAGGTGGAGAGCCTTTCGGCGGCGTACACGGCCAGCAAACAGCAGAACCAGCAGAGCCGCAGTTTCACCGCCGCCGACCTGACTGAGGCCGAGACGCGGCAGAAGATCATCGACATCGACCTCAAGGCCATGGGCTGGAAATTCACCGGGCCGGACGCCGATGTGCGCACCGAGTACGAAGTGGACAACATGAACGGCGTGCTGGGGCAGAAGGGCTATGCGGACTATGTGCTGATGGGCAAGGACGGCTTGCCGCTGGCGGTCATTGAAGCCAAGCGCAGCACCAAAGACCCCAACATCGGGCGCAAGCAGGCTCAGCTTTATGCAAACTGTCTGGAGCAGAAGTTTGGCCGCCGTCCGATGCTGTTTACCACCAACGGCTACACCACCTATTTCTGGGATGAGCAGAGCGGCCCGCAGCGTGCCGTGAGCGGGGTGTTCTGCAAGGACGACTTGCAGAAGCTGATGAACCGCCGCACCGAGAAAAAGCCGCTGGACACCATCGAAATTGACGATAAAATCACCGACCGCTACTATCAGAAAAACGCCATCCGGGCAGTCTGCGCCCACATCGCGCAGGGCTTCCGGCGCAATCTGCTGGTCATGGCTACTGGCACGGGCAAGACCCGCACCGCATCCAGCCTGACCGATGTGCTGAGCCGGGGCGGTCATGTGACCAACGCGCTCTTTCTGGCGGACCGCACCGCGCTGGTCAAGCAGGCGAAGGACGACTTCAAGAAGTATCTGCCCGACCAGTCGCTGTGCAACCTCTGCTCCTCCAAGGACGATAAGACCGCGCGCATCGTGTTTTCCACCTATCCCACCATGCTCAACGCCATCGACAACGCCAAGACCAAGGACGGCGTGCCGCTGTTTTCGCCCGCCCACTTTGACCTTATCATCGTGGACGAGAGCCACCGCAGCATTTTCAAGAAATACCGCGCCATCTTCGACTATTTCGACGCGATTCTGGTGGGTTTGACCGCCACCCCGAAAACCGACGTGGACCGCAACACCTACGACTTTTTCGAGATGGAGCACGGCATCCCCACCTACGCCTACGATTACGATACGGCGGTCTACACCGACCATGTGCTGGTGCCTTACTACAACTACGAGGTCAAGACGAAATTCACAGAAGAGGGCATCCACTACGACCAGCTTTCACCGGAGGATAAGGCCCGCTACGAGGACGATTTTGCCGAGGACGACACCCTGCCCACCTTCATCCCATCCGAAAAGCTGAACAAGTTCATCTTCAACGCCAACACCGTGGACACGGTGCTGCAAGACCTGATGGAACGGGGCATCCAGACGGCGGGCGGTGACCGCATCGGCAAGACCATCATCTTTGCCCAGAACAAGCGCCACGCGGAGTTTATCCGGGAACGCTTTGGCAAGCTCTACCCGCAGCTGGAGACCCAGTACCCGGGATTCATCCAGCGGGTGGTCTGCGACGACGCCTATGCACAGTCCATCATTGACGACTTCAAGCAGCCGGACAAGCCGCCGTTTATTGCGGTCTCGGTGGATATGATGGACACGGGCATCGATGTGCCGGAGTGCGTGAATCTGGTGTTCTTCAAAAAAGTGCGCAGCAAAACGAAGTTCTGGCAGATGATCGGCCGTGGTACGCGGCTCTGCCCATCCCTTGCCTGCGTGGATGCCATCGACGGCGAATATACGGGCAAACGGCGTTTTCTGATCTTCGACTACTGCGGCAACTTTGAATTTTTCCGTCAGAAACCCAACGGCTACGAGAGTGCGGACACCAAGAGTCTGTCCGAGAGCATTTTCTGCAAGCAGGTGCGCATTGCCGCCGCGCTGCAGGATGGAGCCTATGGGGACGAAAACTACCAGAACTGGCGCAAGATCTTAACGGAGACCTGCCGCGCCGAGGTGGGAGCGCTGAACCCGGAGCTGGTATCCGTGCGGCTGCACCGACAGGCCGTGGAACACTATCAAAAGCCGGAAGCCTTTGTCAGCCTGACTGAAACGGACAAGGGTACTCTGATGAAAGAGGTGGCACCGCTCATCTCGCTGGACGATAAGGACGAGGCCGCCAAGCGGTTCGATAACTTTGTGTATGGCTTGCTGCTCTGTGAACTGGAAGGTCTGCCGGGGCTGGGCCGCGCCCAGAAACAGCTGCGCAATACAGCGGCAATGCTGGAAGGGAAAGCTACCATCCCGCAGGTGCAGGCAAAGCTGTCCCTCATTCGGGAGGTGCAGACAGACGAATTTTTGACCTCGCATGATCTGCTCCGCTTTGAGGAAATGCGGCAGGAACTGCGGGAGCTTATCAAGTTTCTGGTGGAGGGCGGCGAGGGGCAAAAGCCTGTCTACACGGCCCTTGCCGACCCGGTACTGGAACAGACCGAGGGCAAAACGCTGGATTCCGGCTACGATTTCGGCGAGTACCGGGAACGTGTGAACTGCTACATCATGGAGCACCGCAGCGATACGCTGGCCATCCACAAGCTGACCCAGAACATTCCGCTTTCCCGGGGCGACTATACCGAGCTGGAACATATCTTTACCTGTGAGCTGGGCAGCAAAGAGGACTATGCACGGGAGTTTCGGGATACACCCTTTGGTCTGCTGGTGCGTAAAGTGGCAAAGCTGGACCACGATGCTGCCATGCAGGCATTTTCCAAGTTCATCAACGACGAATCGCTGAATGCGAAGCAGATCGCGTTCGTGCAGAAGGTCATTCATTACATCGAGCAGAACGGTTATGTGGAAAGCAAAGCGGTTCTGATGAAACCACCCTTTGACCAACCCATCCTGTTTACCCGCCTGTTTGATGGCAAAACAGGGAGTGAACTGATGGATACGATCAATTCGGTGAAAGAGAATGCCACCCATGTGACTGCATAAAGTGGTGGAATGTACTGATAAAAACCGGTATAATTCAGGACTATCGAAAAATGAATATCCTGCAGCGCAGGATGGCAAGTCAGGGAATTTTGAACGATACGCAAGGGACTCTGGCTGATTACCTGATGAGCATCGCACAAATTTCCGTGGAGGATGCCGGAGCGATTTATATCGAGTTGAGCAGCATCCGCGGCAATTTTATGGCAAACATCATTCTGCGCATGATTGAAAATTATCACTTCCTGCCCGATATGGCGCAGAAACTGAAAAACAAACAAGCACTGGTGGAAAGCGTAATTGCAAATGAACAGCTGGAGCCTTCCATTACGTCGCCCATCAAAGATGTGTATGATGACCTTGTCAACAGCAAACTGGATATGATCGAGGGTCTCGTGCCGATCTCTGCCATCCAGTATGATGCTAAGATGCAGGAAGCAGAAAGACTTTAAGGGGAGTGCGACTTGTAGGATTGCTTTAAATTATCGAGTTAATCCGCAGGCCGAATAGATTCACTTGAATCGAATGAAAACGAAAAAATGCCCGCTCACCGTGGAGATCCGGCTCCATCGGTGGGCGGGCATATCCAATAAAACACCAGGATACGATTATGCTTTTCGTACTTCAGCTGGGATCTTGCTCTGGCTCAGATATCCCACAGGGAGGGCGCAGAGGTGGAAACTGCGGCGGCACCTGCGCGCATGGCGGCCATGACGTCGGCTTTGTCCCGCAGCAGGCCGCCTGCAATGACAGGCACCTGTGTGCGGGCGCTGATCTCGGCGATGACCCGGGGCATGATGCCGGGAAGGATCTCGACAAAATCCGGCTTGCCCTGCTCCAGCTGACCGGACAGGCTGGTCAGCGAGAGGGAATCCAGAATGAATGCCCGCTGGACGGTCAACAGGCCGCGGTGGCGCGCCCGGCGGATCAGGGTCGGGCGGGTGGAGATGATGCCGTCCGGGTGGCACAGGGCGTTGAGGGAGTCCACCGCGATCTCCCGCGACGAAAGGCCGTCCACAAGGTCGATGTGAACCACGGCCAGTTTTCCGGCATCATGTATGCGGTGCACCAGACCGTCTACGGTGAGCAGGGTGCTCGCCAGCAGAAAAACGGCGCTGCAGGGCGAAGCCAGCGCAGCAGTCAGGGCTTCGTCCGTTTTTACAGCGGCGATCACCGGTTCGTCCAGCAGGGTTTCAGCAAGAGGATGCATTGGGTAAGACTCCTTTCGAGCCAGATTTACAGAGATAGGGAGCAATCAGAAGATACGGCCCTTTCAGAAAACTCTAAAAGGGCCGCACCATGCGTAAACCAAGTTTATAAAAAATTGAGGGGTTTGTAAAGAGGATTAAAGAGGCATTATTTATGTGCCTGCACGGCTGCATTATTTTTCTTCAGCAGTACAGCGCATGCTATGGTAACTACAAAGCCGATCGCGATCAGTGCGTAGACCAGAGCAGTGCCAGCGTACTGTGTTCCGGGGGTGTGCACGCGAATCTCGCAGATGCCCCACTCGCTGACAGCTGCAAGAACGCCGCAGAAGATGCCGCCAAGGTAGGGATTGCCTGTGTGCTGGTACAGGAGACGACAAATCAGGATCGCAACAAAGATGAAGCCGGGCAGCGCATACACTGCAGTTGCGGCAGAAGCCAGACCGCCGAACATCGGGTTCGAGCCGGTAGCCTTGAAGATGCCGTAAACGTAGCAGAGGATGAACAGAGTGGGAACCGATGCGATAAAGCTGATCAGAAGGTTAGAAAGCAGCTTGTTTTTGCCGAGCGCCGTGCTAAAGTTAAAACTGTTGACGCTGATGGACATGACAATGTAGTACACGAGATACATGGGTACAACAAGGAGCATACCCGGGATGCGGTTGGCTCCAAACTTCATAAAGCCCCAGTAAACGATCAGGAAGTTCACATCCACAAAATAGTCGACGGCAAAAACCATCAGGATCAGGGCAAAGACTGCAAGCAGGGCCGCGCCGATGGATTTGAGGAGTGCATGCCCGGAAATAGCGATGCCGGTATTCCGGAAGGAGAAACCGTGTTTTTTGCCGTAGGCCATGTACCACACCGTGCACAGAACAAGAGTCAGTGCGCCGCACAGCAGAGAGATCAGGCCGTGGTACGCAGGGTTGGCCGAGTGGAAAAGTGCATCACGGTAAGATGCCAGTCCCTGCTTGTTCAGGAATCGAATAATGAGGATGGACAGGACGGCACTGATGATCTGGATGCCCCAGAACCATGCAACTGCGTTCTTATCGCCAACTGGGCGAAGGTCCTGCTCGCCATTGTCGGCACACTGGAATGTCTTGACGGAGTTGACCAGCCAAACCATCAGAGACCCGGCAAACAGCAGCAGACCGGACAGGGCGATGATCTTGAAGATGTTCCAGATGGTATAGGTGTAGCTGCTGGCGCTCAGAGCAGTGCTAGTGGGCATAACACGGTTAAAGAAGGTCAACACACGGTTCATGACCAGCGGGGACCACCAACCAGCCATATGCGTCTCGTTAGAAACAAAGATCTGGCGGCTTCCGGTCTTTCCGCCGTAATCCTGCTCATAAACGGTCTCTGCCACGCGCTGTTCACTGGTGGTTGCGGGGTCGATACCGAAATACAGGAAGGACTGTGCACTGTTGTTGATCACATATTCTGCCGGGCTGGAAAGGTTGGCTGCATACTTGTTGGCGTCGTTGGAATAGGTACCGTTATCATTAGCTTTTTCCGAGAAGAAGAACTCGTCGTTCTTGTCTGCGAGAACTGCGACATCTCGGGCACCGTAAACATCGGTGTAGCCCTCGCTGTTACGCACGATGGGATCGCTGTGGATCAGGAAAATGGCCTTGACAACATTCAGACTGTCGTTATCGCACTGCAGTGCTTCGCCAGCTGCCTTGCCACCGCGGGAGTAGCCCAGCAGCGAAACTCGGTCGGTATCAACGTAGGGCAGAGTCACGCCGTAGCGTACCGCATCATAAAGGCCGCGGCCCTGGGTGAGCCATTCGGAGTCCGGCAGAGGTTCGCTTTCGCCCATGCCGTACATATCCACGCCGATCGCAACATAGCCGCGGCGGGCGAGCTCAATGCAGTAGTGCTGCATTTCTTCTTTGTTGTTGTTTCCGCCATGCTGTACAAAAATAGCGGGCGCAGGCGTTTCAGCGGTGGCGTTTTCCGGAATATAAACATCCATCGCAAGGGTATGACCGGATTCGGATTCAATGGTAACGTTCCGGATGGTCGTTTTGCCGGAGTTCGTCTGTAAAATGAAAGAACCGGCAATGCCTACGATGATGAGCGCGATGCTGACGATGAGACTGATCAGCGGCCTTGAAAGTTTTTTCTCGTTCATATGGGGGACCTCCTTTTTGAATCTGATTTTTTCGTAATAAAAATGGGGACACACTGCATCTGGACGATACAGTGCATCCCCATCTCACTTCTCTTGGGATGCTTCTAGTATAGCGTTTTGTAACAAAATGTCAATAGAAAATAAACAATTAAAAAATATTTTGTGCGTGAACCATAAAGTCGGGCGAAAACTATCAATGCTCTGCCCAGTCGCAGCTGCGGCCCACAGCCTTGTGCCAGCCGGAGAGCAGACGGGTGCGCTCGGCCTCGTCCATCTGCGGGGCAAAGGTCATGTTGCAGTGCCACAGGCTGCGGATCTCGTCCCGGTCCTTCCATACGCCGGTGGCAAGGCCCGCCAGATAGGCTGCGCCCAGAGCGGTCGTCTCCCGGATGGCCGGGCGCAGCACGGTCTTGTTCAGGATATCGGCCTGGAACTGCATCAGGAACTGGTCGCGGGATGCACCGCCGTCCACCTTCAGCGAGGTGATGGGCACGCCGGTGTCCTTTTCCATAGCAGCCACGAGGTCTGCGCTCTGGTAGGCAATGGACTCCTCTGCCGCGCGGATGATGTGGTTCTGGGTGGTGCCGCGGGTGATGCCCACAATGGCACCGCGGGCGTACATATCCCAGTACGGTGCACCCAGACCAGTAAAGGCCGGCACAATGTAAATGCCACCGTTATCCGGCACCTTCTGGGCATAGTATTCCGCATCGCGGCTCTCCTGGATCATGCGCAGGCCGTCGCGCACCCACTGGATGACGGCACCGCCCACAAAGACGCTGCCCTCCAGCGCGTACTCCACCTTACCGTTCAGGCTGATGGCGATGGTAGAGATCAGGCCGTTCCGGCTGCGGCAGATGGTGTCGCCGGTGTTCATCAGCAAAAAGCAGCCGGTGCCGTAGGTGTTCTTGGCCTCGCCCTTGCGAAAGCAGCTCTGTCCGAACAGCGCAGCCTGCTGGTCACCGGCAATGCCGGCCACCGGGATCTGTACACCGCACAGATCGGTGGTGCCGTAGACCTCGCTGGAATCCGTCACGCGGGGCAGGATGCAGCGCGGGATATCCAGCGCTTTGAGCAGGGTGTCGTCCCAGTCCAGCGTGCGGATGTTATACAGCATGGTGCGGCTGGCGTTGGTGCGGTCGGTGACATGCACTCTGCCGCCGGTCAGCTTCCAGACCAGCCATGTGTCCACAGTGCCGAACAGGATCTCCCCTGCCTCGGCCCGCTCCCGCGCACCGGGCACATTGTCCAGGATCCACTTGATCTTCGTTGCGGAGAAATAGGCATCAGGCATCAGGCCGGTGTTCTCCCGGATGTAGTCTGCCATGCCGGGCTGCTGCAGCAGTTCATCCACCAGCGGAGCCGTGCGGCGGCACTGCCAGACGATGGCATTGTAGATGGGGCGGCCGGTGGCCTTTTCCCACAGGATGGTGGTCTCCCGCTGGTTGGTGATGCCAATGGCGGCGATATCGTGGGCATCGACACCGCTCTGGGCCACCACCTCGTTCATGACTCCATACTGGGTGGACCAGATCTCCATGGGGTTGTGCTCCACCCAGCCCTGCTGCGGATAGATCTGCTCAAACTCGCGCTGCTGCACCGCAATGATATTCTGCTCATTGTCGAACAGGATGGCACGGCTGCTGGTGGTTCCCTGATCCAACGCCAGAACATATTTTGTACTCATGCTTTTGCTACCTCCGTATCGTTTCAGGAGTGTGTATCACAGATTTCGCGTCGCCACAACGTCCACGCCGGTGCCGCACACATCTGCCAGCACCACCTGTCCGGTGCGGACGGGGGCGTGCAGGGTGACGCGGTCCAGCGCAGCCATGACCTCGGTCATCTTCTCTTTGGGCACGGCCTGCGCAGTCTTTACCGGGCAGCGCGGATACAGCCCGCCCTCCGCCCGCACGGTGCTGGTGATGATGCGGGTGGGATGGGTCAGCTCTTCCCTGCCGTAGGCGGCACCGTTGGGGCAGGCGTTTCCAGTTACATTATAATCATTTTCCGGGTCTACCTGCAAGTGGCAGCCGCAGGGACAGCAGATGCAAATGACTTCTTTGATGCTGCTCATTCTGCAATAACCTCCTCTACCGCAACGGTCAGCGGGCCGTCTGCTTTTTCCAGCAGGACTTTGGGCAGTGCGATGTGCTCCATCTCGCCGGGAGCCATGCGCTGGCGCTTGAACCGGGCCAGCTGCCTGCCGCCGCAGGTCACGGTGATCTGGCTGGGGCCGTAGTTCTGCCGCACACGGAAGGAAATGTTCACGCTCCTGTCCACATCAGCGGGGCGCACCCGCTGCGGCACGGTGTAGCCCACGCCATTGCCCGGGATAAGATCGAGTGCGGCGGCATCGGAGGCTTCGCCCTTCAAAACATAGGCCGCCGCAGAAGCACCGGCAAGGTCGCTTTCGCCCGAAACGAAGTCCACCAGATCATGCACGTGCACCACGTTGCCGCAGGCGAACACGCCGGGGATGCCGGTCTCCATATTCTCGTAGACCACAGCGCCCTTGGTGTGAGGGTCCATGGGGATGCCCGCCTGCCGGGTCAGCTCATTTTCCGGGATCAGGCCGACGCTGAGCAGGATGGTGTCCACATCAAATTCCATCTCGGTGCCCGGGATGGGGCGGCGGTTTTCGTCCACCTTGGCAACGGTGGCCTTTTCCACGCGGGCCTTGCCCTGAATATCCACGATGGTATGGGACAGATACAGGGGGATGTCGAAGTCCTGCAGGCACTGCACGATGTTGCGGGTCAGGCCGCCGGAATACGGCATGACCTCCACGCAGGCCAGTACTTTGGCACCTTCCAGCGTCATGCGGCGGGCCATGATCAGGCCGATGTCGCCGCTGCCGAGGATGAGCACCCGCTTGCCTACCAGATAGCCCTCCATGTTGACATAGCGCTGGGCCGCACCGGCGGTGTAGATGCCGGCGGGGCGGGTACCCGGGATGCCAATGGCACCGCGGGTGCGCTCCCGGCAGCCCATGCAGAGGATGATGCTTCTGGCTTCCAAAATCTGATAGCCCTTTTCCCGGCTGACGCAGTGGATCTTTTTGTCCGGGGTGACGTCCAGCACCATCGTGCCCAGCTCCACCCGGACACCGGTGGAGCGCAGCAGTTCAATGCAGCGGCCTGCGTATTCCGGGCCGGTGAGCTGCTCGCCAAAGCGGTGCAGGCCGAAGCCGTTGTGGATGCACTGGTTCAGGATGCCGCCCAGCTCGTTGTCGCGCTCTAAGATAAGGATATCGCGCAGACCATGCTGCCATGCGCTGTAAGCTGCGGCAAGGCCTGCAGGGCCGCCGCCGACGATGACCAGATCAATCATGGTGCTCTCCCTCCTGCTTGGTTTCGCACAGTAAGACGTTGGTGCCGGCCTTATCCTGCAGCACGTCCAGCGGACTGATGCCCAGCGTTTTGCTGATCAGTTCCAGCACCCGCGGCCCGCAAAAGCCGCCCTGACAGCGGCCCATACCGGCACCGCAGCGGCGCTTGACACCGTCAATGGTGGTGGCGGGGATCTCTTCGTGCAGAGCGTCCAGAATTTCGCCCTCGGTGATCGTCTCGCAGCGGCAGATCACGCGGCCATAGGCGGGTTCCTTTGCAATGAGCCGGGCTTTTTCTTCGGGCGGAAGCTCCTTGAAGCGCACCCGGGTGCGGCCATCCCTGTAATCCGCCTTGGGGGCGGGCAGATCGCCGTGAGCTTCCAGAATTTTGACGGCTTCTCTGGCAACGGCCGGTGCACTGGAAAGGCCGGGCGATTTCATGCCCGCCAGATCGATAAAGCCGGGTGCGCCTTCCGCTTCGCCGATAACGAAGTCGCCCGTGTCCACATTGGCACGGACGCCCGCAAAGTTGCGGATGGACTCGCTGAAGCGGATGCTCGGCACGCTGCGGCGCGCTGCGGC
>ENA-OPVV01002134-OPVV01002134.1-human-gut-metagenome-genome-assembly--contig:-NODE-2134-length-12585-cov-3.969673_pt1 | contig 12585 bp, 10 predicted proteins | sample MGYA00241500_ERZ501992 | MGnify/ENA primary metagenome ERZ501992 (study PRJEB25962, sample SAMEA2043052) | human gut metagenome | biome: human gut; feature: human-associated habitat; material: faeces...
CAAAGCTACAACCAAACCTCAAAGTGTAAAAGGTGCATTTCTTCGAATGCTTACACTGAACGGATATGCTCCGTTTTTTATGGCGTTTTGTGGCGTTTTTAGCTGAAATGAACGGATATACTCCGTTTTTCAGGCACTTTTCAAGGCCGATTTAGCGGTAAAACTGGATGGATTAAGCCGTTCAGAGTGGGTGGGGATGCTCCGTTTTCGGCAGTTATGGCGCAAAGGTAGGTTTGTGAATAATGTGCGTCAAGGCGGAAAATAGTATGCTTACAATCAAATACATCCAAAGTAATATTAAACTAAAGAGATGATAGACTAAAGGGTTGACACAGTTGTATTTACGTTACCCATAGAGTACATATCTTAAAAATGTGGTCAATTACACTTCATTTAAATTACCACTATTTTCGTTATGCATAGATTCTATTTTCTTTAACTCTTTCTGTTTCCAACGATCAATGTAAGTTTTAGAAACATCCACTTGGGCTAACTCTATTTGTTTTGCTATTTCATTTCGTATATTTAATTCTGCCTCTGTCTGACATTTAATGGCATTCTCTCTTTCGTTTTGCTTTAATTGCTGAATTCTAAAGATACTATCCTTAAATTCTCCAGAGTTAACATACTCTTTTATTGCTTGTTCTTCAGCATAGACCATTCTCTCATAAGAGCCAATAGGAGATACAATCTTTACAATCGTAGGCAAAATCTCAATAATAAAAAATAAAGTTCTTACTAACCAAAGGAATAATAATTGAGTAATATCAGTAAGGTTACCATTTTTATCTCTTTGCCATACTGAATACTCTAAAATCTGAAAATTTGTAATAAATTGATTACCATTGGATAATGCATTACCTTTTGTCTCTTCTCTTGTTCTTCTTTCGTCTACAAGTTCTTGTACATGATTTTTGTCATTTAGCTGACTCTGTAATGTATTATTATATGATTCTTCAGTTTTTTCCTTCGCAGACTTTTTTTCGTTTAAAACGAGTTGATTACTATCTATTTCCTTTTGTATTCTGTTCTCCCATGCCAATTTTGCTGTATTTAATTGTTTTTGAGTATTTTGCATATCATTCATTGCAATTTTAATTTGACGCTCATAGCTACTAAGCAGACTAATAGATGGTTCCTTTTTCTTATTTTCTGCTCTATAGTTTAATTGTAATTCATTATATTTCTTTCTGGCAATATTGTATTTGTTCTGTGCGGCAATATATTCTTTACTATTAGGGGTTTGCTTTTCTCTCTTCAGTTTATCAATTTTAGCCTCGAATTGTTCTACTTCACTTTTAAGCTGATCTTTTTCCTGCCCTAATCTGTTTAATGTTACATCTGCACTTTTTATTCTATCATTAAAGAGTTCTTCGCCACTATTTTCTTTTAGTCGTTCACCAAGAATCCTTTGCTCATTAGCTTCAAAATCCTCTTTATTAGATAAAATATAATCTTCAAAAATAAATAATTCCAGAGGGACAGATACCATAAAAGCAATTATACCAGCCAACAATGAGCGTGTAAATAATGGAGTAAAATATAATTTAATGAAAAGAGTAATTTTTTCTTTAAAATTATATGCTATAGCAGTAGGATTTTTCTTTAAAGTTATTACCAAACTTCTATCTATACAGAAAATCAAAAGACTCCAAATAATACCAAATATTACGGCACCTAAAAAATCCCCAGATGCATCAACTCCATTTTTTGTAAAATACCAGGCTGCTGAAGAACCAGCAACAAAAGCAATAATACTTGTCATTAATATTGTGGCTCCTATTGCAGAAAACTTTTTATGATCAGTTCTACATTTCTCTAGTATATGTCTTTCTGCGCCAGCTATTGCCCAAAGAATCCTTTCAAATCTTGTTGTCATAAAGATAATTATATTTTTTATATAGTTTAAACAATTCTACCAATTCTATAGTATAACACATAGAAATAAAAATAAAAAAACAAAATGATAAAATCAAATCATGATATGATATAACTTGTTTATATATAGATGATATCAAAAATATAATATCTGATACTCCTGCAAAGAACAAAAGAGAAGGAATAAGACTTATTATCAAAAACAAATATGATATCACACTATTTTTAAGAAATAAAAAAATATTATTCTTACGCGAATAGATTATTGTTTTTTTTAAGAAAAAACAATAACTCAATAAGGACATAAAATATAAAATTGATTCTATTTGCTTTAATACTATACCTGAGTAGGAAATAGAACATGATATTAAAATGAAAAGAACCACATTAAAAAATGAAAATGTAAGTTCTATTTCTCTTACAATATCAACAGGTACATTAAAAATGATATCTGTATTTAATCTATATACTTGTTTAACGCAATTAAATGAATTCCTCTCAGAACGACACAATTTATATATCTTATCGGTTAATACCAAATCTTCTGCAATAGAATAACTTCTGTTAGTATGCCTAAGTTTATTATAACCAAAGCAAACCTTAAAAACTTTATAAAAAGCTTTATTTTGCCTTTCGCAGTTTAATAATATCTTGCGAAATATAAATGTGTTTATCATTATACTTTATATTGTTTCATCATATTTATCACTCCATTCCATCCCGTTCTATCATATACTTCCTTCACTATTCTAAATCCTTCACCATATATAGGATCAGGATCAGATAACATACCAGAAATTCTTAGCTTTGCTTCTTCTTTATTGATTGCACTAAGAACAAGATACTCTCCTAAATTACAAAATCCCTCACAAATATGCTTAGGTGCATTAATTTGTTTTCCGTATTGCCATAAATGAAGTATTTCATGAGCAAATACTCCTGCAAAAGCAATTTTAGACAAATGCTTCAAAACACAGACTCTATATATACCATCATAATTATTATAAGCCAGCCCCAATGCTGAATCCCCTTCATCAATTCTCTTATTCATCTCATCGATACTAACTAAGTATAACTTATGACCCGGGAAACTCATACCTAGCTTTATATAAAAATTATTGACATATTGAATTAATCGCAATGCTAAGTTCTCATCAATATTTTTTTTGGCACATTCAGGACAAATCAATCCATAATTAGGAACATTGATAGAATTCTTTTTATCGCAAATAGACAAACACACAAAACAAGTACCAACATCGTGATTACCACAAGCATAATGTCCATTATAATCAGAATAATAACTTGTTCGAATGTATTCCCCACAAATGAAACATTTTTTTTCTTTCATACCATGTAATAACTCATGAAGCCATTTAGAGACATCTCCAGCCATATAATAGCAAAGTTAAATTTTAAACAGATTAAAGATTATATTAAAGAAAGACGATAACCTTGACCTCTTTGAAGGAATATGAAAATCACCACTGAAAGAATATATTTTTGAAAGATCCGGAGTATTCACAACTATAGAAATAGGTGAAAGTTTGGGCAATTGACTTACAGGAAATCTTGGTAAACGACGAACGCCGACTTCAGTCATAGCCTGAATTCTTGATGTTCCTACACCTTCAGCGATTAATGTTAATTGAACCTTTCTTTGAGGAGATATAACATATCTGCTATCTGGTTGGTTTGACACATCAATTGTTTTAGATACACCCGTAAATTCATCTATTTTTAGTTTTAGAGAAGTAAAACCATCAACGCTCCAAACCAAAGTCGAACTATCACCTTCAATAATTGTTTTAGGAGAAGCAAAAAACTTATTTATAGCCAACTCATCTAAAACAGTAACTAAACTACTAACTTTATATGTTGAACCAGCTCTATTCTTACATATAATTGTATATAATGTATTATTAGTAGGATAAAGGATTAAATTACCATATGATTTTATAGAAATGGATTTTTTCTCACCAGTTTCCTGGTTTAATGCCAATAAAGTGTAAGAATATTTATTATATTTCTTTTGCTTCCTCTTTTTCGAGAAATCGCTTGACCATTCTACTTTAATTTGTCCACCTCGTTGAACAATCAAGGGCTCAACATTTATATAAAGTTTATCTGTTTTCTCATCTTTATTACTAATAGAATTATCTTGAGAATTGTCATAATCTTCTATATCATTACATTTATAACATGCAAAAGCTATAGTTTTAATTAAATAATAAGTATCTGCATATTCTGTACCCAAAGTTACACAAATATGGTCTGCCCATCGCTCAATATCCGATTCATTCCATAAACCTGAAGAAGATTTGATTTCCATTAAAAGTCTATTAGATAAATCTGAATTACTTAACTTAAAAAGAATGTGTAAAATAGGACTATATTGATTTTTACACAGGCCAACTAATAATGGTATTATAGATGCCCGCAATATCGCATCATCACCTGATATATCATGAATAATTCTTAGGACAGAATATAAATGTTCATTTATACTCTGTCCTTTACTATCAATAATAAAGGATGAACATAAAGGACAATATGATATAGGTAATTTTTTACTTTTTATCATATTATCCCCACATATATGTCCAAAAAATTCTTTATTCATCTCATTAATTATTGCTTATTCTATTAATATTCTCTCTAATTATATTCTTTTCTCTTTCTAGATTCTGTAAAAGATTAGAAAGTTGTTTCTTTTCATTTTTTCTTATTTTAATTTCAACTTCCAATTTTGTTTTTTCACTATCATTAACAGAAAGAGCTCCATTTATGTGACTTCCTGTTTTAATAAATGCAGAAAAGATTGATTCTTCTTTTAGATACGACAAAACCTTACCTATATTTTCTGATAATTTTGTTTTACATTGATTTAATACACCTACTGCAGCTTCAAATTCCTCATTTTGTTTGGAGATTTCAGATAATCTATGTTCGTATTGAGATAACTCTTTCTCTACAACCTCTATTTTATTATTATATAAAAGAATTCCTTTTTCTATACGATTCAAATCACTAGTTAGAATATTTGGCAACATATATTTTATTTTATCTTCATCAATCCAACAAGCTAGCGACATATCATCACCACTACGAGTTTTTGACACAAAATCAAGCAAATCAGGTAAATTTGAACTAAAATTACTCCAGCCCTTATTGTATATCTCATTAATAATATTTACGCCATACATAGAAGCCAATTCTTCAAAGTTAGCAAATGAATCATCCATTCCATCTGAAGCAAGAAATATAGTAGCTGAATCAGATAAATCTCTATCGAAACAATATCTTATCAAATTTGAATCTAATTCACACATAGATGTGGTTTTAGTACCAAAGCAGTCGTCATCCCATGGAACCGGCTCATAAATATCTCCATTATCCTTAATCGCCACAATTTTTCCATCACCTATATGAATAGCAAACCAATAATCCTTGGTCCTTACAGCTAACTGTAAAGTACAACCATAAGCCTTAGGAATTCTTTTACTGAGATCATTCATTTGAAAATACTGTTTATCTTCAACAGACAATTTTTGTAATTCAGCTTCAGTTGGTGGATAATTGTTCCAATGAGACATTATCTTATCATACCACCTATAAATGATAGAGGAGCCTAAATGTCTAAATATTTTATCACATTCTATAGAATTTAATTCTGCTCCATCTTTAATTGGACCTTGTTTTATATTAATAATATTAGGCAGATATTTATTAGGTTCAAATTCCTTTACAAATTCTGTAAGAGCCTCAATAGCAGTCTCAACTGCGAGCTTTGAGCCTACATCACTTCTAAAATACTTAGGACTTCCATGTCCATCAGAAAGAGCCAATATAAATACATCATCATTAGGAATGAAAAGCTGTGCATAATCTTGGCACACAACATTTTTCTTCACATGACTTGCTCCTTGCCTATATAGTGCGGTTGTTAATATACTCATTATGAATAAATATCAATATTAGAAATATCTTTAATCTCAGATTGATGATTAGAATCTTCAACATCATGAGACTTATATACTCGATTAGACCATGAACTTATCAAAAACTCATTAAAACGTGACAACTCTGTTTCAGAGCCAGTTTTAAAAACTGCATCCAACGTAATAGGTACACCTAAAATTGGAACATTAATTAATTCATTACCATAAATAACAGCGAATTTGCAACCTGATAGAATATCTTTAGATTCACTATACAGAATGAAATCATTATCAGATGGACCACAATATGTACAGATAATTATAGTCCAATCTTGATGTTCATCATTTCTTATATACTCAGAAACTATATTTAACGTTGAATATAAATTTGATGCGCCAAGACAAGACTCACCAAAGGCTGTATTAATACTAAATGTATCAGAAGTAAACCAGTCTATACCAGAGGCATTATTCCCATAATTCAAGATACCGATTCTAATATCATGCTCAACAGCTCCAACACCTTCCTCTATGAACACTCTCATAGCATCTAATGCCTCAGGGTAATGATTTAGGGCCTGGGAGTATTCACAAAGGAAAAGAATTGTTTTCTCCATCTTTGGAAATATAATTAGTTAAATAAGTCATCGCCAACAGGAGCAACATCTATTGCACCATCAACTTGTTTTGTTTCATGAGTAGAAAGTTCACCTTTAATTTCCTCTCCTAACATGTTTTCTTTTGCTTTATTCTCTGTAGAGACATTACTTGTACCCACCTTACTAACTGAGCATGAAACGAGTCTTATTATATCTTTTAAAGTCTGAACATCATGGACTCTTATAATAGCTTCTTCTGCTGCATTTTCACCTACAAAATCGCGAAGAACTTGACTTTTTGTATCCGTACCTATAGCTATAGCAACTTTAGTGGCATGTTTAAACCAGTTATTCTTCTTTAAGATCTCTAGACCACCTTTATGATCATCATTAGGCATACCGTCTGTAAGAAGAATAACAGCAGGAGCAAAGTGTCCTTGATTGTTACCTAAATCATTATCTCTATGAAGATGCTTTTCCAATTCTTCATAAGCTTGCCCCAAATCCGTAAGACCAGCAGGAGTACAATTTGTCCACTTAAAATCATTGGCACTTATAGGTGCAGAATACATCCAATGTGCACCTGTACTAAATGTCAAACAAGCAACCTTAATTTCAGCAGTATCTACATTACTATTACTAATATCCGCGACCAGCTCAATTACCTCAGGCATAACCTGATTTACACTTTCCATTTTCCCGTTATTTACCATTGAACCAGAAGTATCAACAAGATAATATAGATTCATCACTCTTCTTACAGAATCTGTTGATAGTACTTTATCTTTAAATTCAGGACCCAGATTTTGATCAATTTTTATATCCATAACGATTACTTTTAAATTAAATGTTAATATATTTTAATTTTATGTTATTCCCTTCAGATAAAATTTCATCTACTATTTCAGCATATATTTTTTTATCAGGTTCTAAATACGGCTCGCCATGATAGGAAAACCTTCTATTGGCACTTTCAATCCTCCATTTAATAGATGTATCATTTACTATTACTAGTTTCTCTTTATACTCTTCACAATGAGCTATTGCAATCAAAAGGTCTGGAGTAATAATTTTCTTTCCTGATGAAATTAAATATGGATAACCATTTATCTTGATGGAAATATATTTCCGATCTTTAACTACTGAAGTACATACAATTTCCCAAAGATGATTATACATATTAATTATTTCATCATCAAATCCATCAGCAGAGAACCAAATCTCACCAATACTTATATTAAAAGCGCTCCTAAACCGTTCACGCAACCATGGAGTAAGTGAATTATATAACAATTTAACATGAGATTGTGCAACTTCATGAGGAGCATTAGGCGCTTTACTATCAGTGGCTAATATAAACTCAGGATTATTTATGAATAAACTCTCTTCTATATTCCTTGTAATTAGAGGAGACTCAAACCATTTACGACCCTTATAGGGGTGAGATCCTATTAAGATATATGCCATATTAATAGCAAGGGCATAACCAGCTTTAGACCAATTTGTTCCATTCGGGCTTTTAAAAGGAATGGCATCATTTTCTAAATCCCTTATTACAACTTTAATATCTCCATTCTCCGGTTTAATAAACACATCATAATTTTTATCTGAGATTTCCTTAACAACTCTAATCAATCTCATACATGCTAGAGCACGCAAACTGCATGGTAGCAACAACTTTCCTTGCTCTGCTTCTTTTATTAAAAAAACAAAGCCTTGTGAGTGCAAAGATTCTAATGTATGCTTATCAGAACCAGATAAAACAATATCATCTGTTTTCATTTTATAAAATTATTTCATTACAATCCTACAACGAGTTACACCATTAAAAACTATTTGCATTCCATTTCGTAATGGGAAACATTCACCTTCTTTAATTTGCAATATATTACCAGATGCAGTTTCCAAGCTCCAGGTTACACCTGATAAATTTTTCAATCCTATTTCAGGACCGTTTTTTCCTTTATAAACAACACCTAAGCCATATGGTATAAGAGAATCATTCAGATAAAATAGCTTTTTATCAGTAATAGCATAACTAAAATCCCTAAATTCAATTCTAGGAATTTTATGCATATCTATGATATGATTACAGCGTGGACATTTATCTATTGATTCATCCGCTAAAATATCATGTAAACCCGACGGACAACAGATGCTATTTGCTCTTAGCTTTAGAAGATAGTTTTTCCATTCAATATCCCTTACCCGCTGTTCCGGATAAAGAACAGCTCTTCGAGAAAGAGCTTTAGAAAAAATCTGCCTCAAAGAAAGAGGAGAATGGGACCAATTATAGATAGAATTTTTATGATTGATTTTGTCCGGGCGATTGACATCCAAATCTACATCCCAACAAAAGACCATATCATTCCCATAAACTTTCTTCTGTATTTCATCTGTAAGACAAGGCTGCAAGGTTCGCTTACCTTCCATAGGATGATCTATCATAAAAATACGATATAATATTATCGCTAAAGAAAAGAAGTCACTATTGATATTTGGCCTCGAACCATTTACAACTTCTGCAGCCATATATTTTACCGTACCACTTATAAAACCCTCAATATTATTTGCAGTAACATTGTCATCAGCAAAAATACGAACATTACCCGTTTTTGGATTAACTAAGAAAATATCAGCACTAATATTAGAGAAAAAGAATCCCCTAATGTGTAAATGACGAAATCCATCAACAATACACAGAGCTGCATGAATCTGAGCCTGACGAGATGAGAACTTAGCATCCTTGAAAAATGAGTTCTTGAAAAACTTACTAAACTCAATATAAGTAGAAGGACACAAATCCATTATATATCCATAACTTCCCAATTGCCTAATAGCCAATTTAAGCGGCCATATAAAACTAGGTGCTGGAGAACCCAGCCTGATATTATTTTCGAGATTTCTATAGAAATCCTGATTATTAATAATATCCTGAGAAATATACCATTTCAAAGCATACGCTTCTCCTGAATTACTCTTTACAGAATACACAGCACCCTGGCCACCTTCACCGAGTTTCTTCACTACATTTACATAAGAGCCATCTGACAACTCTATCTTTTGTCCTATTTTAAGATCTGACATAATTTCAAACTTTTAATGTTCTCCACCTTCTAAATTCCATGTAGAACCTTCAACAAAGGAATTTATTTTAATACCACATTTTGGACAAGACCCCGTAGGAGAATCGTCACAACAAATAATATTATGGCAATTATTGCATTCAAACCATCCTTTTGATCCACAATATGGACATCCATTATAATTTTGTTCAAAAACAATATGACCATTTATCTTTTTTGCAATTAGCTTTTCATTTTGAATGACATTTTCATCCATTTTAAAAGCCCATGTTTGTAACCAATTATTTGTAGAAATTTGTTCGGTACGTATACCAAACATTTTACCAGTTTTTTGACAATAAGCAGGCAAAATAACGGCTATTTTATCTAATTTAGGGAAAGGCATAACATACTATTTTTATATTAACTAATATTTGAAGATTTAATACCATATAAAGATATGCAATAAAATATAAATAACAAAAAGAATTCATTCTATTTTGCTCTTTTATATATAGTTAACTATAACAACTACAAAAACAAAGTTTTTTCTGCATAATTTACATACATTCAACTATTTAAAAGCATAAATATACAAAGTGAAACAAATAAAAGAAAAATATTATCAGTTGTAATTATAATAAGTGAATATATCAAAACATTAATTACCCAAAACAATCCTACAACGAGTTACACCATTAAAAACTATTTGCATTCCATTTCGTAATGGGAAACATTCACCTTCTTTAATTTGCAATATATTACCAGATGCAGTTTCCAAGCTCCAGGTTACACCTGATAAATTTTTCAATCCTATTTCAGGACCGTTTTTTCCTTTATAAACAACACCTAAGCCATATGGTATAAGAGAATCATTCAGATAAAATAGCTTTTTATCAGTAATAGCATAACTAAAATCCCTAAATTCAATTCTAGGAATTTTATGCATATCTATGATATGATTACAGCGTGGACATTTATCTATTGATTCATCCGCTAAAATATCATGTAAACCCGACGGACAACAGATGCTATTTGCTCTTAGCTTTAGAAGATAGTTTTTCCATTCAATATCCCTTACCCGCTGTTCCGGATAAAGAACAGCTCTTCGAGAAAGAGCTTTAGAAAAAATCTGCCTCAAAGAAAGAGGAGAATGGGACCAATTATAGATAGAATTTTTATGATTGATTTTGTCCGGGCGATTGACATCCAAATCTACATCCCAACAAAAGACCATATCATTCCCATAAACTTTCTTCTGTATTTCATCTGTAAGACAAGGCTGCAAGGTTCGCTTACCTTCCATAGGATGATCTATCATAAAAATACGATATAATATTATCGCTAAAGAAAAGAAGTCACTATTGATATTTGGCCTCGAACCATTTACAACTTCTGCAGCCATATATTTTACCGTACCACTTATAAAACCCTCAATATTATTTGCAGTAACATTGTCATCAGCAAAAATACGAACATTACCCGTTTTTGGATTAACTAAGAAAATATCAGCACTAATATTAGAGAAAAAGAATCCCCTAATGTGTAAATGACGAAATCCATCAACAATACACAGAGCTGCATGAATCTGAGCCTGACGAGATGAGAACTTAGCATCCTTGAAAAATGAGTTCTTGAAAAACTTACTAAACTCAATATAAGTAGAAGGACACAAATCCATTATATATCCATAACTTCCCAATTGCCTAATAGCCAATTTAAGCGGCCATATAAAACTAGGTGCTGGAGAACCCAGCCTGATATTATTTTCGAGATTTCTATAGAAATCCTGATTATTAATAATATCCTGAGAAATATACCATTTCAAAGCATACGCTTCTCCTGAATTACTCTTTACAGAATACACAGCACCCTGGCTACCTTCACCAAGTTTCTTCACTACATTTACATAAGAGCCATCTGACAGCTCTATCTTTTGTCCTATTTTAAGATCTAACATAATAGAAATTTAAAAGCTATCATTGTATATCATAATCTAAAGATATAATAAATATATTTAAAACCATATACTATATATGAAGTTTTAACACACCATGTTTAATCTAAACTGACCTTATAAATAGGCTTTAACATTATCTAAGAACAAAAGCATTCAATTATAACATTATAGATGAAAACCAATAGGGTGACATGAGAATATTACAAAGGATAATAGCTAAAAACAAGGAATAACATAGAATGCCATGGGTAAAAGTAATTAGGCTAACCAATGGATTCTATAATTAATATTCAAATAAAAACAGAAGTAGTTTTTTTAGAACTATGCGCTCTATAGGTCATAACCACGTTCTTTAGAAAGTCTATCTTCCTCTTCTTCCTGTTCTATGGAAAAGTCCCAGAGTAGTTCCAGAACCTCACGCTGTTCTTCAGGAGTCCCTTTGCCTGAGGGATTCAGCCAGTTGACCTTTGAGTAGTGAAGAAATTATTCAAAGGTGGAGAAGTAGAAATCCTCACTGTTAGAAACGAGAACAAAACATCTGGGGTAACCAAGATGCAGCAGACTTACCTGTTCAGGAGGGGCAATTATATTGTCACAATACCAGCAACCTGCATATTTCTGTGCGTCTCTTGCCATGCTATTCAATATTAAAGTTGTTTTATTTTATCCCTTATGACCTGAAGCATATTCAAGAAGTAGCTACGATTTTCTTGGCATTGTAGTAGCTGCCGGCTTCCTTAAGATTATGACGGTTTGAATCTTTAAGGACATCGATAAAGCTGATACACTCCTCGTTTGTCGATTCTGTGGCATGTACAGATACCATGCTGATTTCACAGATGTAGTCAAAATCAACAACTATTGAATAATAGTTTACAGATTCACCAAAGGGAAATAAAATTGCTAGAGACCAAACTGTGTCCGTATCTTCTTCAATACCTCATTTACCTTCTCATTCTCAACATCCATGAGGTCATCACTCCAGGATTCCGGAAAATCTATGATGGATTTGCCGTTGTTCAGGACTGCATTCTTGATGGCCTTTTTTACGTTCGGAAAAGATGGCTCTATCTGGAAGTGCAGGCAATGGCGTACAGCCATTGTAAGAGTTTCCTCGTCTATGAAGAAACGGATGGTCACAT
>ENA-OPVV01002140-OPVV01002140.1-human-gut-metagenome-genome-assembly--contig:-NODE-2140-length-12555-cov-1.586400_pt1 | contig 12555 bp, 6 predicted proteins | sample MGYA00241500_ERZ501992 | MGnify/ENA primary metagenome ERZ501992 (study PRJEB25962, sample SAMEA2043052) | human gut metagenome | biome: human gut; feature: human-associated habitat; material: faeces...
GGAAAGATAACTTTTTCCATTATACTCACGACTTAATGACTTCTTGATATATCAGAACTGCACGCAGGACGGTACGCCCTCTCCCACGCTGAAAGAATTCCGTGCGGAGCTGCTGCATCAGCCGGAGCCGCAGGCGCAGTCCATCGCGCTGGCGCTGGAACTGTTTGTAGACGGTACACTGGATGTGTTCGCTTATCAGACCAATGTGGACATGAGCAGCCGCATCATGCTGTTTGACATCTTCGATCTGGGCAGTCAGCTCAAGACCGTGGGAATGCTCGTCATGCTGGACGCGATCTTGAACCGTGTCATTGAGAACCACCGGCGCGGACGGCGCACCTGGATCTATATCGACGAAATTTATCTGTTCTTCGCCAACGAGTACAGCACCAGCTTTTTGGAGGAGAGCTGGAAGCGTTTTCGTAAGAAAAATGCCGCCACGACCGGCATCACGCAGAATGTCACGGACTGTCTGCGCTCTCCCACAGCGAAAAATATGCTGGCGAACTCGGAGTTTCTGCTGATGCTGTCACAGGCTCCCACCGATCAGGAGGAACTGGTGCGGATGCTCCGCATCTCAGAGGAACAGCTCAGCTACACCACCGGCAAATGGAGCAGCAGTGACCGAGACATTGCCACCATCAACGAGGATACCGGCGTTGTTACCACCACAGGAGCCAAGGTGGGAGCCGTCACCTTTACCTTTACGGCGGACAACGGGACTGAGGACACTGCCGATGATGTGACGGGCAAGTCAAAGCCCTATACCGTGACGGCAGGCGATTCCCTGGCACTGGTGATTCCCGGCGGCGCGTCCATCGTGACGCGGGTAAATCAGCCCGCCACCGTGCTGTGGAGCTCCAACGCCGCGCTGATGACACCGGGCAAAGAGTTCAATTACAGGATCGACCTGTATGAGGGCAACTACGCGAATGAGGCGGCGCTGAGCGGCATCCAGCCCGTTGTGTCTTATACCGCCGGCAAGGATGAAAACAGCGTGCGGATCGAGGAGAATGTGCTCTCCAAGCTCTCCAACGGCAATATCCCTGCCTACACGGTATTGGTCTCCATGCCGCACCCCAACGCCGAGGGTGAGAACGTCCGCCTGTCGGCACTTGCCTGGATCATCGTGCAGGCACCACCTGCCACGGCCAAGCTGACACCGCCCCAGAGCATTTACCTCAAGGATACCGACGGTGCCGTCAATATCGACTGGTCGGTGGAAAATGCCACTACCGGTGCCTCTCAATCGCCCACGCTGACCATTACCCGGGTCACAGAGGACAACAACACCACCAAAGTGGTGGACAGTGAGCGCCTACCCGGTACCTCCGGAAGCTACTCCCTGTCATTACAGAGTGTGCAAGACGGCAATCTGAAGGACACCTATCAAGTGGTTTTGAGCGTGGAGAATCCTGGTGAATCTCCCAGCACCGACTCCTTCCCCCTGTATGTCTACGATGCCGACGCACTGAAGGTGCAGGACGACAAAGGAGACACGATTTCTAAGCTGACCATGGACAATACCTCCAAGGTCAGCGGCAGCCTGCCCATCGATACAGCTGAAATTTTGCAGCTGCGCCAGGAGTTGGGGCTGATCGAGTACATCGGCATCAACTATGACAAGTACGGATGGAACTCCTTTAAAGACGGCATCAAGTGGCTCTCCAGCAACAACAATGCCATTTCCGTCAACTACAAGCAGGGCGGACTGTATGAGGACATCAGAAACTTCTCCTTTGATTCCTACCTTCCCGAAACCAAAATGGCGCTGTCCGGCTTGGCCAACGGCACCGCAACCGTCACGGCTACCCATGCCGCCACGGGCATGAGCGCCGCCGTACAGGTGACAGCGAAAACGCTGCAAAATAAGTTCTATCTCTTCCAGCTGACGCCTGCAGCGGAAACTACGCTGCAATACACCGACGGCAAAGGTGTGCCCAAAACGGTCACGACCAACAGTGAAGGCGTGCTGGCGCTTTACGAACCCAACGGAATCGCCAGTGAGGTGTCTCTGCGGTCCGGCTCCGGCGCGGATATTTATCTGGGCACCATCTATAAAGAAAATCTGCGTTCCGGCGAGCGGGATGCCACAAAACTGCAGCTTTATCCCTTGAATACCTTCAGCCTTCGGCGAGTCGCCCGGGCATCTGTGACGCTCATCACGCCGGGCGGCGATCCGCTGGCGAACAAGACGGTGACCGTTCGCGGCGGCGTTTATAAAAACGGAGGCTACTGCCAGACAGCTCTGCTGGGCTCCAGGGCAGGAGCACTTGTCAGCGGCATCACCGGCGACACCTATACCACGGATGCGGCGGGAAATATAACCGTCTGTCTGGATTCCACCCAGTTCTGGTCGGCCGAAAAGGGCGAGAGCAGCAACACGGCGCTTTCCGCTCTGGATCAGCTGGAGTACATTCTGGAGATCAGCGCAATTGACGGCGACAAGTACTATCCGCTGCTGCTGACCGTCAACGGCAAGCTGGGCGTGGACGATGTAATGCGCACCGCAGAGGGCGTTGTCTCTCTGGAGTGCGTGCCGGAAGGGGAGGAAAACAAACCCTTCATTGTGGCGCAAAGCGTTGATTACGGTCTTGCCAACGGTCAGAAGGTGGATGTCCGCAGTTCGACTGGGAAGATCGGCCCTAACAGCAGCTTCAAAACAGCAAGCCTGCACACCACCATGTTCCTCTGGGGCGAGGATATTGCCAATGCGAAGAATTACAGTCTCAAGCTGGCGGACGAATACGGCGTTCTTCCTGCCGCCCAGAGCAGCAGTACCAAGCAGTATCCCTTCTCATCCATCCCTGTAGCGGAAAACGATCTGACCCTCACCGAGGCCACCATGACCACCTCTGGATGGATCGCCGACGGCAAGGATGTGGGTATGAAAACGCAGCTGAGCCTGAACGGCAGCCTGCTGCAAGAGAAAATAATGCCCTTCCGGGTCGTTGATCTGACCCGAGTGCCCAAGGTGACAGAGGATGACCGCGTCACCGGTATTCTGGCGACGATGGGAGAATCCAGTGGAGTGAGTCAAGTCGACTTTGGCGGAGTGGGCGATAGCAACATTCTCAAGGTGCTGACCGGACGGCTGGATGATCTGAGCGGTCCGGTGGACACTTCCGTGTTCAAAATGATTATCACCCCCAGCGAAGATCCCTCCGTGTTCCGTGCCATGATTTGGGCCGGGTACAATACGCTGGAGATGGAGGACATGGACTATTCCGAGGACGGCGTGGCCTTGAGTGCGAATGTGCTGACGCAGAACCTGGAAGTGGGCGTGCCCGGTACCGGGGATCTGAGCCAGATGGCCCAGGGCACCTATGATCCCAAGGGGGACTACAAAACCAACTCCTTGGCCGACAATGTCACCAGCACGGATCTCAACTTGCAGTTGGAGGGCTTTTACGAAGCGGAGATCCGCTATAACGCCGAAAAAAAAGAGTGGGAGGTTTTCACCGTAGGCGGCGGCTTTACCGCCGGCGTTGGCGTGGGCTTCACCTTCAGCGTGAACGCCATGGCCGGCCCCGTGCCGTTGACAGCAACCTTTGAGCTGGGCGGTGCCATTCAGCTGGATTTCCGTACCGCAGTGCGCTACGGCCAGCAGGGACAGGGTACAGAGCTTGCCTGGAGCAATCCCACGGCCACGGCAGTGAATGACTTTTTGACCACGCTGCGTATCAACGCCTATGTCCACGCGTTTGGCGGCATTGGCTTTGACTATTCGGTCGTGGCGCTGAAGATCGGCCTATTCGGCAATTTGGATGTGGACAGTCAGAATAAGTTCCTTTCCCGCACCTATCTTGCCGACGAGACAAAGCGCCAGATCAACGGTCAGGCCCTGGGGATCTCAAGCGAAGTGGGGATCAAATTTGTGGCCACCTTCCTGTTTATCTCCTATGAGGCGGTGATCGCCTCCGGAACCCTTGAAGGCACCCAGACTTTTAATGACTGGAAAACAATCGACGACTACTGGAATAACGCCACCAGTGGGCTGAGCCTTGCCTCGCTGCGGATGGCGGCGGCCCAGAGCGGAATGCAGGTGGCTTCTGGCAGTGCAACGCTCCAAAGCCGGGACTATCTGGAGCAATATGCCCGTACTTGGGGCCAGCCCCAGCGGCGGATGATGCTGTTCTCTCTGAACTCCACCAGTGGGCTGGAAAACATCCAGACCAATGCCAACCCCACATCCTATCCACAGCTCAGCGATGACGGGAAGGTATTGGCCTACATCAACGACGGCGACAGCAGCAGTATTTACGACAGCCGGGCGCATTTCTCCACCCTCAATGGCAGCGTCTATTCTGACTCCAGCCAAATTGACGATCTCACAGAGTTCCCCGGCTACGGCGACACGAGCGTTTCTCTGTCCGGCACTGACAGCTTCGCGGCGGCGGCTTGGGTTCGCATGGGCACCGACCTGCCGGGTAAAAATGCCGGTGATCCCGTGACATTGGAAGAGCAAAACCTGCTGATGAACAGCACGGAGATCGTAGCGTCCGTCTATAAGGGCTCAACCTGGACTTCCACCCGCCTAACCGACGACGGCACGCCGGATCTGGCCCCAGCCACGGCAGTGGGCGGCAACGGCAAGGCCATCGTGTTCTGGCGCAGCGTCTACACCCCCGATCCCGGTACGCAGGGCAGCAACAACCTGCTGAACTTCACGACCAGAGATTGTATCATGTACCGTTGCTATGACAGCAATAGCAGCACCTGGAGCAAGGCCCAAATGCTTTATAACGGTGCTACCGGCAGCGTGAAGGCGTTGCAGGCGGCCATGCTGCCCGACGGAACCGCTATGGCGGTTTACTCGCTGGACCGCAGCGGAACCGGAGATACCTCCGCCTACGAGATCGCCTATTGTACCGTGGCTACTGACGGAACGCCCGGTACAGCTATGCTGGCGACCTGTGACAGCAATCTTGACGAAAACCCCCAGGTCGTTGCAGCCAACTTCGGCAGCGGGGATGACCGATTTGTCATCGGTTGGCATAGTGTCCGAGACGGCAGCAGCGATATCCAGCTGTTGGCTGTGGACGGCAGCGGCACCATGTCCAACAGTTTCCCCGGCTCTCTGTCTGCCCTGACCAGCAGCGGCAACGCCGTCGTGGGCGGAGACTTCCGCTTCGCTTCCCTCAGCGGGGATCATCGCAGCCGCAATGATCTTACCATCGTCTGGAATGAGACTGTCAATGGTGCCGACGGCGCGGTAGATCACGGCATTTTGAAGGCGGCCAAGCTGCGCTATGCCGCAAATACCTACACGCTCTCCGCACCATTGGAACTGGCAGAGCTGCCGGATCGCACGCTGGCTGACCACTTTGATGCCTATGTCAGCGGCAGCAATCAGGTGCAGGCTGTCATTCAGGCCACCCGGTATGACGACAGAAAACCGCAGGTAATCAACGGCGTGACCGTTCCGGGTGAGGAAACGATCCTCTATACCGCTACCTCTGATTTTGTCACCGATGCGGTGGCAGTGGAACAGATCGGTGTGGATTATGCAACGCTGGCGCTGAACAGCCTGACACCCATTCGCTTTACCATCCGCAACACCGGGCTGAACGATGTGACAAACCTAACGGTCAGCCTTGGCAGCGGGGAAACCGCCACCCTTACGGAAACACTGCTGCCCAATGAAAGCACCACCCTTACCGTCTGGCACCGTGTGGGAACCAGCGTGACCAACCCGAGCTATACCATCACCGCCACCGGCATCAACGAAACAGGCACAGTGTATCTGGATTATCCCGACATTGGCATCTCGCAAATGGAAGTGATTGCGGAGAGCGCCGGCAAGCGCACGGTGCGCATGACCCTCTATAATTCCTCTGCCGCCACGCTGGCTGGCGGAAAGAACCGCGAGGTGAAGCTTGCGTTCTATGCGGATGATCTGCATACCAAACCTGCAGAGGTAGCCTGCACCACAAACGACGTATCGGTTCGCGGTAATGAAATCACCATTTCCGGAGACAGCGCCCTCGCCCGCATCGATCAGGGAACCTTTACACTGGACCTGACCTATGATCTGGGCAAGTATATGAAATCCATTGGCAAAACCGAGATCCCCAATGTGGGTACCTATCTGTACGCCGAGGCGTGGGCGGAAGGTCAGATCGGTAGAACGGGAAGCAATCAGCGCCTGCCGGAGTATGACGGCAGCGACAGCGAGGCCAGCGTCCATATGACCGGCGCACTGGCCCGCACCGGAGAGCAGCTGACGATGGATGTGACACAGGGGAACGACGGCAACGGTCAGAGCACCGCCGCCATTACCCTGCGCAACAACTCCCTGCAGCCTCAGACTAGCGCAGAGCTGGTGGCCACGCTGCTGGATGCTGCCGGGACCGTTCTGGAAACGAAAAAGACCAGTATTGGCGGTGCCATCTCCGGGGAAACCTTCCAGACGGAAAACGTCACCTTCTCCCGGCTTGGCACCCGCGTAGTGGTGCGAGCCGCAGTGTCCGGTGATGACCTTCTGACCTTTGAGGGTCTGGCAGTGGGGCTCGGCGATTTTACCGCCAACGGAACGAACTATACCTATACGCTGCAAAATGATAGCGGAGCAACATCTACGCTGGTCACAGCGGTGTCTGGAAACGGCGAGCCCGTGAGCATCAACGGACAGGCTCTGTCCACCGGCGGCAGCGCAACCGTTGCCATCCCCAACAGCGGCACAACCGACATTGTCGTGAAGATCGGTACTAAAACCTACACGCTGACGATTCTGCGCAATAGCGGCACAGGCGGCAATGAAGGCGGTAGCGGCGGAGCGACCAGCTACACGCTGACCTTCGATACCAACGGCGGCAGCGCCATTTCCAAGGTATCTAGGACCAGCGGCACCACGGTTGACCTGACCGGCTATACGCCTACTCGTGACGGCTATACCTTCGATGGTTGGTACAGCAATAGAGAACTGACTATCAAAGTCACTTCTATCAAGCTGACTTCCAATACCACCATTTACGCAAAGTGGACGGCAAAATCGGATATGTCTTTCACCGATGTGGCAGACAAAGCGTATTACAGAGATGCCGTTGAGTGGGCTGTTGAGAACGGCATCACGAAAGGCACCACCGCAACGACCTTCAGCCCTAACGCTACCTGCACCCGTGCGCAGGCCGTGACCTTCCTGTGGCGCACCGCTGGCAGTCCCAAACCCGAAACCCGCGCCATGCCCTTCACCGACGTTCCAGTGGGCAGCTACTACTACGACGCTGTGCTGTGGGCGGTAGAAAACGGCATCACCAAGGGCACCAGCGACACCACGTTCAGCCCCAACATGACCTGCACCCGCGCCCAGATCGTCGCGTTCCTGTGGCGTTCCGAGAAGTCCCCGGCAGCGGGTACAGCCAATCCCTTTGCCGATGTGAAGTCCACCGCCTACTATGCTGATGCGGTACTGTGGGCGGTCAAGGAGAACATCACCAAGGGAACCACCAGCACGACATTCAGCCCCAATGCGGATTGCACCAGAGCGCAGATCGTGACCTTCCTCTGGCGCTGCAAGAAGTGACCGGCTGACATACGGCTAAACATCAAAGCCGCTGGCATGACCCCATAAGCGAACATCGGACAGCGCAGCGGACGGGCATCTCGCCCTGAAGCTGCGCTGTTCTCTTTTCGCTACAAGAAACAAATCAATGACATTTTGAGCTGCGCCGCTATCCCAGCGCGGCAAGGAGACAGCATTATGAAAAGAATCACAAGAATCATTCGTCCGATCATCTGCATGGCCGTCCTTCTCTTTGCCATGACCACGGCAGTCATGGGCTGCTATCAGAAAGAGACGGAGCCTATCGACATTCCCGGCAGAACGCCTTCCGGCACATCTGCGCCTCAGCCATCAGCGACTCCCGCGGGCGAAGTTATCCCCTCGGTGGACAGGCAGGCAGAGTTGGCGGAAGCCAGAGCGAAGAATCCCGACACCGTGGCATGGCTGTATATCCCCGGTGCGGAGGTGGACGACCCTGTGATGCAGGCGGAGGACAACGGCTATTACCTAAAGCTGGATGAAAACGGCGAGTACGCCATGTGGGGCTGTTACTATGCCCATTGTGAAAACCAAATCGGCGGCCGGGACGAGTTAGACAAAAACACCACCATTTTTGGTCACTCTGCCAGCAACTGCGACCCGGACGGTGTGCGGTTCACCAAGCTGTACCGCTATATGGACGCAGACTTCGCAAAGGAGCATCCGTATATCTATCTCTCTGTGGATGGCGAGGACATGATTTTCCAGATCACCGCGCTATTCGTCACGGATATTGGCTTTGACTATATTGCGCCTGATCCCACGGGAGATGATCTGACCAGCTTCTTTGAGACGATTGCGCGGAAAAACTGGCTTGACTTTGATGGCGTGACCTTCTCCGAGGAAGATACCGTTCTGACCCTCTCCACCTGCTGCCGGAAGTATGACAAGGCCAACAGCGGCAATCAGCGGCTGGTGGTCATGGCAAAGCTGCTGCCGGAGGGGGCAACCGCGCAGGAGTTCAGCGTATCCCTTGTGGATAGTCCTGAAATGCCCTAAAAGAAATCAGAATACGACGATAACAGGACACCCATCCTTGCGGTACTGAAAAGCAGCGTATGGTATAGGGAAAACGGCGGCTGCTCTGTACGGGGCGGCCGTTGTTTTTGCTGTCCCAACATTTTTCAGATGAAAGGGACCTATGCGTATGACAGGAGAGCACAGGAGGTGCCGCTAATGCTGCGGCAACAAGCCGCGCCGGGAGCATAGCCGGACGATACCCAGACACAGTAGGATACCTATGCCCTCCGGCAGCTACCGACAATTTCCATACTGAACCGCACCGATGCGCCCATACAGGCTTTTATGCCTGTGTGGGCGCTTTTTGTCGTTCCCGGCACTTTTTCGCCGTGGGCTGCCGCTCCCCGCCGCCCTTCGTTCTGGAAGGAACATCCACCCGAACAGAACGAAAGGAGCGCAGCATGAGCCGCGAAAAAAATATTTTTGAGAAATTTCCGAAAAAATGGCCAAAAGGGGTGTTTGCAAGACGAGTAGGGGGTGAAAGGGGAAACATCGACCTGCCTTCCGGCGCGAAGGGAGGTGAGAAAATGGACCTCGACCGTCACGACGAACACAAGCAGCATACCTTTGACAGCTTTTGCAAAAAGGTGATACGGTGCGAAGCCTACAACGCCTACCGCGCAATCGGGCGCCGGCAGGATCTTGAGATCCCGTTCAGCCAGTTGCCGGAGGAGGCGATGGAGGCACTTGCGGCCTGGGACGTCTACCCCTGGGAATACACATCCTTCCCCGTGGACGGCGACGTGATCCTCATTAAGGATGACCGGCTGGCCGACGCGCTGACCGCCTTGCCTCAGAGATTCCGGGATATCCTTCTGATGTACTGGTTCCTGGAGCTGGCAGACCGGGAGATCGGCGAGAGGCTGAGCCTGTCCCGGAGAACGGTCAACAACCGCAGGCAGCAGGCCTATGAGCTGCTGAAAAAGCTGATGGGAGGTGACGCGAATGAGTAAGCACAAGCTGATTCCGTATCCGGTAATCGCCGCCGCCGTGCGGGGCGACCCGGAAGCCGTGAACCGTGTGCTGGATCACTATTCCGGCTACATAGCGGCTCTGTCCATGCGCAGAGGGTATGACCAGAACGGAAATCCCTGCCTTGCAGTGGACGAGGAGATCCGCCGCCGGATCGAGACGAAGCTGATCGTCGCCATCCTGAGTTTCGACCTGAACTGAACCCAGGCGGGTCTTAACCGCGCGCACCCCTTTCCGTGCGGCTGAACCCTTTGCTCCTTGACAAAGAAAGCCCGGCAAATCCCGGCGCAGCATAGAGCAGACGGATACATTCCCGTCTGTGCGGAGCCATACGGCCGGCGCGCCATGACCCTCCAACGAGGCGAGCGATATCCACCAGGCCGCAAAGCGGGCAAGGCAGCCCGCGGGCCACGATGCACAGACAGGGCGATACTCCCTTGCAGTCACAGTCCGGGCGTGCAGCCGTATTCAGGCGGTGAGGCGTCGCAGGCAATGAGCAGGGCCGCGCGAGAACCGCGCGGGGGTGGGATTCCCGTGGAGCTGAAAAGCCATTCAGCCGTCCGTTTCTGCTGTTCTTTGTAAGCTATCAAAACATGATTTGTTTTCAGGCGATTAGAAAGGGGCTAACTATGCAAACGACCGTTTCATCTGAAAAAAAATACGCCCCGCCGAAGCGGAGCGAAAAACAGATCGGCAACACAACCTTTATCGTCAATTCCTTCTTTCGGGAAAAGAGCGACGAGAGTATTGCCGTGAAGTTGGAACGTCTGATGAAAGCGGACGTTCAGAAAAAAGCGACAACTTAATTCTCCCAAACAGGCAGACAGGGACAAAAAGACGCGGTATAATGAAGGTGACTTCAAAACCGTGTTTGACTGCCGGATGGGAGGTTACTATGTATCATCAGTCAAACACCGCTGCCGCGCTTCAATTCCCTTACAACGCTATGAGCGTCGAAGCTGTTACCGCTTTGTACTGCCGTTTGTCGCGTGACGATGAATTGCAGGGCGACAGCAACAGTATCATCAACCAAAAAAAGATCCTTCAACGCTACGCACTTGACCACGGCTACAAAAACTATCGCTTTTATATTGATGACGGCATTTCGGGTACGACGTTCAACCGCCCTGGCTTCCAGCAAATGATTGCGGATATCGAAGCCGGCCTTGTCAAGCGGGTCGTTATCAAGGATATGTCACGCCTGGGCCGTGATTATCTGCAAGTGGGCATGTATACCGAGATCATGTTCCCGGAGCATGACATTCACTTTATTGCTGTCAACGATGGTGTGGACAGCACCCAGGGTGATAATGAGTTCACTCCTTTTCGGAACATCATCAATGAGTGGTATGCGAAGGACACCAGCAAGAAGATCCGTGCCGTGATGAAGGTCAAGGGCAACGCCGGCGAGCATCTGACGCCCCTGCCGCCCTATGGCTACATGAAGTCTCCTGACAACAAAAAGCTGTGGGTCAGGGACGAGGAAGCCGCAACGGTGGTCTATGAGATCGGCCTATATGTGATGGACGGTTTCGGACCGTCCCAGATTGCAAGGAAGCTGACAGAGCGAAGGATCTTGACCCCGGCCGCCTATTATGCCAGCAGGGGCCGGAAAGCAAGCAATATCAAGCGGGGCTTACCCTACGCATGGGATGCCTCCACCGTAGCGGATATCATGGACCGCTGGCGGGAGTACCTGGGGCACACGGTCAATTTCAAGACGAGGAAGAAGTCCTACAAGAGCAAAAAGGTCATCCATAATCCGGAAAGTGAGTGGATGATCTTTGAGAACACCCATGACCCGATCTGGACGGAGGCAATCGCGGACGCTGCGAGAGCAGCAAGGCAGACGCGCCGTCGTCCTACAAAAATGGGAGAAATGGGGATGTTCTCCGGCATGATGTTCTGCGCGGACTGCGGATCTGTCATGTATCAATGCAGAGCCACCAACTTCCGACGCGAGCAGGAATACTACCTATGCGCCGGCTACCGAAAGAGCCGTGACTTCTGCGGTCAGACCCATTCCATCCGCACGGTGATCTTGGAGGAATTGATTCTGGAAAACCTGCGGGAGATCGTTTCCTTCGCCTCCCGCAGTAAGGACGAGTTTGTGAGGCTGGTCATGGACAGTGACCTGCGGCAGCGTGACCGGGATCTTGCAAAGCGGAAACGGCAGCTTGTCGATTCCGAGAAGCGGATCACAGAGCTGGATGCTATCTTCAAGCGGCTCTATGAGGACAACATTTCGGGCAAGCTCTCCGATGAACGCTTTCAGAAGCTCTCTGCGGACTATGAGAAGGAAGAACAGGAGCTCAAGGTGCTGGCGAGTTCCCTTCGGAAAGAAGTGGAGCTAGGGAAAAGCAAATCGGCGGATGTTGATCGTTTTCTCTCCGTTGTGGAGAGGTACACGGATATCCCGAAGCTCACGCCCTGCATCCTCCATGAGTTCGTGGAGAAAATCATCGTCCATGCGGCCAGCGACCCGAAGGGCAAGAACCGGATGCAGGAGATCGATATTTACTACAAGGGCATCGGAGCCTTGGAAATGTCAAAAGTCACGGCATCAATGGAAAAATGAGAAAACGGTACAGCCGAAGCTATACCGTTCTCTCTTTCCTCACGATGTTTTCTTATCGGGAGCAGCCTTTTGGATGGCTGTGTTTTTTGGAGCAGGGTACGGGAATCGAACCCGCCTCCTCGGCTTGGGAAGCCGATGTACTACCGATGTACTAACCCTGCAATTCAGTCGACTAAAAAAGTATAGCATATCTTTCCCGGTTTGGCAAGAGAATTTTACAGAGGAGAGGCAAAAATTAAGGGTTGCATTTTCGGCATAGTTCGATATAATTATCTCGGTGATTTTTTCTTTCTTCTAACTGAAAATTTGAAAATCTGCTTGCAATAAAACGAAAATCATGATATCATTTCCTAAACCAGAACACCACTTCCAAAAATATACCAGAATTACAATAACGCCAATTGCTATACTCCATCCCCATATTTTAACTTGTGCACTTGTT
>ENA-OPVV01002144-OPVV01002144.1-human-gut-metagenome-genome-assembly--contig:-NODE-2144-length-12548-cov-3.780037_pt1 | contig 12548 bp, 10 predicted proteins | sample MGYA00241500_ERZ501992 | MGnify/ENA primary metagenome ERZ501992 (study PRJEB25962, sample SAMEA2043052) | human gut metagenome | biome: human gut; feature: human-associated habitat; material: faeces...
CCTGCCCTTTGAAGCCCGGACTTTCCTCGTCTGCACCCTTTCGTCTGTACAGCCGCGATCACCTGGCCTGCTTGCACGAGTGTTATTCTAACACGAATATATTTTTAAGTAAAGAAAAAAATCATCAAGATTTCTATACATCAAAACAACTTCCGCCGACGAATTCCCTTAACAGTGAATTATGTGGAATATCCTCACTTGGAACAGAAATGAAATAATCCAGAAATTTCAAAAGGCGTTTTGCCTCCAGATACTCCGGTTCGCTCTTATCAATGCCAAATAACAGTGGCTCTGCATATACTTTAAGGCATGCCAGCTCATACACAAGTGCTGAGTTAAACATGACATCTGCCTGCTCCTGATATGGAAAGATGTTCGCTTCTTCTCCACGACGTACAGACGGCCATCTGGCAATCGTATCTTTTGCCGAAGTTCCTCTGGTTCTTGCATCACGTACAATCCGTCGAAGCAGCCTGCCGTCCGTAGTCGGAATGCGGTTATGTTCATCAATATTCAGCTGAGTCAGCGCGCTGATATAGATCTTGAATTTACTTTCTGCCGGCAGTGCATAACTGAGTTTATCATTCAGTCCGTGAATTCCCTCGATCACCAGTACATCATCCTTTCCAAGCTTCAGGAAATCACCTTTGTACTCTCTCAGTCCTGTCTTAAAATTAAATACCGGGAGTTCCACACGCTCTCCATTAAGAAGTGCCAGCATGTCTTTATTGAACTGCTCCACATCAATTGCTTCGAGGCATTCATAATTTTTTTCACCGAATTCATCAAACGGAGTGTCTTCACGGTTTTTAAAATAATTGTCCACACCGATAGGGTGCGGTTTCATGCCATGTGCAGTAAGCTGAATGGAAAGTCTGTGCGAAAACGAGGTCTTTCCTGATGAAGACGGACCTGCGATCATGATAAACTTCTTATTTCCTTCTGATACGATCCGCTGTGCGATATCAGAAATTTTCGCTTCCTGCAAAGCTTCCTGTACAAGCAGAATATTGCTGATTCCTTCTTTCGTAATTCGGTCATTCAGATCGCCGACATACGAAATATCCATCTTTTCTGCCCATTCCTGCGATTCCTTCTGCACATGGAAAATCTTATCCTGGGGTTCAAAAGGCTCCAGCACATCCGGGTTCTTCTGCCTCGGAAGGATCAGCACAAAGCCTTCATCATAAAGCTGCAGATCAAAATGCTTCACATAGCCGGTATCCGGTGCCATAAATCCATAAAAATAATCCTCGAAATTTTCCAGGCTGTAAATATTCACTCTGGAAACCCGCCGATAACGGAACAGCTTTTCTTTATCATACATATGATGCCTGTGGAACATGGAAACGGCATCATCCGTGCTGACACTGCGTTTGCAGATCGGAAGCTTCCGGTCTACCAGTTCCCACATCCGCACTTTTACCCGGTCAAGAAGCTCCTGATCCAGGGTAGCACTGCCTTTCATGGTAAAATAAAGAGCATTTCCGATAGAATAATGGATCACAACATGATCCACATTCTCTTTTCCAGCTACATCAAAAATTGCCTTCAAAAGAATAAAGATCGCACTTCTCCGATAGGTTTTTCGACCGGCACTGTCCTTTGCGGTTATAAATCCCAGTGTACAGTCATGCTGAAGCTTCTTGTGAAGCTCACGGAGCTTTCCGTTCTCAGTCACAAGGATCACCGGATACTCTGTTTTGCCCTCATAATCCCTTATGATCTCAGAATACGGTGTCATTTTGGGGTATTCCCTTGTTTCTCCGTTTATGGTCACTTTAATCATTGTCTGTTCCATAACGATCCCCTCCACAGGCTTATATATTTATACAGCTGCCCGATTTTTCGGACAGCCATGTGTTTCACAATTCATTTTTCCGAAACAGATAATCGTATTCCATCCCACTACATATTCATGAATACAAGCACTTTTTGCAATCCGCTTTTACAAAACAGTATATGGATTTTTCACACTGGCGCAGGTTGTCTTAAGCGCAGAGAATGCCGCATTCAGTTCCTTCTCCATAGCTTCCGCAAAAATATACTCCGTACCGTAATGTCCGGCATCTACGATTGCCAGACCATCTGCCATAGTATCGATGGCAGTATGATAATCAATATCTCCGGTCACATATACATCCGCACCGGCGGCCATTACATCACCGATCATACTCTTTCCGCTTCCTGTACAGATCGCCACCGTCTCGATCTTCCGATCCAGATCACCGTAAACCCGCACATCCGGAAGATGATTGCATTCTTTTACATATTTTCCAAACTCATCAAGAGTCATAACATGGGGAAGCTTTCCCACTCTTCCGAACCCCTCCGGCTGCTCCCCGGATCCATCGGTAACTGTAAGCACCCTTGTATCCTGAAGCTTCAGATGCTCTGCGCTTAAATCTGCCATTCCGATCACATCATAATTGGTATGCATGGCAAAATACGGGATATCCTCCTTTATCAGACGGAGGATCTTTCTTCCGGTAAAGGTATGATTGTTGATCTTTTTGATTCCAGAAAAGATCATTGGGTGATGGGTAAGGATCATATCCGCACCAGCAGCCACCGCCTCATCCAACACCGGTTCCGTAAGATCCAGTGCAAGAAATACATGGGAAATCTCTTTCTGGTCATCTCCCACCAGCAGTCCCACATTATCCCAGTCCTCCGCAAATTTTTGCGGATGGTGCTCATTCAGCCATTCGATCAGTTCATATGCTTTCATATCGTTTCAGAGCTGTATGGATCAGCTCCATTTCCTCCTTTACTTCTGCCAGACGAGTTTTTGCGGAAACAGACTCTGCCCCGGAAAGACCGGCAAGTATTTTCTTACGGATCATTTCCTCCCGTAGAAGATACTCTTTAAGGACCGGGTGACATTTTTTCAGAAGGAGAGGTCCAAACCAGGCCTCTTCCTCTGTGTAAACAGTCTTTTCTCCCGCATTGTTACGTACCGCTTTCATCATAGGATAAAATTTTCCGTCTTCTTTTATCATTTCTTCCCTTACGATCTCCCAGCCGATCTCAGAAAGAAAATGCCGGAAATGAGGAAGGTCCGACTGAGGCTGCAGGATCAGTTCCTGAAACCCCTCCCGGACCTTCGCTCCATCCTTTAATATCCTTTCCATCAGAGGACCACCCATTCCCGCGATCACCAGGGTATCACCTTCTCCCGGCTCAAGCTTCGCAAGCCCGTCGCTCAAACGGGTCTCTATGTAATCTTCAAGGCCATAACGGGTAATATTCTCCCTGGCTCTTGAAAGCGGTCCCGGACGTACATCCATGGCAATGGCTGACGGAACTGTTTTTTCACTGACAAGCCAGATCGACAGATAGCCATGGTCACATCCTACGTCTGCCAGCCGGTTTCCTTTTGTTACCATACCGGCAATGGCACGAAGACGCATGGAAAGCTGTACGGATATATTTTTATCAGTCAAGATAATCCTTCAGCTTGCGGCTGCGGCTGGGATGACGCAGCTTGCGCAGAGCTTTTGCCTCGATCTGACGGATACGCTCTCTTGTGACATTGAACTCTTTACCAACTTCCTCCAGAGTTCTGGCACGTCCGTCGTCCAGTCCGAAACGGAGGCGGAGAACCTTCTGTTCACGGTCAGTAAGCGTACTTAAGACTTCTACCAGCTGCTCCTTCAGAAGTGTAAATGCAGCTGCATCTGCAGGTACCGGAACATTATCATCCTGGATGAAATCGCCAAGATGACTGTCTTCCTCCTCACCGATAGGAGTTTCCAGAGATACCGGCTCCTGAGAGATCTTAAGGATCTCACGTACACGGTCTACCGGCATGTCCATCTCCTCAGCAATTTCCTCCGGCGTAGGTTCACGTCCAAGCTCCTGGAGCAGCTGACGGGAAACACGGATCAGCTTGTTGATGGTCTCAACCATATGCACAGGGATACGGATGGTACGTGCCTGATCCGCAATGGCTCTTGTGATAGCCTGACGGATCCACCAGGTTGCATAGGTACTGAACTTGTAGCCTTTTCTGTAATCAAATTTTTCAACAGCTTTGATAAGGCCAAGATTTCCCTCCTGGATCAGGTCGAGAAACAGCATTCCACGTCCAACATAACGCTTTGCAATGCTGACAACAAGACGGAGATTGGCCTCTGCCAGACGTTTCTTGGCAGCTTCATCCCCCTTTTCCATTCTCTTGGCAAGCTCGATCTCCTCATCTGCACTTAACAGACTGACTTTACCGATTTCTTTCAGGTACATACGGACCGGATCCTCGATGCTGACACCTTCCGGTACAGAGAGGTCGATCTTATCAAGCTCTACCTCTTCTTCATCTTCCATCCCATCCATATCCATATCGTTATCAAGGAGGAGTTCGTCACCGCTGTTTTCTGTGATACGGAGAACGTCCACACCGCTGGCCTCCAGGAAGTCAAAAACCTTCTCCATCTGATCCACTTCCAGTGGAGAGTCCTTGAAAAAGTCGCTGATCTCCTGATATTCCAGCACATTCTTTTTCTTTTTTGCAAGTTCAAGAAGCTCTACAAGTTTCTCGCTGAATTTTGCCATATTCATTTCCATAGGTGCTCTATACCTCCATATAGTGTTTATATTTTATCCTTAATTGAAAGAAATATGCAGCTGCTGCCTCTTTCTTCCAAGGTCTTCCAGTTCTTTTTTTGCTTTTATCAGTTCCTGAAGCCCGGCCATGTCTGACGGGTCCCAGGTACGGTTTTTTTCTTTGAGGCTTTCTTCCTTGATCCGCAGCAGCGCATCGGAAAAAGCCCTCTGCTGTTCTCCTTCGTTTTCCAGATGAATGGTGGCGTTAAAAAGAGATGCCACCTCCCGCTGCTCCTCACTGTCTGTAAAGGCGTTGAGAAGCTTTCCCGGATTGGTCTCTCCCTCCTTATGCTGTTCAAACAGCATCTGGGCTACCTCTTTATACAGCGGTACCACAAAATCGGAAGGGGAAATGTATTTTTCCACCTGTTCAAAAATACCCGGATAATTTACAAGCCAGGTCAGCATCAGCTTCTGTGCTTTGTCTGCGGCGGATTCCTTTTTCTTTGTTTCCGGAGTCCCGGACTTTGGCTGGATCCGTTTCTCTGCAGGCGTTCCCTTCAGAGCCAGCGTGTTGACCCTTTTCCGGATATCCTCCGTGCCCACTCCATAGCGGCCGTATTCCTTTACAATGGCTTCTATATAAAGATTCCTCTCCAGTTCATCGGAAAGCTCCAGAAGCATCCCGGCACACCGCTCAAAAAACTGATTCTGTCCCTGGGGTGCATCCATGGCAAATTCCTGTTCCGCAATATGTACACGAAACATAAAGCTGTCCATGGCCCGGTTCAGACGTTCCTCAAAGGCCTCCGCTCCTTCATTCTTGATGAACTCGTCCGGATCCTTCCAGGGCTTCAGGCTTACTACCCTGGACGTGACTCCCGCCTCCCGCAGGATCGGGATCGCACGAAGTGCCGCCCGGATCCCTGCACCGTCACTGTCATAAAGAAGCAGGACTTCCTTGGTGTAACGTTTCACAAGACTTGCATGTCCGGAGGTCAGTGCAGTTCCAAGCGACGCCACTGCATTGGTAAAGCCTGCCTGATGCATGGCGATCACATCCATATATCCCTCACAGAGGATCAGATAATTCTTCCTGGTGGTCCTGGCCACATTCAGCCCGTAAAGATTCCGGCTCTTATCAAAGATCTTCGTCTCCGGCGAATTCAGGTACTTGGGCTTGCCATCTCCCATGACACGACCTCCGAAACCAATGACCCGGTTGTTTACATCCATGATCGGGAAGATCACACGGTTCCAGAACTTATCATACATGCCTCGCCGCTCATCTACATTGAACAGGCCGGATTCCCTGAGAAGTTCATCACTGTAGCCCTTACCCTTAAGATATTTGTACAGATCATCACTGTACTTGTCCGAATATCCAAGACCGAATTTACGGATGGTTTCCTCGGAAAGACCTCTTCCTGTCAGATATCTGTAAGCCGCCTTTCCGCCTTCTCTCCGGAGCTGATAATAAAAGTACTGCGCTGCCAGCTTGTTGATCTCCAGAAGATTTGCTCTCTGTTCTGCTTTTTCTCTGGCTTCTCTGGAATACTCGATCTTCGGAAGCTCTACCCCTGCCCGGTCAGCCAGATGTGACAGTGCCTCACCAAACGAGTAATTCTCATATTCCATGATAAAATTGTATACGTTTCCTCCTGCTCCGCAGCCAAAGCAGTAATACATCTGCTTGGATGGTGTTACGGAAAAGGAAGGGGTTTTCTCATTATGGAAGGGACACAGCCCAAAATAGGAACTCCCCCTCCGTGTCAGTTTCACATACTGGGATATCACGTCTACAATGTCATTTTTCATTCGGACTTCTTCTATGATGTCATCTGAATAACGCATGCTTATCCCTCTTTTCCATTTAATAGACCTCCCAGGCTCTCGGTATATAGATCTCCCTGAATTTCTCCATGGAATACTGATCCGTCATTCCCGAAATATAATCACATACTGCCTGTTCCTTAGGTACTCCCCGGTATTCCACCAGTTCCCTGTATTCCCGGGACATTGCCTCCGGATGGTCAGTATAATATCCGTACAGTTCACTCAGCATCTGGATCACTTTATCCTCTTCCTTCCTGGCAACCGGATTCTCATAGACATTCCGGAACATCAGCGCCCGAAGCTCCATCATCGCCTCAAAAACATCCGGCGACATGGAGATGCTGTCTTTCCCCATACTGTTCTCTATAATATTATGTACGAAAGTATTCAGCCGTTCTCTCGTGGTATAGCCCAGAAAAGTTCTCATTGTGACAGGAATATCATCTTCTGTGATGATCCCTGCCCGCTGGGCATCGTCCATATCATGGTGGATATAGGCGATCTTGTCAGAAAAACGTACCACCTGTCCTTCCAGTGTGAAAGGATTTCCGCTGGTGCGGTGATTCATGATCCCGTTGCGGACTTCCCAGGTAAGGTTCAGTCCGTTTCCGTTCTTCTCCAGTACTTCCACAACCCGGACGCTCTGCTTATAGTGTGCAAAGCCACCCGGATGTACCTGATCCAGTGCTCTCTCTCCTGCATGTCCAAAAGGCGTATGCCCCAGATCATGTCCCAGAGCGATCGCTTCCACCAGATCTTCATTTAAGCGAAGTGCCTTGGCAATAGTCCGGGCGATCTGTGATACCTCCAGTGTATGTGTCAGCCTGGTACGGTAATGATCTCCCTGTGGTGCCAGAAACACCTGTGTCTTATCCTTCATACGGCGAAAAGCCTTACAATGAAGGATCCTGTCTCTGTCTCTCTGATACGTTGTCCGCACATCGCATTCCTCTTCCGGGTGCTCCCGGCCTCTGGTATCTGCGCTGTGAGAAGCATAAGGGCTCAAAAGCTCCCGTTCTCTCTGTTCCATGCTCTCTCTGATGTTCATAAGCATTTCCTCCACAGTCTGACAAACAGCGGCGACAAAATACCCTCTGTTAATTATATTCTACACAAAACCACAAATTCCTCTTTTCTGAAAAAATAATTCAAAAAATATTGGAGTTACGGTCTGATCAGCCCTTAAGATGTCCAAAATTATCCTATTGTATATGAAACGAATACAAATATATCACGCAGATCTTCCCATTTCAGCTTCTCACCAGTGCAGGCATGCAATAATTTACTTTCATATAGCCAAAAACAGAGCTGCAATTCACAGCTCTGTTTTAAAGTCATGCGGAAGATGGGACTTGAACCCACACAAGCGCAATGCTTACAAGATCCTTAGTCTTGCTCGTCTGCCAGTTCCGACACTTCCGCATTCATCTTTGCTCTCTCGCGAAGACAAGATATATAATACATCGAAATTGTTATTGTGTCAACAGTTTTTTTGAATTTTTTTATTTTTTTGAACTATTGCATAAACTGTTAATATTTCTTCTGTTTCAAAAGGACTCTCTTAATATACCGGAAAGTTTTTTCCTCTCCCTCTTCTGCCAGCATTTTCAACAATTCGTGCAGAAGGCCTGCTGTATCCGGATGGATCATTTTTCCAAGCCGCCCGGCTCCCTTCTCATAATACTCCAATGGATGATTGTCTCTGTATGCGTCCCCCTGATATGTCTTAGATGCCGCAATACGATCCATGAACATCTCCACAACATATTGAAGCGGCATCTTAAGGCCTATGATACCTTCCCCCGGATCTACACTATAATCGATCCAATATTCATAATGATGTTTGTTACGTCCTTTATGATGTAACCATGCCTTAGAATAACCCGTTGCCTCCCGTTCAGCATTATTCGGACTTCTATTTCCCTGGTAATACCTGCATCCAACTAAAAATTCTGTCGGTGAATATTTGGACAGGTCATGAAGAAGTCCCTGTCTGTAAAGTCCTACTTTAAAGCATTCCTTCATAACAAGATATTTATGATGATTGATCGTCTGTAAGTGTTGTAATGTCTTCATTTTTCTTCGTTTCAACCTCCACAATCCGTTCTGCTGTAAGCACCGTAACCGACCGCTCTTTTAACTCTAATTTTCTCTGATCTTTCAAAAGCACCGGCACATCTAACATCCCCCGTTCCGTCGTCGCTTTCACATACCAGCCATATCCCTTTGGTAAAGCCGGCAGTGCAAATACATGTTCCAGCCAATGCATATTATATGCAACATAACAGTCCTCGCTTTTTGTCTGTGCTCCACTGTAATATACGCCCAATTGCCTGCTCGACACTTCCCCCGGTATCTGCCACGCCTCTTCCCCGTGATAAGATACATCCGGCACACCGCAACAGCTAAGATCTATCCCCTGCAGTTCTCGCTCCGGTGTGAGAATCGGATGCGATTTACGGAATGCAATCAGTTCTTTTACAAAATCATGCAGTTCTTTCTTCTTTTCCAGTCCCCGCCAATCTGTCCATCCTATCGGATTATCCTGACAGTATACATTATTATTACCTTTCTGAGAATTTCCAAACTCATCTCCTGCAAGCATACACGGAGTTCCCTGTGCCAGAAAGAGCAGGAAAAATGCATTAAATATCTGATGATTCCGCAGTTCCATTACTGCCTTTTTCCTGCTCGGTCCTTCCGCCCCGCAGTTCCAGCTATAATTATAATCCGGTCCATCCTGATTATGTTCACCATTCTCCTCATTGTGTTTCGCATCGTAAGACACCAGATCATTCAGGGTGAATCCGTTCTGATCAGTAATGTAGTTAAAGATTCCCTGCTCTTTTGAATGGTGTTTCAGCCAGTAGATCACGTCATGGATCATCCCTTCGTCACCTTTCAGAAATCTTCGCATGACTGTCTGGAATCCCAACTCGTGTTCCATAATCTTGGTGTTTTTCAAAAACGGATCTGCATGCACACTCTCCGTCGAAATCACAAACGGATTTAATATAAATCCATCTATATGGTATTCCATAACATAATACCTCAGACATTCTAACATCATCATCTTATCTGCAGCCGTGCAGAATGGCATCTCCAGAACGACCTCTATTCCGGACCGATGACAAGCCTTCACCATATCTTTCAGTCCTCTAGCGCCGTCTCCATCTGCAGAATATGCGCTTTTGGGTGCAAAATAGCTTCCCGCACCGTATCCCCAGTAATTTCTATATATCTGGCATTCTTCAAATTCATATACCGGCATACAATGAATCTGGTTAATCCCAAGATCTTTCAGATATTCCAGCTTTTCAATTACTCCCTGAAAAGTTCCCTTCGCCTTTACTTTTGATGATGGATGTCTTGTAAATCCGCGGATATGCAGACTGTACGCTATTACCTGATGATATGGTATCTGTAATGTATGATCTCCTTCCCAGTCATAATCACTCATCTGCAGCCGTCCCCGGATCTCATGTTCTGACAGTTCCTTTTTTACACCCCAGCGTTCTTTGCCGGCAATTGCTTTTACGTACGGATCAGTTACAACTTCTTTATTGATCAGATAATTGTATTCATAATCTCCCGGCTCGATATCCTCAAGTGCTATACACCTCACTTCACCGATCATTGGTTTCATATCAAACTGCCTGCACGGTTTCTTTCTCCCTGTGCGGTATAACAACAGTTGGCAGTCCTTATCTGCCGGAACTGCAATGGAAAAATTAACCCTGTCTTTACTTATCTGCACCCCCAGTGGTAATGGATATCCTTGAACCTCTCTCATCTCTGTTATGTCCTTCCCGTTGCCCGTCTGCGCCTATTGCCATCCGTCTGCGCCATACATTTCAACATTATCTTTATTAATCATAAACACGTCTATTGCCGTCTCTGCTTCAAAATCTTTTCCTTCAAGAACATTCAATGCAATATCGACTGCTTTTTTCCCGATATTGATCGGAGACTGTGCGACTGTCCCTGCGATCTGACTATCCGCTTTCATTAATTCCTTTTTAATATCAGGCGAACCATCTACACTGTAGACAACAGTCTGATCATTATTCGCAAGATTCAGTGCTGTCTTCGCTGCAACAGCCATCTGGTCGTTTCCACACATGATTGCCGTCACATCCGGTTGTTCCTCCAAAATCTTCTTAGCTGCTTCCAGCGCACTGTCAAATGTTCCGTTTGTATCTTCTCTTGCTACAACTTCAAACCCTTTTTCCGCCTTGGCAACTGCCTGCTCAAACCCTGTAATACGGTCATTCACCGAATTTTGTGTCGTAGCCTCCAGGATTGCAACTGTACCGCCATCCGGATACTTTTCAATCAGATCATTGCCACAAAGCTTCCCTGCCTCTGTATTATCAGAGCCCACATATGCATCAATATAATCTGTGTCTTTTACCTGTGAATCAATATTAATAATTTTTACCCCTGCGTCCTGCAATGCCTGAAGCGAAGGTGTGATCTTCTCCCAATCAACCGGGCAAAGGAAAATTGCATTCATCCCCTCATTGATCATCTCCCTGATCTGCTCTGCCTGTGTATCCGCATCAGATGCCGGATCTTTTACCACCATGGTACATTCTTCTTTTTCTACGATCTGTTGTGCAGCTTCTTCCAATGTTATAAAATATGGATTCTGCATATCGATCACAGAGAACCCAAACTTGTACTTTCCTGCGTCTTCTGTCTGATCCGTATCCTCCGAATCATCTGTTGTATTCTCACTGACTGCATTATCCACCGGCTTTCCAGCCTCTTTCTTGCATGCAGATAATGCGAAAATGCATACGAGTAATACTGCAATCACTCCTAACATTCTCTTCTTCATCATGTTGTTATTCCTCCTTATTATTGCGTTACATACAGCTACATTCTACAACATTTTTACCCGTTTGACTACTATCATCTTGCTTTTTATCCGTTTCTTTGTTAAAGTTAAGATAAGTTTTAATGTTAGTAAAGGAGACTATGATATGAGCGACACAAAGGAAACTGAAAGCTACACAACCGTAGAGCTTACACTCGATAACGATGAGATCATTGAATGTGCAATCCTCACAGTATATGAAGCTGCAGGCAAAGAATACATTGCCCTGCTTCCTCTGGATGAGAATCTTGAACCTAATGAAGCCGGTGATGTTTATCTCTATCAATACAATGAAACCGAGGACGGCGAACCCGATCTCGGCAACATCGAAGATGATGACGAATACGAAATTGCCGCTGATGCTTTTGATGAATGGATGGATTCCCAGGAATTTGATGAATCAGACGTCGAAGAGTAATTCGGACACAAAACGGGAAGGAGTCATATCTTTCCCGTTTTTTTCTTTTACATAACTGATGATCAGTTTTCTCTTCGCCCTGGTCATTGCTACATAAAAAAGCCGTCTCTCTTCTTCGATTTCCTCATCCGTCACTGCTTTCTTATACGGACTGCTGCCCTCATCTGCCTCGATTACAAATACCGTATCAAATTCCAGCCCTTTTGCCGCATGCATTGTCATCAGATTCACACCCTCTGCCGCATTTTTTTTACAATTCTGCTCCTTTAATATTTCCCCGTATCGTTCTACATGTTCAAACCAGTCACTGATCGTTCTATATCCTTTGGAATTCTGCCATATCTCTTCCAGCACCGCAAAAAGATCTTCCACTGAAATCTTCCGGTATGCCGCATAGTCTTTTAAAAACTCATCATAACCCATATGTTTCCGGATATATTGGATTGCTGCATATGGTGTTTTGTCTTTTATCATCTTCATGTCCCATTCCAGCTGATCCACTCTGTCCGTCATCCAGTTTTTATCCCGGTAATATTCTCTGAGCGAATCATAGGTAACCGTTCCGCCTTTCATACTATCCCTTGAGAAAAATCTGTTTGGCCGGTTTGCGATCTGCAAAAAATATTTCCGGCTATATTCCCCCTGTGAAAGGTGAAAATAACTGCTGATATCCTGTGCAATAAAATGTTCGTAAATATTATTCAGATGTTCTTTCATCACAAACGGAATCTGATATTCCATCATAAGTTCCGACATTGCCCTTGCATCTATATTCGTCCGGTACAACACAGCTATATCTGTATAAGCAATACCTTTTTCCTGACATTCCTTTATTTTTCCCAGCACATATTCTGCCTCCTGCACAGG
>ENA-OPVV01002149-OPVV01002149.1-human-gut-metagenome-genome-assembly--contig:-NODE-2149-length-12528-cov-2.865389_pt1 | contig 12528 bp, 9 predicted proteins | sample MGYA00241500_ERZ501992 | MGnify/ENA primary metagenome ERZ501992 (study PRJEB25962, sample SAMEA2043052) | human gut metagenome | biome: human gut; feature: human-associated habitat; material: faeces...
AATATCCTGCTCTTTGCAGATTTCCTTTGCAACGCAGAACAGTTCACGATCAGAGAATCCACCCTTGTCCTGGAAGGTGAGGACCGGACCTTTGCCCAGTGCGCAGACATTCTTGGAAGGGGAGACTCCCGGAACATCTGCAGCAGTGTTGGTGTCAACTGCAACAGCAATGTCCGGTTTTACTGCAAAGGCAGCATTGCCGGCAGCACCGCCAATCTCTTCCTGAACGGTGAATACTGCGGTGATATCATATGGCAGATCTTCGTTTAACAGTTCGAGCAGAAGCAGACAGCCGATACGGTTGTCCAGAGCTTTTGCACAGATACAGCTGCCCATCTGAGTAAACTGTGGACGGAAAGTTGCAAAGTCACCCAGAGATACAAACTGTTCTGCTTCTTCGCGGCTCTTGGTGCCGATGTCAATGTAAAGCTCAGAGTATTTCAGAGTAGCTTCACGCTCATCTGCACTTTGCAGATGGATCGGTTTTGCACCGACTACACCCTCTTTTCCGCTTTCGAGTCTTACCGGCTTGCCCACAACCACGCGGGTGTCAATTCCACCAACCGCGTCAAAGCGGATCAGACCACTTTCTTCAATATAGGTTACGATAAAGCCAACCTCATCCATGTGTGCAGCAAACATCAGCTTGTTTTTAGGAGTCTGTTTTCCCTTTTTCTCGCAGATGAGGTTTCCTCTTGCGTCTGTATATGCGGTGCAGTCAGCAGGAAGGTGAGATTTGATCCACTGAGCAACTTTTCCCTCACAGCCAGATACACCATCAATAGCACAAAGTTCTTTTAAAAGATTAAGTCTGTTTGTCTGTTCCATACCATCACGCCTCCTATCTTGCAAGTTCCGAAATTGCATAAGCAGCAATCAGTTTAGCGGTGTTGTCCACATCGACAGTGGAGATGGTTTCGATTGGGGTGTGCATATAGCGAAGCGGAACCGAAACACAGCAGGTCTCGATGCCGGCACCAACCTTGACAATACCGTCCGCATTGGTTCCGGTATGACCTCCGCCCATGACTTCAACCTGATATGGAATGTTCTGTTCTTTGCCGACCTCGATGAGTTTTCTTGCCATGCGGCGGCTTAAAGTAGCGCCCATACCGATCATAGCACCTTTGTTGAGGTCGCCGCAGTGTTTGTCAGCGATCTCCGGTGTGGTACCGAAGGTAACGTCCACTACGATTGCCTGGGTTGGGTCTGTTTCAAAGGAAGCGGTCTGTGCGCCAAGTCCGCCGGTTTCTTCCTGAGCGCTGAGCAGAACGGTGAGGCTGATCGGTTCCAGATGGTGTTCTTCCCAGTAAGCTTTGATCTGTTCTGCTGCCTTGATGATAGCAACACAGCAGCAGCGGTCATCGTGCGCTTTGCTGGATACCAGATTGTTTTCCATTTCGGTGAATGGGCCGACGAAGCTGATTTTATCGCCAAGTTCGATCTGTGCCTTTGCTTCTTCTCCGCTCATGCCGACATCAATCCAGATTTCGTCAATCTTTGGATTTTTCTTTTCTCCACTCTGGATATGCGGAGGAACACTGCCGATTACACCGGAGAGATCTCCTTTTGCGGTATGTACTACAACAGGGGAAGCCATTACCAGACGACGGTCAACTCCACCGCACTGAGCGACGCGAAGGAAACCGTTATCCTCAATGTGAGTGACAGTAAGGCCGATTTCATCAATATGAGCATCCAGCAGCAGGTGAGCTGCGCCTTCTTTTCCCTTCATTACCTCACAGATCAGCGAGTTGTGTACGGTGCGTCTGCATGGTCCAAGATCTTTGCAGATTGTTTCTGCCGCAGTCAGGGCACCATCTTCACATCCAGCGACGCCGTTTGCCTGACAAAGCGTTTTGAGCATCTGTATTGTTTCCATAAAAACCCTCTCTTTCTTTCGGTTTATGAAAAACCAGTTTTATATAAACCGGTTTGCCATAAAGCGGTTATTTTCCCGATAAATCCTATTCTATCACATTTTTTCTCATTTTTCACTTCCTTCCATGAAAAACCTTTTCAAATTGCAAATCCTTTGCAAAGTTGCTATAATGAGAAAAAATAACTGGGAGGGATTTTTACAGGATGCAGCTTTTAAATCTGTTGCAGCAGGTGCAGGCAGGGGAAGTTTCCCCCGAGAATGCACAGGAAATGTTAAAAAGTCTTCCGTATGAGGATTTGGGGTTTGCAAAACTTGACCATCACCGCAAGGTTCGCTCCGGATTTGGCGAGGTGATTTACTGCGCGGGAAAATCAGACGAGCACCTGGTTTCCATCTACCAGACCTTTGCAAAGGAAGGTACAGCTGTTATGGGGACTAGAGCCAGCAAGGAACAGGCGCAGGTGGTACAGGCAGCTGTACCGCAGGTAATTTATGATCCGGTGTCCCGTATCCTGCGGCTGGGAGAACATGAAAATCAGCCGGTTGGAAAGGTTGCAGTCTGCACCGCAGGAACTTCAGACATTGCAGTTGCGGAGGAAGCAGCACAGACAGCAGAATTTCTGGGAGCAAATGTTGAGCGCTTCTATGATGTGGGGGTAGCGGGCATCCATCGACTGTTTGCTCGTCTTCCTGATATTCAGTCAGCAAACTGCATTGTAGCTGCTGCCGGAATGGAAGGAGCGCTTGCCGGTGTGCTGGCAGGACTGGTGGACAAACCAGTCATCGCTCTGCCTACTTCGGTGGGATATGGGGCAAACTTTCACGGACTTTCTGCACTGCTCACCATGCTTAACTCCTGTGCGGAAGGAATTGCAGTGGTAAACATCGACAACGGTTTTGGCGCAGGCTATCTTGCAGCGCAGATCAACCGTCTTGTCTGCAAAAATAATGATTAGGAAGGGAATGTTTTTATGCCAAACAAACTTTATCTGGAATGTTACTCCGGCATCAGCGGAGATATGACCGTTGCAGCACTGCTTGACCTGGGGGCAGACCAGCAGGTGTTGCTGGAAGGACTGGAAAGTTTAAATCTGCCTGGTTACCAGCTGAAAATCGGTAGAGTAAAGAAAAATGGTATCGATGCCTGCGATTTTGACGTTATTCTGGATGAGCCGGAGCATCATCATGACCATGATCACGAGCACCATCACGACCATGATCATGAGCATCATCACGACCACGAACATGACCACGAACATGAGCATCATCATGACCATGATCACGAGCACCATCATGACCATGATCACGAGCATCATCACGACCACGATCATGAGCACCATCATCACCATGATCATGTACACCGGAATATTGGGGATATCTTTGCCATCATCGACCAGTCGAAAATCAGCGATCGGGCAAAACAGACAGCGAAAGATATTTTCCGAATCATTGCAGCTGCTGAATCCAAGGCACATGGAATTGCAGAGGATCAGGTTCACTTCCATGAAGTGGGTGCAGTTGACTCGATTGTAGATATTGTTTCGGCAGCTATTTGCTTGGATAATCTGGATATTACCGAGGCGGTTGTATCTGATCTGTATGAAGGCTGCGGCTATGTTCACTGCCAGCATGGATTGATGCCGGTACCGGTTCCTGCCGTAGTCAACATCGCAGCAGACAATGCACTGCGCCTGCGTCTTACTCAGACCCGCGGTGAGATGATTACCCCGACTGGAGCTGCTATCGCGGCATATCTGTCCAAAGGCGGCAAACTGCCAGAATCTTTTGTCATTGAAAAGATTGGCCTGGGAGCAGGCAAGAAAGATTTTGCCACCGCAAATATCCTCCGCGCTTTCCTCATCCGCGACTAGTCTGTAACAGGAGGAATCTTTTTGAAACCATTATCTATTTGTCAGCAATATCTTCTGTGCATTCTCAATGAAAAGGGAGTGCTCAAAGGCTACACCGCAGAGAAGAGAGTCTGCCTGCTTGCTGCCTGTGTTCTGGAAATGCGTCTGGATGGCTGCATCAAGGTGGAACAGAAACAAATCCGGGTGGTAAAACCATTGCCGGAAAGACTTTCTTACTTTAAGCCTCTATATGACTTTCTGTATGAAAAAAGCCCGATCAAAATCATCAAAATGCTTGATGCGTACAACATCTCTTTAACCGACAAAAAATTTCAGGAGCTTTTCTGTTCACTGGGTGATAGCCTTTGTGAAAAGGAAGTTGCTGAGCGCTGCAAAGCAGGACTGCTTTCCAAAAAAGGATATCGTCCGGATCGTGAAGCAGTGGATACCATCATAGAAAAGATGAAAAAAGAGTTTAACGGCAAGGGAAAACTCAGTGATAACTCCGCAGCGCTCCTGACCTTGCTTGACCGTAGTCATCATTTGGGAGAGTATGTGGAAAAGGAAGAACAAAAACGTATGCTGGATTACCTGAATACTGCAAGTGAGGCAGTTAATGGTCAGACACTGCGTCAGCAGATTGTTTATATCCAACAGGTTCTGTCCACACTTTCTCTGACATCCGCCGTTCCTAAAAAATAAGAATATAAAAAACTCCAGCCCTACTGACAGGGCTGGAGTTTTTTTATGCAGAAAAATTATTTTTCAATGTAAGTGTTAAAGGAAAATGCCAAGCAGTACAGAGAAAGGATGAATGCCAGCAGCACATCGAAGACAGGCAGGCTCATCGAAGAAAATGCGGCAATCTCGCCGGCAGTCATGGTAAGTCCGAACAGTGCAGCACACATGCCAAAAGCATTAATCCAGCGAACTCCCTTGATAAAGTCGACATCGCTCAAGATGCGGCTCTGACCCATCAGGAAGAGGGTAAAGCTCAGCAGACACAGCAGATAAAGGGTACGTTCTGGCATACCGGCAATCTGTGGATAGTCGCGGAACATCTCAACACAGGCAATGAGCGCCCAGACAAGTGGGAACAAAAAGGTAAGAGATCCGCGGTTGGAAATGTTTTCTTTAAAGTAGCAGATACCGAGATGCAAAAAAACAATTCCGCTCAGAGCCGCCATTACAATCTGAAGGGCAGTAATAATCAGGGTAGAGAACATGACAGCGGAGAAAGCGGATGAGAGCAGATTCATCAGATGAATCACACCGCTTGCAATCATCAAAGCGCCCATTAAAAGGGACAGGACACCGAGCATTCTGGAATTTGAGATGGAAAAAGCAAAACGTTTCTGGATTACAGTAGAAAGCAGAATAATCAGCACCGGAACTGCAATTAACACTCCGTAAAAGACAGTGGTGAGCAGGTTGCTGGAACTAAAAAATCCAGTGGTCGGGTCCAGATTGGTGATACACAAAAATCCATATAAAGGCAGGCAGACAATAGCGCCGATGACAAAAAGAATTTTGGAAATATTCAAAGCAGTAAAACCTCTTTCCGTTTGATATCAGTAATTGCCCTTTATAAAGCAGGACAACGCTTTTGTTATTTTACCATGTTTTTGATTTTTTGTATAGGGTGTTTTCGGGAGTGAAAGCAACCAAAAAGTAAAACAGGGAGCATAAAGAGAAGCAAGTGCCACATATACTGGATGCAGAGATTATAACGGAAAGGAGAATCCAAGATGCGAGGGAGGATTATCTGGATTGTTTTGGAAACTTTGTGCCTGATGTTTTGTCTGATTGTGCTGCCTGTTTTGTTTCATCGGGAGGAGCAGGATTATACACCGTCTGCGATGGAACAGTCGCAACAGATGCAGCCGGTTATACCTGAAGAAGAAAAAGAAGAGACAGAGCAGCAGGAAGCTGAGCAGACCGATTGGGAACCCTTTCGGATTTTAAATCGGACGACCGGTGAGATCGAGACGGTTCCGGTAAAAGAATATGTGACCGGAGCACTTTGCTCTGAGATGCCCGCAACCTTTGATTCAGAAGCACTCAAGGCACAGGCAGTCAGCGCACACACCTGGGCCCTCTACTGCCAGCAGGCAGCAAAACAGAGCGGACAGGCCTATGATTTTTCCGCTGATCCGCAAAACTGGCAGGGCTATGTGACCGAAGAACAGGCAAAAGAACGGTTTGGCGACTATTTTACCGAGTACTGGACGAAAATCAGCCGCGCTGCCGAAGAGGTGTGGCAGGAGATCATGGTGGATAGCCAAAATCAACCGATTGTGGCAGCCTATCATGCAATCAGTTCCGGCACCACCGAATCTGCGGAAAACGTCTGGGGAAATGAACTGTCCTATCTGGTTCCAGTGGACAGCTCCGGAGATATTCATGCCCAGGGTTATCAGAAAACAGTTACTTTTTCAAAAGATGAGCTTAAAAAGCTGCTGGAAACCTATCAGCCGACGCCAAATCTTTCGCAGGACCCTTCTGGATGGCTGAGTATTCTGGAACGCTCCGGCTCCGGATATGTGACTTTGATGCGGGTGGGAGATGCTCAAATGAGTGGGATTGAATTTCGGGAGTTGTTGGGGCTGCGTTCTTCTGATTTTGATTTTTCCTTTGATGGAGAAACCTTTACCTTCACGACGACAGGATATGGACACGGTGTTGGTTTGAGCCAGTACGGCGCAGATTATCTTGCACGTCAGGGAAAAACATATCAGGAGATTTTAGAGCACTATTACAGCGGTGCAACTTTAGTCGAGAGGGCATGATAAAAAGAGGCACAGGATAACTGTGCCTCTTTTTGTTAGGGAAGATGATGTTTTCTCAAAAAGCATATTGACAGGAAAGGGGAACTGTGCTATCCTGATACCAGAAACATATGAATAACTGTTCATATGTTAGCAGAAAGCGGACTCAACCACTTCAAAAGCAAAAAAACAGGAAAACATCTGGAAGAGATTGTGCAGAAATATCGATTGATTTTTTCTATAAAATAGGATATGATAGACTCAAACATATGAATGATTGCTCATATATTGAGCGGGATTTCCAGAACAGAAAGGAAAAAACAATGCGAAATATTTCTGAAAAACAATCGATAGAAGAAGTTGAAGTATGCGAAGGTAACCATCAGCACCAGTTGGAATATCTGAAAAATCGGATGCCGACCCAGCAGGAGATGGAAACCGCCGCAGAGCTGTTTAAAATGTTTGGAGACCCGACCCGTTTAAAGCTGCTGGCAGCTTTACTTGGTCAGGAAGTGTGTGTATGTGATCTCAGCGATCTGCTTGGCATTTCCCAGTCGGCGGTATCTCACCAGCTTCGCCTGCTTCGTGCAAGCCATCTGGTTAAAAACCGCAGGGAAGGAAAATCGGTTTTCTACTCGCTGGACGATGAACACGTTGCTACCATTTTAGCACAGGGTATGGAGCACGTTCGCCACCAGTAGGATTCTTTGGAGGGAATTGTGCGATGAAGGAGAACAATCGGGGAAACAAGAAAGAGGAAGGCTGCGGCTGTGCAATGTGCCAGCTGGAAGGCATATTAGGAGTAGGAAAAGAAAAAACAGAACACAGCGATAAAGAACATCATGAAGCTTGCGGTTGTGGACACGATCACGAGCATACCCACGAAGCTTGCGGCTGCGGGCACGACCACGAACATACCCGCGAAAACTGCGGTTGTGGACACGAAAACGACCACGAACATACCCACGAAGCTTGTAGCTGTGGACACGACCACGAACATACCCACGAAGCTTGTGGTTGTGGACATGACCATGAACACACCCACGAAGGCTGCGGTTGTGGACATGATCACGAACACACCCACGAAGGTTGTGGTTGTGGACATAACCATGAACACACCCACGAAGGTTGCGGCTGTGGACACGATCACGAGCATACTCACGAAAACTGCGCTTGTGGACATGAGCATGAGCATACCCACGAAGGCTGTGGTTGTGGACATAACCATGAACATACCCACGAAGCTTGCAGCTGTGGGCACGACCATGGTCATGAAAAACACCATCATCACGATGGAGAAAGCTGCGGCTGTGCAATGTGTCAGCTGGAAGATGTTTTGGGTGGACATTCTCACAAAGGTGGACATGAGCATGGGGAGCATCATCACCATGATGGAGAAAGTTGTGGCTGCGCAATGTGCCAGCTGGAAAATCCATCGGCTTCCCATCATGAAGAGGAAGAAGAGCCGACAGAAGAAAAGAGCGGAAAATGGAAAACTGTTGGTAAAATTGTTCTGGCAGCAGCGGCATTGCTCTCCTCTGAGTTGCTCGAAGTTCCGATGTGGGCAGCATTTTGTATCAGTCTCATTACCATTCTGGCATGGGGCTGGGATCTGATCTGCAAAGCCGGTAAGAGTTTAAAGAGAAAGAGTCTGGATGAAAATGTCCTGATGGCGATTGCAGTAGTAGCGGCATTTTTACTGGGTGAATATTTTGAAGCAGTAATGGTTGTTGTCCTGTATTCTCTGGGTGAGATTCTGGAAGAAAAAGCAGTCAAGAAGAGCCGTCACGATATTGCAGAAGTTGTGAACATCCGTCCGCAGAAGGCAAATCTCCTCATGGAAGACGGAAGCACCAAGGAAATTCCTTCTTCCCGCATCCGTCCGGGCAATCTGCTTCTGGTACGTGTGGGTGATCGTATTCCAGTCGATGGTATCATTGAAGATGGCGAAAGCTCGATGGACCAGTCTGCTTTGACCGGTGAGGCAATTGCAGTTGGTGTTCGTCCAGGTGATACCGTTCTTTCCGGTTCGGTAAACCTGTCTGCAGTGCTGAAGATTCGCGCAAAATCTGCCTTTGAGGACTCTACTGCCAGCCGTATGATCCGTCTGGTGGAAGAATCCTCTGCACAAAAAGGTCACACTGAAAAACTGATTACCCGATTTGCAAAGGTTTATACTCCTTTAGTGGTAGTGTGTGCAGTTCTGGTTGCTTTTTTGCCTCCAATTCTGGGAGTTGGTACTCTGAAGGAATGGATTATGCGTTCTCTGGTATTTCTGGTTGCGTCCTGTCCATGTGCGCTGGTCATCTCGGTTCCTCTGGGGCTGTATTCTGGTGTAGGGGCAATTTCCAAACAGGGTGTTTTGGTAAAAGGAACCAAGTTCTTGGAGCCCCTTGCAAAGGCAAAAGCAGTTGTACTGGATAAAACCGGAACACTGACAACCGGAGAGCTGGAAGTTTCCAGTGCACAGGCATTGATTCCAGAAGAACAGCAGCAGTTTGAGCAGCTTACCGCTCTTGCGGAAGGTTACAGTGCACATCCGATTGCACAGGCTGTTTTAAAAGCGCTTCCAAAAGTTTCTCAAACAGAGCAGGCAGCAGACGTGAAGGAGATTGCAGGAAAGGGAATCCGGATGACCTATCAGGAAAAGACCTTGCTTTGCGGTTCCCTGCGTCTGTTGGAAGAAGATGGAATTGATACTTCCAATCTGCCAAAAGCAAACGTTTATACCGCATATGACGGAAAAGTTCTTGGCTATGTTATTTTGTCTGACCGTCCAAGAGAGGAAGCAGCAAAAGCAATTGCGCAGTGGAAACAGTCCGGTATCGAAAAAACAGTTATGCTTACCGGAGACAGCGCTCTGTCTGCCCAGAGAGTGAAAGAAAAATGTGGCGTAGACGAGATGCGCACCGATCTGCTTCCTCAGGATAAGCTGACCGAATTGCAGAAGCTCAAAGCACAAGGCAATAAGGTAATTTTTGTTGGTGATGGAATCAACGATGCACCGGTTCTTGCAGCCGCAGATGTCGGTATTGCGATGGGAATGGGAACTGATGCAGCCATCGAAGCAGCAGACGCCGTTTTGATGGGCGAAAAGCTTACTTCTCTGACCAGTGCAATCAAGATCAGCCGAAGAGCATTGTCGGTAGTTCACTTCAACATCTGGTTTATTCTGATTATCAAGCTGGCAGTATTTGCACTTGGTATCGCAGGATTTGCCAATATGTGGATGGCAGTGTTTGCAGATGTCGGTGTATCCATTATTACCGTACTCAACGCTGTACGTATTTTAAGATTTAAAGATTAGTTTGTAAAAATCTCTCCGGAATTTTATCCGGAGGGATTTTTTATTATTTTTTGAAAAAACATATTGACTTTTTTTAGAAGCTGTGGTAAAATAATTTTCGTTGCTAGATGGAGAGGTGTCCGAGTGGTTTAAGGAGCTAGTCTTGAAAACTAGTGACTCGCAAGAGCCGTGGGTTCGAATCCCACCCTCTCCGCCAAAGTTTTCTTTAGCGGGTGAGAGTGAGAGGATTTAGCACAAAACCGCTCTAAAAATAGAATAAGCGTAAGCCGCTTACCAATCTGGAGAAGTACTCAAGTTGGTGACGAGGCGCCCCTGCTAAGGGCGTAGGTCGGGCAACCGGCGCGAGAGTTCGAGTCTCTCCTTCTGCGCCAAAAGACACTGAGGTTTTTTCCTTAGTGTCTTTTCTTTTTGTTGCAACTTCCCACCCGGGAGAGACGAGAACGCTACCGTCCATCTTTTTGCGCAGCACTTCCCCGCTTTCCAAATAAAAGCAGAAAATCCCGGCACAGGTGTGCCGGGAAAGCGAATAAAAATATAAGAAGAGATAAAAGTAAAAGTCCCAAAGACTTACGCCTTTGGGACATTGGAGGCACCACCCAGATTTGAACTGGGGCATAAAGGCTTTGCAGGCCTCTGCCTTACCACTTGGCTATGGTGCCGGGAAAAGAATGGGCACAATGTAGAATACAAAGTGCCCGATGGAGCGGATTACGAGACTCGAACTCGCTACCTCCACCTTGGCAAGGTGGCGCTCTACCAGATGAGCTAAATCCGCAAACGATAGTGTTATTATACCCAGCAGGGGCGGGTTTGTCAAGCCCTTTTTTTGCCGATGGGAATAAAAAGTGCCGCCCTCTTGTGGGCATAACGATCGGCACCACAACATATAGGTAAGAAGTGGGGTTTCTCTAAAGAATTTGCCGATATAGTTGCGCACCGGGGCGATCCGTGTTAAAATGAGGGAAGAACCGGGCAGCATTACCGAAGGGAGGTGGCGCCGTGAAGCCGTATAATTACTTTGACGACGAGGAAGAACAGCCGCAGCCGTCTGCGCAGGTGCGCTTGGCTCAACTGGTTGCTGCCTTGCAAGTGAACGGCGCCAAGCTGCGCCGCACGGTGCGCCGGGACGAAGAAATTGTAGAAGAACTGCGGGACTATCCCAACCTGCGCCGGGCTGCGCTGAAGTGGCTGGCGGTGGCGCTGTTTGTGCTGGCAGTGGTGATTGCCATTATCTCCTTTGCCGTGTCCCTGCACAACCAGAGCAAGTGGAACGAGCGTTTTTGCGATCAGGCGGGGCAGGTGTGCACCGATTATATCGCCAAGTACGGCGCTTGCCGCTGGGAGTCCATGGACGAGCGCTACGGCAAGAAAATGGCGCGAATGACCGGCGTGTCTTATCTGCGGCGGATGGATTTTAACGGCGACGGTCGGGACGAACTGTTGATCTGCTATTTGGAAAAGGGCCTGTATTTTTTTGATATTTGGGGCTTTGACGGCAAGGACCTCAGCAAGTTCTACTCCGCCAACGCCTGCTATGCTACCGGCGATGGCAAGCTGGGCAGCTGGGTGGTACTGTACCACACCGGGCGCCGCTACCAGGTGGGGGTGTGCGACCCGCAAAAACCCACGGAAGTGACCCTGTATGCCATGCGGGGCAAGAAGTTCAAAAAGGCCGGCAGCTGCCAATATAATGTAGATACCGGCGTGTTTTCCCAAAATGACAAGCCCAACACCGAGGATTTTGAGCGGCTGCAGCTGTCCTGTATTCGGGAGTCCCGGGCGGAGGTGGTGGTGGATACGGTGACCGCCGCCATGGAGGAATTCAACACCAAGACCACGGCGGAGATCGAAGCCAGCCTGCCGGATGCCACGCTGAAAAAGCAAGCCTACTACGATGTGGTAGACGATCTGAACCGTCAGTACGGCTCTGCCACCTACAAGACCGAGGGCGGTATCGGCTATGTGGACGGCCTGGCTGTGGTGGAAGAGATTGATTTTGACGGCGACGGCAACAAGGAGCTGCTCACCGTCTATCGCCGCCAGGTGAAAAAGACGGAGAAGAACGACTGGACCGGGGAGCAGACCCTGATCAATGTGCCGGTATACAGTCTGCGGGTGTACAACTGGAACGGCAGCATCGCCAAGTGCATTTTTACCCGGGATCAGATTTGCCAGCCCTTTACAGATGATGAGGAAACGGCCCAGAACACCCAGTTCTATATCCTGCGCAAAAGCGGCAAAAAGACGGACTTGTGCTTTAATGCCTATCGGCGGGAGAGCCAGTCGGTGTATACGGCGGCCTCTCGGATCTTTCGGCTCAAGGGAGAGCAGTTCTCTGTGGTGTATGACGCGAAGATGGAGTACGAGTACGGCTACAAGACCTATTATCTGGACGGCGAAAGTGTGTACGAGTCCACCTTTAACACCAAGGGCTATACTGTGCCGTACTTTATGAACGACGCCGGGTACGATGCGGGCGTGTTTACCGTGGTGTACCTGTCCGGCGACAAGACGCACCAGGACGCCATCCGCAGCCGGGTGAGCACCGTGGAGCAGCATATCCAGTCGCTGAACGATGAGTATGTGCCGGAGCGGCTGCAAAATGTGAATTAACATCGGGTTTGCAGCGCATGTAGGATGGCAGATTGCCGCACTTACGATCGGCGGATACAGACCCTGCCGCAGGATTTGCCAGCGGTGACAACAAAAAAGAGGCTTGAA
>ENA-OPVV01002156-OPVV01002156.1-human-gut-metagenome-genome-assembly--contig:-NODE-2156-length-12456-cov-5.293283_pt1 | contig 12456 bp, 10 predicted proteins | sample MGYA00241500_ERZ501992 | MGnify/ENA primary metagenome ERZ501992 (study PRJEB25962, sample SAMEA2043052) | human gut metagenome | biome: human gut; feature: human-associated habitat; material: faeces...
TTTGTCAATGACGGACAACTGGCTATTTTCTAATTTTATTTCGAACTCACGTTAAATAGCTACATTATCGGGTAGATTTTCTGAATTTTCTTCACTGCAAGATACAGTGAAGAAAATCAATAAGCCGTACATCATCCCATAAAGTAGTTGTTTCACTTTCATGAGTCGCGTATGTTTAAATAGATTTACGGTTGCAAAGGTAAAGTGAACAGATGGAAGTCAGGGAAAAATCTGATGTACACAAGTAAAATTTAATCTATTGGAAATTAGTTAGTTGATAATTTTTATGATGTACATGACACTTAAAATGCGGTGATAAACTCGTCAAAACTGCTGTTTTCGATGTGCATTTTCTCCTTCAGTCTCATTTTCCGGTGCGAGATACTTCCTTTGGCAATATGGTAAATTTCGGATAGTAACGACATGGGAAGATCCATCTTTACCAGACAGCAGAAACGAAGTTCTTCTTCCGTAAGTTGCGGGTAACACTCCTTCAGTCGTCTGGTAAATCCGTCGAAGCAAGTGTCTGCGTTTTGCTGAATAATGTCCCATTCCTCTTCCGTCAGGTGAAGTGCACCTTGCGAGTTCCTTTTCCGCAACAGAGAAGGAAGCGTGATGGCATTCAGTTGCCGGTAGTATGCTACGCTTTTATTTAGCCGGTCAATTTCCTGCTGTTTCAATTTCTCCTGTTCGTGGGCCAGTGCCACTTCCGCTTCTTTCCTTTTCAGTGTTTCTTCCATGCGCATCCACTGGGTAGCCTTTAGTTCTTCTGTCAGCTTTTGCTTGTGCACGCGGATGCGGTGAAGAAGTAAAAGCAGGATAAGAATCACCACGCCTAAGGTGACTGCAATCCGGTAGAAAACCAGCTTGTGGTGCGCTGCCTGCATCTCTGCTTTGTTGGCTCGTTCGCGTTGCAGCTTGTATTCGTGCATATCCTGTATCTTTTCGATGACCATTTCCTTTCGTTCGGTACTTAGCGAGTCATGCGACAGAATGTATTTTCGCATGTAGATGTTTTCCTGCTTCTCATTCTGTTTCTTTCCGTACATTTCGAACAGACGGCGGTAGGCTTCCGTGCGTTGTTTTAAGGAGGCATCAGGTAAAAAAGGCAAAATATGATGCGTGGCCGAGTCAGCTTGCAGAAGAGAGGCAAAAATGTAGCCCTTCTGAAGGTGTAAGGCGGCAGTTTCCTTTCTCGGCAACTTTTGGCAGATGGCATTATTGATGTAATGGAAGGCACTGTCCGTCTGTCCTTGTTCCAAATAAATGCGGGAAAGGTAAAGTTCACTTTGTGCAATGGAGACCGGAGTGCCGGAAGGCATATAGGCAAGTGCTTTCTGAAAGAATTCTTTGGCTTTTTCCGGCTGATGCGGCAGGTAAAGCATGGCTTTCTCCTGCCATAAGTTTGCATATACGGACGAGTCGTTCAGACATTGAGCGATGTTTTCCGCAGCATCTAAGAAATGAGCTTCTTCCTGGTTCTCTCCTTTAAAACGGTTGATGCGGGCCTGTTCAAGATAAATCCTGAACTGCAACAGGCTATCGGTATGAGTATTTATTTCTGTGGATTCAGGGGAAGGTGTTTCAGTTGGGGAGGTGCACGAGAAAACGTATACTCCCATGGCGAGTATCCCTATAATGATGAAATAGCGGAGTACAGACATAGGTTAGTCAGGTTAGTTAGTTTGGGACGAAGATACTAAAAAACTGCCTTTATAATGTATATTTTCTGAATAAATAAAGAAAATTTGGGGCTTTTTAAGCACGTGTAAAAAATGTCTTTGTGTTTGATTGAGAACGCCTAAGCGTTTGAATTCAAATGCCTTTACGTTTTGTTTGAAACGCTTTGACGTTTGAGTTGAAATGTACTTGCGTTGAAGTTTTTGAGGGGTAAATGAATATATCTTGTTGTAATAAGTTAAAAACTAAAAATATGCTTTTAGACATAAATTGTTATGATTTTTACATTTTGACAACTTGTTTTTTTTTTGTCTTTCGATATTTTTGTAAAAACAATCCGTTTCTCTCAGAATATGAGGCGTGTTGTTTGTATAATCTTCGATGGTTTTATGAAAAAGGAAAAATAAAGAATATAAAAACAGTTATATAAATATGAAAATGTTATGTTAAAATTATCCAATGATATTAGTGTGGTAATGGAACAAGGGAAAAATACGAACTTTCTTTGCTTTTGGTTCTATGCTTATCAGTCATAATACATGCTATATCACATCCCGAAGATTTATTTGGAATCGGTTTGATGATTTTATCGGTAATATTGAAAATTGTTATGTTTATATTTTAGAAATTATTACAAACATATTGTCTGTTCGCTTGTTGATCTGCATGACTGTATCTTTTATTTCGACTGGCGAATTTCTTTTGAGTAGTTGATGGGGATAATAGTAGGGATCTTTTAAGTACGAATTTTTTGTTAGATAGCTATGATCGTGGTTGGTGTTTTTTGATAAACTTTGATAAACAATATAGGGTCGGCTGTTATTAAGATATATATTTTTTATTCTGTGATATTATATAGTTTCACAATAAATTGAGTAAAAAGCGAATATGCCATGCTGCGAACTATTAAATATTATTGAATAGTAAGATCGATCTTGAAAATTCGTTCTAGTCCCCTTCTAGTCTATATGTAAGAGTTTGATGTGTTGAAAATTAAATAGATAGTAGATGCTTATGAAATATAGATGAATTTGCGAAGATAAAATATAATGCTCAGATGGATATGTAAGTATCAAATATTTGGGTAAATAACAATAAACGGCGGAATCCGAAAAGCCTTAATAGAGTAGGAGCTAATTTAAATATATGTAGAAATGAAAGCTCTTAATTTTCAAGTAATTGCTGTGGCTCAGAGTGAAAATTCTTTGTTCGAGTACAGTAACTTTTGTGAGAGTGGTCCGTGTGATATGTGCTGGGGTGACCTGAGCCTTTAAGCCGGAGGGACGAGGCAACTGGAACAACTGGTTTCCTCGTCTATTTTTTTATATAACTGAATTTAATGTAATTATGTATTGGTCAAAATATAACATATTATCAAAGTCAGAAAAATATGACTATCTTTTATTCAACACAATGTCGTTGGCTTTCATCCGAATTGACAAAGAGGATATTGCAGTATGGTTAGAACTGAAGAATAATCCTGACACATATAAGAATTTCAAAAATTACGATTTTTTACTTAAAGCACATATAATAGTGGAAAATCAAGAAGACGATCTTAATGTTTATCTTGCTGACATCTTAAAAAATAGATATAATCCGGTTGATATGGCACTAACAATCCTGCCGACGCGCGGGTGCAATTTCGGATGTATCTATTGTTATGAGCAGGATCGTCCGATGATTAATATGAATGATAAAACAGAAAAAGCGATATTAGCTTTTGTTAAGTCCAATAAGACTCTAAAACGGCTTAGTGTAGTCTGGTACGGGGGGGAGCCGCTTATCAATTTCCTTTCAATTGAAAGACTATCAAAGGCATTCCTCGCTATGAATATTGAGTATTCTGCTAAGATAGTCACAAATGGATATCTGCTTACGCATGATATTAGTGAAAAATTAGAGCAGCTAGCTGTTCGTAATATACAAATTACACTCGATGGGGCAGAACCAATTCACGATAAGCGACGTATGCTCTTGGGTGGACAACCCACTTATCGCGTTATAATGGAAAATCTAAAATATCTCTTGAATGTTAACAGAACTATTACTGTTGACATTCGCACGAATGTAGATAGACGCAATATGGGTGAATATAACACTTTCTACAAGCAGTTTAAAGCAGAAATAAACAGTTCTCGTGTAAATCTATACCCTGGTTTTGTATCCGACCTTTTATCTTCGGAATGTGTATCGGCTGAACACAACATCAGTGCTGGAGGGTATAAAGCCCAGTTTGCCCTCGATATATTCAACAAATATGGAATAGAAATAAAATCATTCCTGCCTAAATATCGTCGCCATAGTTGCGTCGCAAGCAAGTATTGGGCATTTGTAATAGGCCCAGAGGGAGAACTTTACAAATGCTGGCGTATGGTTGGTAATAAGCAACAAGAAATAGGAAACGTAAATACGGGGCATATGGATATGGTTAAATTTTCACGTTACCTTGTTGGAGCTGATTATACACAAGACAAGAAATGCCTTGACTGTGAATTTATCACATTGTGTGGTGGTGGATGTCCATTGATACGGATGCGAAACAAATATGAGAAGACGGACATAAGCCATTGTTGTCCTGAAAAGTCAAGTATGGAAAAACTTATGGAAATGCGATATGAAATATTCGTGAAACAGCAGTATGGAATGTAAAAAAGTATATGTAGAAACATACGGTTGTAGAATGAATATCTGCGACAGTGAAGTAATTCTTAGCATATTGTCAGGATACGGATATGAATATACTCATGTATTATCAGAGGCCACTTGTGTTATTCTCAACTGTTGTTCTGTCCGTGAAATTGGGCATGAGAAAGCGCTTGAGCGTATCAGAGAACTAGAAAAAATACTCAGTTCACATGTTATCCTTGTTATTGCTGGATGTATGTCCACGCAACTTGACGAGTCTTTTTTCGAAATATGTCCACGAGTGCAACTTGTCATACACCCTACATCATACAGATATATTCCAGAAGCCTTGAATCTGCTTATTCAGAAGCAGTCGACACATCTGCTTGTAAAAGGTAATAGTGATGGCGAAATATACGACAAATTACTACCGTTAAGGCTGCTGGAAGACAAGATTACTGCAGCAGTCACAATTATGAAAGGCTGCGACATCCATTGCAGCTATTGCATTGAGCCGTATACGCGGGGAGGGCGGATAAATCGTAGTTACGACGGTATTATGACTGAAATTGCGGACATTCGAGAAAAAGGATATCGGGAAATTACACTTTTTGGGCATATTGTGGACCTTTGGCAAGGTGAATACGACGGAACTACAAAAAACTTTGCTCAGTTGTTAGCTGATATAGCGGAGTTTTGCCCTAAACAGCGTATAAAATTCATATCGTCTCACCCTCTAACTTTCACAGACCAAATAGCAGATGTAATAGCACAGCATAAAAATATCATGAAGGTTATCCATCTTCCGGTACAATCCGGTTCAGACAGAATTCTAAATAAAATGAATAGGAAATATACGGTCAGGCAGTTTATTGAGAGGATTAATGCTATAAAAAGAATTATTCCGAATATAAATATTGTTACTGATGTCATGGTTGGTTTTCCTGGAGAGGATGAAAAGGACTTTGAGGCAACTCTTAATCTGTTAACTGAGATTCGTCTGACGAGTGTTAATGTCTTCATGTTTTCTATGCGAAAAGGAACTCCGGCATACCGGAATTATAGTGATGATGTACCTTTGATTATCAAGGAAGAACGGCAGAGCAGAGTGCATTCTTTGATTAGTTCAATTCGCAAAGAGACTGAATATAAGCTTATCGGAACAAGGCAGCATATAATAGTGGAGTCAAAAGATAAGGATTCTCGATGGTGGTTTGGACGTGATATGAGCCATAGGACTATCTATTTTAGTTCTAAATCAGTGAATGTTGGTGAGCAATGTGATATAATTATCAGAAAAATTGAAAGCGAAAAATTATATGGAGAGCTTTGCTTATGAGGGTGCATATTGAAAACATTGGTTGCTTCAAGAATCTTGTGGATTCTGAACGTTTGCTTTTTGCAATTGAACAAATGGGGATCAATGTCTCATTCGGACAGTTTCATGGTTTTGCTGATATTGCTATAATTAACACTTGTGGATTCATCCAAGATGCCGAAACAGGTTCGGTTGCACTCATTAGACAATATGAAATGCTAAAAATGCAAGGAATGATCTCACAATTATGGGTGATGGGATGTTATGGACAAAAGATGGGAGAACGATTAAAAGCAGAAGTACCTGAAGTTGATTCTGTATTTGGAAACTTCGATTGGGATGATATTCTGATTCGACTTGGTCATATTAGTATGAAAGACATTGGCGTGTGGCGGCATATCACAACACCTTCTCACTATGCTTATCTGAAGATATCGGAAGGATGCAGCAGACCATGTTCTTATTGTATTAAGCCCATATTGAACGGTCCTTTAAAGTCAATCTCTATGGAGCGGTTGATTGAAGAAGTAAAGTGGCTTGTCAAACAGGGTGTATGTGAACTGCAGTTAGTGGCTCAAAACCTTACAGACTACGGCATAGATTTATACGGAGAAAAGAAAATAGCTGAATTGGTGGAACGCATATCTGACATTCCAGGGGTAGAGTGGATTAGACTTCATTATACTTATCCTATCGGGTTCCCTTCTCGTCTATTGGATGTGATAAGAGAACGGAACAATGTATGTAAGTATCTTGATATGGCATTGCAACATTGCAATCCAGAAATACTTAGACTTATGCGTAGGAGTATGTCGAAAGAGGAACTTGTATCTCTTCTTTCTGAAATTCGTAATGCTGTCCCCGGCATCTATCTACGAACGACTTTTATGGTGGGTTTTCCAGGAGAGACGGATGAAATGTTTGACGAACTTTGTACGTTTGTTAAAAATCAAAAATTTGAAAGAATGGGTGTTTTCCGTTATTCTGCTCAGACTGGATCATATAGTTACAAGAACTATAATGACACAGTCCCTGAAAGTGTAAAGACGTTAAGAGCACTTACACTTATGAATATACAAAATGAAAAATACCATTTACTTAACACCTCTTTGGTGGGAACTGTTCAAAAGGTCATTGTTGATAGTTTTTGTAACGGGGAATATCATTGTCGTACAGAGCACAGCACACCAATGGCTGATCCCAAAATTATAACTGACAGCAAATATCCTCTGAAAATTGGATCATTCCAGATGGTCCGTATTACAGAATCCATTGGCAAGGATATGAGAGGCATTATTTTATAATATAAAAGTTATGAACATATTTGTAGAAAATAACATATCGTTACTCGTTAAGCCAAACACTCAAAAGATTATCGTGTATCTACCATTTGCGAAATATGCAACAACTGTAGATTTAGAAGACATATTTTGTTTGGAATCTGCCCTTAAGAATGAAGGAAAAGACTATCCTCAATTGAATGCCATTCTTAAACGCATAATAGAGAACAAGCCGCATTTGTATAAAACTCCGCGTACGGTTGACGGAATGCGGAGCTTAATGCTGCTACCCAACAATAAATGTAATTTTCATTGTTCTTACTGTTATTCGGCTAAAGGACGTACAAATAGCGAAATATCTCCGAATATACTGAAAGCTGGACTTGCTTATTTTCTGAATCCTCAAAGAGGGAAAGATGAACGGTTGAGCATATCGGTACTTGGTGGTGGTGAACCATTGTTATCGTGGAACATACTGAAACCGGCACTTGAATACGCTTTTGCTGTGAGTAAGCAGCGTGTTGTGTCCTGTCCTATTTCACTTGTTACCAACGGTTCAATTTGCACGGATGAGATTGTTTCGTTTTGTGTAGACAATAACATAAGTCTAAGCATCTCGTTCGATATTCTACCAGATGTGCAGAATAAGCAACGTGGACATTGGAAAATAGTTTCAGAAAATATCAATCGTTTCGCTGAAGCCGGCATTGATGTAGCCCTCAACACGGTAATTAGTAATGAAAATGTCATTCGTATGACCGAAATGATTGAACATCTTCACATATGTAACCCAAAAGTGAAAAAAGTTTCGTTTAAGATATTGATATCGAAGGGCTATTTTCAGAATATTGAGGAACGTATCTTTTACTACAAATCATTTATATCGCATTTCTTTGAAGCTAAGAAGGAGGCTGACAAATATGGTATCTGGCTGACTTGCTCTTACATGAATACTTGTATAACACTTACAGATCGTTATTGTCATGGAAAATTTGTCATAACTTCTGAGGGAGATATTTCTTCTTGTCACACGGTAGGTTCGAAATACGATGAACTGTACGACAAATTTATATTCGGACATATTGATGGTCAGACAGGTCAAGTGGTCATTGATAACGACAAACTCACAGCAATACTTTCACACGATGTGTACAAAAATAGCGTTTGCGAGAATTGTCCTGCACGATGGCATTGTGCAGGTGGTTGTTATGCTGATCATTTTCACTTGAATAAAGAAGAGCATGAGGCGTATTGCGAATCAATGAGACTTTTCCTTGCGAATTATCTTACCTACAAATACAAGTTATGAAAAAAGTATATATTGACAGTAATGGATGTGCCGTTTTAAAACATGAGACGGAACGTATAGCACGATACTTCATGCTTAATGGATGGACACTGGAGAGATATCCCGAAGTGTCAGATATTGTTATTCTGACTTGTTGTGGAGTGACGCATAACGAAGAAGATGAGGCCATTGATATGCTGCGAAAACTGGAGAGCATACGGACTCCTGAAAGTTGCATTATAGTATCAGGGTGTATGCCTGCATTCGCTAGAAATAGGGTGCTTGAAGTTTCACCGCAGGCCATTATACTTAAATATGCTGAACTCGTACAACTTGACGATATAATCTCGGCAAATATTCCTTTCGAGTCTGTGTACTATAATGTGCGTCCCATATTAGATTCTGAGGATACTTCTGCGTATGACAAAGATGAGAACCTTCTGCTTATGCGAAAGGTAGATCAACTATGTGGTGGTGGAATGTGCGAACAGGCCTGGAATGTGTCGACTTTGCGAAAATATATGTGGGATGATAGTAAGACATTTCAGATAAAAGTTTCATACGGATGCCCTGGAAAATGCAGCTATTGTGCTACAAAACTAGGAATTGGTGACTTTCGCAGCGTAGATAAAGATTTCGTCATGATGCAGTTTGTAGAAGGGCTGAAACAAGGATATAGACATTTTCTTCTTATTGGTGATGAGATCGGAGCTTATGGCCGTGATATAGGCACTACTTTACCTGAATTGTTACAACAGATGTACGACAAGTCAGATGGAAAAGCCATCGTTTCTATTCGATACATTCATCCTGATATATTGGTGACTCTGTACAATAAGCTAAAGAAGTTTTTCGCATCGGGATTTGTGAATTACTTCTGCTGTGCTATACAGTCGGCAAGTCCTGCTGTATTAAAACGGATGAATAGAAATCCGAATATAGAGCCGTTCATACGCTGCATGGAAGACATAAATAGAAACAATTATCCTGTAAGTAAGCATACGCAGATAATAGTGGGGTTTCCGGGAGAGATTGCAGACGATGTTTTGCTGACTATGGATGCACTCCGACGTTGTCAGTTCTCACATATTAACATTAATTTGTATAGTCCTCGTCGGCATACCTCTGCATGGAATATGAAAGAAACAGTAACGCAGGAAGAAAAGACGTTTCGAGCCGAACTTATTCGCCATACAATGAAACTGTATAAAAAGGCTTTGCTATATGATGCAATTAAAACATCTATGCTGAACGTGAACTAAAACATCGAGATTATGCGAAAACGAATATATATAGAAAGCAACTGTGGTGACGATATTAGGAATGATGTGTTTAAGTTCGACTACACGGACTCGCTTGATCGATGTATGGTTAAGGATGAGAATGGCTTTTGGCGTTCATGCGGAAATGAAGTGATTTTAGAGCAGAAATCATCGTGTCACGTGTTTTACAAAAAAGATTGGATGGAACTTGAATTCAGTCATGAGTCTTTACTAAATGGGAATAAAGAAGTCATTCAATTCAGAGAATGCGTAAATAGTAGTAGACTTGAGGTGCTTGTCATTAGGAAGAAAGATCAGGCAATTTGTCCTGCTATTGTAATCTGTCTTGGCGGCCCAATAATCCCTATGCCAGACTTTTTGGATGAAAGTACCATATACCGCCATTTCATTGAGCAAGGCTTTGCACTGATAATTCCGCTTAGACGAGGCATATCAGGAATGTGTAAGGAATGGGAGCAGGCATTAGATGGACATTATGGCGAATACGATGTGGATGATACTATTTCAGCTACTGACTTCGTAATGTCTCATCATCAAGATGTGATTGATACGGAGAATATTTTTCTTTATGGCGGAAGCTACGGTGGATATGTTGCAGGGCTAATTGCAGGAAAAGCAAATTCTAATCAACGGTACAAGGCAATCGTGATTCACTGCGGAGTGTATGACTTGGCAACGTATCCGTGGCATAGTCAAGGGGTTGCGGAAGAAACGATGGAAACATATGGTGGAACGACTGACATGTCGTTTTACACAAAGAAAATAAAAGCAATCTCGCCCAAGACTTATATTACCGAATGGAATGTGCCAATACTTCTGGTTCATCACTTGAACGATACTACAACATGGGTCGGGCAGTCAGTAGCAGCATACAACGATGCATTGAAACTAAAAAAACAAGTTTCGTTACTCATCGTAAAAGGGCCGCATACATATGATATTCCCCAAAAGAAATCACTGTTTCTTGAAATATCTTTATTTTTCAAATCTATTTGATTAGTCTTATGCAAAAATCATTTTTTACACACATGGATAGTGAGTTTTTAATGTCATTGCTTTCCACTCCAACCGTTTCTGGATTTGAGACTGCTGGGAGCAAACTATACGAAAGTTATCTCAGAAAACATGTCGACGAATGCTCAATCGATGTACTTGGCAATACCTATGCAACACTTGACATAGATGAAAGATTTCCTAAAATTATGATAGAAGCTCATATTGATGAAATCGGCTTTCAAGTGCTGTATGTGGCTGACGACGGCTGTGTATATGTTCGCAAGAACGGTGGTATAGACCTTCAGTGCATACTCGGTAGCAGAGTTTCAATTTGCGGAAGTTCGGGAGAGATAAGCGGGGTTATAGGTAAGACCCCTATTCATCTGCAAAGTAATCAAGAAAAGGAAAAAGTACCTGAATTGTCGTGTCTGTGGATTGATACTGGGCTTGATGTCGAGGATGTGAAAGAGAATGTACATATAGGCGATGTGGTTGTTATCAAGCAAAAGCCGGAAGTAGTAGGAGATTATCGTATCACATCAAGGGCATTGGACGACAAAATAGGAGTTTATGTTGTGGCTGAAGTTATGAAACGGTTGGGAAATGAGCGAAACGCTCTTAGATGCAATGTTAAGGGTGTTGCTACCGTGCAGGAAGAAGTTGGCTGCCGTGGTGCGTTGACAGCTGGATATGTCGTAATGCCTGACATCAGTATTAGTATAGATGTAGATTTTGCTACTGATGTTCCAGGTTGTTCAAAAACGCAATACGGGGATATCCGCTTAGGTGGAGGTGTTGTTGTTGCATGTTGTTTGGACAGTGATATGACTATAGTGGAGCAGATGAAGAAAATAGCTTCTGATAATGGCATTTTAATTCAATATTCAGCGCGACCTTATGCGACGGGAGGTACAAATGCGTCAAGAATAAGAACTGTTCGTACTGGCATACGTACTATTTTGCTTGGCATACCTTGCCGCTATATGCACACACCTGTTGAAATGTGTGATATGCGTGATGTTGATGCTGCCATTCGATTAATTACACTATTTTGTTTGCAAAAAGAGTTCTAAAACAATATTTGTCATGACGTCAGTAATTGAAAAGCTGGCCATCATTTTGGATTGTTGGGTAAAAACCTGTAAATCAGTGTGCACGAGGTTTTGTTTTTAAACTATGACACTCACTGATTGTCGGGCGATGAATTCGAGTACCTTCGTAATACTGTGGTTATCTGGATATACGATCTTCAAAAATTGAAAGAACTTGCAGATAATGCCTTTTCTACTCGTTGAGCTAAGAATGATGTAGGAGAATAGGATTTATGTGCATTATACAGAAAATTAGAATCTAGATGTCACATGTTTGTCATACACAATATGTCAATCGAAAGAAATCACTTATGGTGTGGATTATTATGCTGATAGAGAACAGTTTGATAATCAGAAAGAAAAATGTATAAATTTCGAACGTATCGATGTAAGATGTGTTAAGTTGCTTTTGCAACGGAAAATGTTGTAACTTAAAAATAGACTGAAGATGAGTTTTATATTAATCTCGAGAAGTAAATATGAAAGAATATCTTATTAGTAATCTTTTTAAACTTAGTTTTACTAAAGTTTACTTTTTTTACAGTATTCCGAACAATACCGAGCTTTGGAGCCTGATCAAGAATTTGGTATGTGACGAACAGATCGAAAAAAGAGAGACATATGCTGATCGTTTGAAAGAAGAATATTCTTCATTTATAGACAAGGCTATATAACAAGCTAAGGCCAATACGGGGGGGATGGCAAAGGATCTGCTGGCAGAATACAAAACTGGGGGTATATGTGAGATAAATAGTTTCAACTTTTGTTAGCAATAGCAATGGGGAAGCACTGAGAGTTAGCTATTATGGTTGGGAATGGATGTGTAAGCTTCCAAATTTGGCGTATTGACTAGCATGTCTCTTTCGCATACCTTCGTGCTAAACTTAAAACT
>ENA-OPVV01002161-OPVV01002161.1-human-gut-metagenome-genome-assembly--contig:-NODE-2161-length-12448-cov-2.121117_pt1 | contig 12448 bp, 10 predicted proteins | sample MGYA00241500_ERZ501992 | MGnify/ENA primary metagenome ERZ501992 (study PRJEB25962, sample SAMEA2043052) | human gut metagenome | biome: human gut; feature: human-associated habitat; material: faeces...
GGTTCTTCCGGTATCTGTAAAGTAAAGAGAGATAATGTTTTGTGCTGCTGGAATCAAAGAAGAATCTGTCAGGTCAAGGGAATAGCAAATTAGTCATTTTGACAAGCGGGCACCGGGAGTTTCGACAATATGCGGAGTACGCCGAGGGTGGTGATACCGCCTCCACTTCGCACACGCAGAAATCCCCGTGCGCCGAGCGTGAAAAATACAACATAGGCAGACCGAAAAGGGTGTTGCGCAGCCCAGCGGGGCCGCGACGCCTCGGAACAGCGACGCGCATAAGCGCATCGCTGTTCCGAAGGCTTTCTGCGTTCTTTGAGAGTACCCCCGGCCAAGACCCAAAAAGCGGCAAAATTTGCCGTTCTGACACCCGGCCACGCAGGTTTTTCAAAACGTGTGGAACGGTCCGAGGGTAGAGATAGCGCCCCCATCCGAAACAGCCCCTGTTTCGGCGTGTAAGCCGCTGTGTGCGATTCTTTGAGCGAAGGCGAATGTGTACCCACTTTCAGGAGTAAAAGCGAACGTGGACCATTTGTGGGAAGATTCCAAAGTAGGATTGGAATGGAACCGTGAGAACGAAAATGTTTGCGTGTATAACGGTAGCGTGAAGCGTACCGTGCAGGAGGCCTTGGGGTGGACTTTCGGTGTTTTTCAAGCCTTTTTCGAGGACGAAAAAGAAAGCAGCCGGCTATGGATTTGTCAAGGGATAAAAATGCAGAAGAAATGAAATGGTCACCGCTGGAAATGGGCGCGGCAATGCAGGCTCACGGAGCGTGAGCAGGCGGATATGGGTGTGAAGCTTCTATGCGGCGGTCGGCAGAACGGGTTCATAGACCTTATGGTCACGCAGAATGGCAAATACCACGGCGGTCATTTTCCTCGTCACATGGCCGATGATCGTCATGTATTTGAGCCCTTCTGCGGCTTTCTTCTCGTAATATGCGCGGAACATGGGATCGCGCTGTACAGCGACCTGAGACGCCATCCAGATGCATCTGCGCAGATACGGAGAGCCCCGTTTGGACATATGCGCGTGCGCAGCCTGGAACTCGCCGGACTGGTTGACAGACGGATCGACGCCAATATAGGCTGCGAGTTTGTCCGCAGAAGAAAAACGGGAGATATCTCCGACTTCGCTGAGAATGACGGCTCCAATGATCGGTCCAACGCCGGGAATCGTCGTGACCGTCGTATCAAAGCTCTGAAACAGTCGAGATATTTCTTTTTCCAGAGCGTCTGCCTTCCCAGAGAGCGACTGGATCTGGTCGAGCATCAGGAGAATCAGCGTGGAATACGCGCCGTCACAGTCTTCAACGCCGAAGCTGTTTCGCGCAAGCTCTTTGAGTTCGCGCGCCTTCCACTCGCCAAAGTGACCGTTGCTGCTGTTCCAGAGCAGCTCCGTCAGCTTATCCAGATGTGCGTTGGAAAGCTTCTGCGGCGTCGGATACTTTTTCAGAACCGCCACGGAGGACTTGCAGAAAATCGTATCGAACTGCGCCTCGTATTCCGGAAAAACACGGTCGATCAGAGCGATCAGTTTTCGCTTGAGGTCGCCGGCCATGTCGACCAGATAGAAGCGGTTCCGGCACAGCTCCTTCAGCGCCAGCAGACGATCCTGTGCAACATTGCTTTCGGCATAGCGCCCGAAGCGGATCAGCTCGGCGATGATGAAGGAATCTTTTGCATCTGTTTTGATCTTGCGGATGAACATATCCCGCATGGCGCTGGTTTGGATCGGGTTGAGCAGAATGACGTGGTAGCCGTCCTTGCGCAGCCGTGTAAAGAGCGCCAGCCAGTAATGCGCGGTGGACTCCATCGCAAATACGATCTGGCTTTTGATGTTCGTGTGTTTTCTGATTTTCTCCAGCATGAGATTGTACCCGGTGCAGTTGTTGCGGATAGAGAATGGACGCTGGACGGTCTGGCCGTCCGATGTGATCATACAGACCTCGTGGCTGCGCTTGGCGACATCAATACCGACAATGAACATAACATACACCTCAACATAGATTTGCAGACAGTCCTCATGGTCTTATGAGTCATACCCTGCTTCGATATCAGCGGAGGATCCCGCATCCGGCTCATAAATGAAAGCTCATAAGAGAGAGGTCCCACGCTGCCTAGAGCGGACGAGCGCCGCAAGGAGAAAAGAAGAGAACCTCTGTCTGCATGAGGATATTATATCATCGCGCATCCGCGCGTTGATAACGGCGAAAAAAAGAAGAACTGCGGTCTCATACAGCAGCGCCGAATGCTGCTTAGAGCGAACAAATTTCGCAAGGACAAAGAATCGGACTGCCGCCGGAACGAGCTTGGAAGCCGCATTTTCATGGGAAGGGTTTTGGCGATTATGCGAAATGTTTGCATTTTTATCCGAGTTTTTCCTATGGACGAATTATAGCAGGAGAAAGAACCGGCGCTTTTGTTGCGCCGATTCGCTCACAACTTCCCGCAGTGCGGGCAGTTGCGGGATTTTGAAAGAGCGTTGTTCCACACATGAAATAGCAGCAATGACGCTTTTCTCCGCAAAATTCGGCTGTCTCCTTAGATCCGCAGAGTGCCGCTGGGGCGTTCCGGGGCTATTGAGGCACGAAAGCCCCTTCAAAGAATGCGTCGCTGAAAACAAGACAAGGATTCCAATCAGGCAGACAAATTGTTACTTTTCTGATAGTAGGCGCCGTGTCCCCTGGCTATTGAGCCAGCATCGTGACATGCTTTTCCGCTGACAAGGAGGCGGTACGATGTACGACTACTTGAAGGCCTTGCACGCAAGGTCCTGCCAGGAGCCAGAACTTCAAAAAGTCCGGGCGGAACTGGACCAAGCCTACAGAGAAATCAACGCAAGGTTAGGCCAACAAGATCAGGAGACCTTGCTCCAGTTGGCGGATCTGGAGAATGAACTGCGGGAAGAAACTTCTCTGACATCCTTCATCGCCGGTTTTCAGCTGGGCATGGGGATCGCCGGGGAGATGGAACGGTATTGCCTTGAGGACGAGGAAGAAACGCGGGCCACAGAGAGGGCGAAAATGAAGGATCCCCAGGTCAAAATTGATGTGCTATACAAAGAAAAGAGCCGCTGTCGGCCGCTCTTTCTTAACTTTTTGATAACAGTCACCTTTCCATCTGGCTATTTCTTTTTTCTGTGGCATTTTGTTTCGCTGATGAGAGCTCGCTGGCTCCATAAATGTGAGCAACCGAGCGAAGCGAGACGCTTATCGAGTCGTAAAGGGAGGCGGATGCCATGGCAAAGAAACGGGCCAACGGTGAAGGTAATATCAGGAAAAGATGGCCGGTGGGAAGGGCGGTATACCGCCGGGCATAATCCGGAGACCAGGAAGCTAATCTACAAAAACGTCTTGGGCCGGACCCAGGCAGAGGCGAAGAACAAGCTGAAAGCGGCCATCGAGGAAACCAAGAGCTTGGACGTCACCAAGGCGGGGAAGTACACGGTAGGTACCTGGATGGACGAGTGGTTCGAAAATTACGCAAAGATCAAAGCGAGACCGTCCTCCCACCAGACCTACCGGGGGTACATCAACAACCACATTAAGTCGAATATCGGCAAGGTCCCGCTGGAAAAGCTCACTTCTCTGGAGTTACAGAAATTCTGCAAGAAGCTGCTGACCAGCGGGAGAATTGACAGGGTCGAGAGCAAAAATCAGGCAAAGGGTTTGAGCCCCAAGACGGTGCGGAACATCTGCCAGATCATCGCCTCGGCCATGAAGCTGGCCAAAGAGCAACGGCTGATTGCAGCAGACCCCACAGAGGGCTGTGCCTTGCCGAAGCTGAAACGCAAGGAGATGAAAACGCTGCCCATTGAACAGCTGGCATCCTTCCTTAGAGATGCCAGAAACAGTAGGATATTCGAGATGTACTATGTGGAGCTGGCAGCAAGATTGAGAAGAGGCGAATTGCTTGGCCCGAAATGGGAAGGCATCGATTTCGAACACGGAAACCTTTGGATGAAACAGTAGATCGCCCGGATCAGCAGAAAAATCGTAGATGCCTCCCTGAAAACCAAGAACGCCTACCGGACGCTGCCGCAAGCGGAGGATACCATCCAGGTTCTGAAACAACAGAGGAAGAAAACCGTCAGCAGTCCCTGAGTGTTTCCCTCACCCACCGGCGGTCTATCTCACCGGACAGCGTCCTGCATATACTCCACCCGGTGCTGAAGCGGGCGGGGTTGCCCAGAGTTCGATTCCACGACCTCCGGCACACGTTCGCTATGCTGGCACTTCAGAATGGGGTGGACATTAAGACGGTGTCCGGGATGCTGGGACATTTCAGCGCAGGCTTCACGCTGGACACCTACGCCCACGTCACGACAGCGGCGCAAAAGGAGGCGGCCAGGACTATGGAAAAAGTCCTGACGGCGGCAATCTGAAAGCGAAAAAATAATCCCAAACAGCAGGAAAGCCTTGGCACGGCAGAGTTGCGCCAAGGCACGTTTTTTGCCCTGTATGGGTCATGGTTTGGGGCAACTGCAAATTTTGTAAAATCGCGTTATTTCTCCGGAAACCTTTGGATGCAAAGGCAGAAAAACCGTCTGATTTCATAGAAATCAGACGGTTTTGTGATTGCGGGGCATGACTTGAACCTACGACCTCCGGGTTATAAACTGCTATCGTTTTCTCTATCCGCTGCACCGCAACGTTTTCCGGACTTTTGTGGGACCTGGAATCGTCCAAAACCCGGAATTCATTTCTTCCTACTCCATGACGGTTTTCAGCAATCTGTGGCAAGTCATGGGGCGGGGAAAGATGCCGAAATAAGGAGCACAAGAAATGCATCTAACGGTTTATGCTTACATATTGGGGGAGATGTGTTAACACCACATTGCATGAATCAAACGGAACGGGCCCTGGGTCTTTGCAGCTCCGATGTTCTTCCAGATCAATATCCCATCGCAGCGTTCGGGAAGATGACAATCAGTTCCGGGAAGAGCATCATAAAGAAGCAAGCAACCAGGAAAATAATAACATACGGCATGACCGCCTTGTACATAACCTTGGTGTCCACTCCCGGAGGTGCCACACCCTGCAAGTAGAACATATTGATGCCAAAAGGCGGAGTAATCATGCCCAGGCAAAGAGTGACACACAGAATCAGGATGGTGGCGTTGGTGTCCAGGGAAGAAGCCTGGATTACCGGCAGCAGAATGGGAATGGCAATCATGATGATAGGCGTAGTGTCCAGGAACATCCCCATCACAAAGAACAGCGCAAAGATCAGCAGCATCAGGGGCAGGCCGTCCAGATTGGAGCTTGCAAAAGCAGCGGCTACAGGCGGGTGATATTCACCAGGGAGTTGTAAGCGGCGCCTCCCATGAGAATCCACATAAGCATGGCGGAGACCTCCATGGTCTGGATGAGAGAGGCCCGCAGATTCTTCACATTCAGTTTCCGGGTAATCAGGGCATACACCATGGAGGCGAAAGCGCCCACACCGGCGGCCTCAGTAGGTGTTGCGATTCCGGCATAGATGCAGCCCAGCACCAGAACGATGATGGCAATGGGGGCGATGACCTTTTTAAACACCCGCATCTTCTCGCCCCAGGAGGGACGCTCGGCCTTGGGGATGCCGGGGCCCAGCTTGGGATTGATGGCACAGCGGATGCCGATATAGATGATGAACAGCAGGGCCAAGCCTACGCCGGGCAACGCACCGCCGGCAAACAGCCAGCCTGCGGACACGCCGGTATAGGAAGACATGATGATCATGATGGTAGAGGGCGGGATAATGGGGCCCAGGCAGCCACCTGCCAGCACGGGGCCAGTGGCCAACGCTTTATCATAACCACGGTCCAACATAGCTGGCAGTGCAATCAGCCCCATCATGATGGTAGCGGTGGCCGCCACACCGCTCATAGCGGCGATGACTGCCGTGGTGGCCACTGTGGCCATAGCCAGACCGCCATTGATACCGCCAAGCCACTTGTGGAAGAATTCGTAGATGTCTCCGCCGATGCCGGAGGTCTGGAGGAACGCCGCCATCAGAGCGAACATGGGGATGGCCAGCAGGGACTCCGACTGCATCTGATAGACAAATGCTGCGTTCAACACATTCAGCAGGCCAGAGCCGTAGAACACCAGCAGGATGACTGAAGCCACGCTCATCATGGCAAAGCAGATGGGGATGCCCAGCGCCATCAGGGCTACCAGCCCCAGCAGCAAAATGATAATATCAGGACTCACTGTATGTCCTCCTTTCCGGTTTCGTCAGGCAGATGCTCAGCGGACTTCACGATTTCAATTGCCTCCGCGACTTCGTCGGAGTTGTTGGTGAGTTCAATCTTGCCTGCCATAGCGGCTACATTCTTGATAAGCTCACTGATGGCTTGAATGAACATCAGTGCAGCGCCCAGAGGCACCCAAAACCGGATGGTCCACATGGGAGACCCCCACACGGAAGAGATCCGTTCATTGAGGCGGAAGGACAGTAGGAAGATGTTTATTCCGTAGATAAATACCAGCCCCATACAGATTAGGACCAGAATGGCGGTGGCGATATTGATACCGCAGCGGACTTTGACAGGGAATTTATTATAAAGCAGATCCACTCGCACCAGGCCGCCCTTCCAGTAGCAGTATCCGCCGCAGGCCATCAGCATCAGGCCCCAGATCTGGATAATCAGCTCCCATGCCCAGACGGTTGGAGACTTGAGGACATAACGTGAGAATACCTCAAAGGCGGTGAGGCAGATCATGGGCAGAAGAATCCAGGCGAAGATTCTGCCAATGGTCCGATTAATGGCGTCAATGCCGCCTGATAATTTCAATAGTGCGTTCATGTCTCACTTTCCCTTCTCTTGAATTCTATTTTTCTGTGAGGAACGCGCGGACTCAGTAATCCACTTGGCGGCCATAGTCACGGTTTTGCTGCTTGATGATCTCGATACCGCGGGCCATACGCTCGCTCTTGGCGGCCAGCTCTTCCCAGGTCTGGGTGACAGCAATTTCACGCATCTCGGCCAGGACGTCATCAGGCAGCGGAGACAGCTCAGTGTAGCCGCCCTGGATAGCGTCTCGAACACTTTTCTCCGTACCAACCACATGGGCCTGGCCGATGACGCCGATGTTGGCCAGCCGGATGGTCTCGTCCACGATGCTCCGCAGGTCCTCAGGGAGCTTGTTCAGGCTGTCCTGATTCACCACGGTGGCCATTTGGCAGAAGCACATGGAGGGGCTGAGGGCGTACTGCGCCACCTCGCGGATGTTGTTGGAGTCACTCAGAGAGGACCATCCATACAGAGCGCCGTCAATGGTGCCCAGCTGCAGGGCCTGATAGACCTCTGTGCCGGCAATGTTGGTGGGAGAGGCCCCCAACGCAGCCAGGAAGTCGCCCCACACGCCCAGAGCGCGGATCTTTTTGCCGTGGAAGTCCTCCAGGCTCTCTACCTGGAAGTTTGCCAGGACGTTGTAGTTGGGCTCATGGGCATTCCAGTAGTATTTGAGATTCAGTTCTCCGTAGGCCTCCTGGATCACATCCAGCAACCCATAGTTCTCCATTACGTCATAGATTTCGGCGGAGCTCTCCCATGCAAAGGGGATGCCGCAGGCCAGATCCGCCTCCGGAATCAGGCCGGAGAAGGTGGAGCCGAAGATGACGGCACAGTCAAAGGCATTTTGCGAGAGATAGGTCAGTATATCGGAGGTCTGGCACAAAGCGCCCGGCTCATACAGCTCCACCTGAAGGCGGCCATTGGTAGCGGTCTCCAGAGCCTCCTTCAGGTTGGTGGCCATATCGCCCTGCAGGGAATTCAGGGAGTAGCTGCTCTGCAGGCGCCAGGTGATCGTCTCGCCACCGGAGGAGCTCTCTCCCACGCCTGAATCGCTGCCAGCGGTATCGCCGCCGCAAGCAGTCAGCAACGTCAGCGACATACACAGTGCCAGAATCAGCGCAAACAGTTTTTTTGCATTCTTTCTCATGATCCTTCCTCCTAAAGTCTTGTATGGGGGATGTGTTTTACTGGCCGGTATACTGCGGCTCCCGCTTTTCCAGGAAGGCGGAAACACCCTCCTTGAAATCCGCATGACGAGCCATGTAGCGGGTGTAAGTCACCTCCAGCTCATCCTTCCGGTGGATCTGGAAATCCTCCTGCTCATTCATGCAGGCTTTCAGGTACCGCAGCACCAGGGGACCACGGCGGCACAACTCCCGCGCCTTGTCCATGGCCGCGGGCATCAGTTCCTCCAGCGTGTCTACCACCATGGTGACACCGCCGTACTTGTCGTGGAGCTCTTCTGCGGTGATGAAGGTGCCGCAGTAGCTCATATCCCGCTGGATCTGGGGGGGCAGAATGCGGGCTAGATGGGCGCTGCCGCCCACCACGCTGAGCTTTGCCTCCGGTGCGCCGAAGAGGGTCCCCTTCACGGCGATAGAGATATCCGCACCGGCGGGGTAGCACACGCCGCCGCCCAGGCAGTGGCCGTGAACTGCACAGATCAGGGGAACCCGCAGTTCATAGAGGGCCTGAGCACCATCGTAATAGACCTCCTGGGTATTGGTGACATCCTTATCCAGGATGCTCTGATAGAATCGCTTGATGTCCACGCCCACGCAGAAGGTTTTGATGTCGGAGTGCATAATGCACACCCAGATGTCATCCTCATGGTTGATATAGTCGCACAGGAGCAGGATCTCCTCCTGCACCACGCCGTCTGCCGCATTCACCGGGGGATTGTGGAGGGTCATAACGGCGATGTGATCCTCCACGGACAGGAATACCTTTTGTAAGGTATGTCCATTGACGGCCTCAATTTTTTTCTCGGACATATTACTGATCCTCCTTGCCATAGCGTTCGTAGTAAGCTTCCCAGAGCTGATCCCGGAACTTGGGGTGGGCGATGTTGATGAGGAGCCGGGCCCGCTCCCGCAGGCTCTTGGCCCGCAGGTTGGCGACGCCGTATTCCGTCACGATGTAGTGGACGTCCGTACTGGTGGTGACAGTGGTGCCGGGCTCAAACACCGGGACGATCCGGGACACTTCCCCGTGCTTGGCCGTGGAGGGCATGGCCAGAATGGCTTTGCCGTCGGGACACATGGCCGCGCCGCGGACATAGTCCAGCTGACCGCCGATGCCGGAGAATTGCTTGGTGCCCATGGACTCGGAGTTCACCTGACCGTTGAAGTCCACCTGTAGGCAGGAGTTGATGGACACCACTTTGGGATTCTGGCAGATCACGGCGGGGTTGTTCACGTAGTCCACAGTCCGCATCATCACGTCCGGATTGTCATCCACAAAGTCGTAAAGCTTTTTGGAGCCCATCAGGAAGGCAGCCACCATCTTGCCCTTGTCCAGCCGCTTGTTGGCACCGGTGATGACCCCCTTCTGGTACAGATCCACCACGCCGTCGGAGAACATCTCGGAGTGGATGCCCAAATCCTTCTTGTCCCCCAGGAACTTCAGCACCGCATCAGGGATGGTGCCGATGCCCAGCTGCAATGTAGAGCCGTCCTCCACCAGGGAGGCCACATTCCGGCCGATGGCTTCCTCCACTTCGCCGATGGTGCCTCCGCCCAGCTCCGGCAGAGGCGTGGATGCCTCCACACAGCAGGTCAGCTGGGAGACGTGAAGGAAGGACTCCCCCATGGTGCGGGGCATCTGGTCGTTGACCTGGGCAATGACCATTTTGGCGTTCAGGCAGGCGGGCTTGGTGCCGCCCACGGAGACGCCCAGGGACACATAGCCGTGCTTGTCCGGCGGAGTGACGGAAACCATCGCCACGTCAATGGGGAAGGTGCCGTCAGAGAAGAATCGGGTGGACTGGTGGAAGAAAAAGGGTGTGTAGTCCGCCCGTCCTTCCTGCACAGCCTTGCGGGTTGGGCCGCCCACAAACATGGCATTGTGGCGAAGGTGCCCCTTCATCTTGGGATCGCAGTACTCCCCTTTTCCCATGGGAACCCAGTGGACGATCTCCACATCCTTATATTGCTCATAGTTTCGCACCAGCGCATCCACCAGGACGGGGGGTTCATTGGCCGCATGGCCGAAAAAGACCCGGGAACCATCGGGGATCTGCCGGACGGCCTCATCTGCCGTCATTAATTTGGAAGCATAGAGTACCTTCCAGTCTTCCATCTCTTGTACCTCCTTAAAATCTCACATATTTCATCGATGGTATGTCTGGCGGGGGATTTCCGCCACCAACACATTCCGTTGGAATTCGACAAATCATTATAGCAAAAATCTTGCCAATTTAAAAAAACATTCCAGCGAAAAGCCAGAAACCCCTATGACTGTATGGAATTGCGGTTCCTCCTGAAATTCAAAAAAGATCGAATTATTTTCCATGACGGAAACGGGGCCTCGATTATGTGAAAAAAATTGCAATTTTGTGTTCCAAAATTGGAACGAATTTTGAGCAGAGTGCTCCGAAATTGGAACTTGTGAAAACATAAGATTTATGATATAGTCATTTTTGTTAAAAACAAAGCAAAGATGATATGAGTTTTGACGATAAAAAGTGTGATTTCAAATTTGAAATTGCACAAAAGAGCAAAAGGCGAAGGGAGGTGTTCCATTTTTGGAGCAAAAGCAGGTGCGCTCGCAGTTTTCCCATGAGACCATGGAGGAACTGCGCAAGCGAGTTTTGGATTTGGAAGAACAGAACCGTGTCCTGGATGCTTTTATCGAGAACTCTACGGATGCCATCCAGATCTCAGACCGGAATCTGGTGACGCTGCGGATCAACCGGGCTTATGAGGTCCTCACCGGGATTCGGAGAGAGGAGTTAGTGGGGGTGCCGGTGGAGCAGTTGGTGAAAAACCATCTGATTTCCGAATCCTGCGGTGCTATCGTAGCAAAGACCAAAAAGCCACACACCATTGTGCAGACCTTCTATCGCACAGGGCGCAGTGCACATGTGTCCTGCACGCCGGTATTTGATAGCTGCGGTGAGATTGAATTCTATATCTGTAATGACCGGGATTTGGACGAAATCAGCTCTTTGCAGCAGGAGCTTGATAAGATCCGGGGACTGAATGACCAATATCTCCAGGAACTGGAGAGCATCAAGGCCCGGATGGGTGGCCAAAGCAAACTGATTGTGGCCGATAAGGAGATGCTGAAGGTGCTGGCCCTGGCCGCCCGGATAGCCAAGGTGGACTCTACCGCCCTTCTGCTGGGAGAAACCGGTGTAGGTAAGGATGAGATTGCCAGATTTATCCACCAGAACAGCGGGCGGTCCAACCGGCGGTTTGTTCCCATCAACTGCGCTGCCATCACAGAGTCTCTCTTTGAGAGCGAACTCTTTGGACATGAAGGCCATGCCTTCACCGGCGCTGGCAGTAAAGTGAAGCCAGGCCTTCTAGAGGCAGCAGATCACGGAACGCTGTTTCTGGATGAGGTCGGCGAGCTGTCTCTGAATATGCAGGCCAAACTGCTCCATGTGCTGCAGAACCGCTCTTTCATCCGCGTGGGCGGCAACGAACCCGTACAGGTGGACATCCGAGTGATCGCCGCTACTAACTGCGACTTGGAAGAGATGGTGCAGCAGAAACGCTTTCGGGAGGACCTGTATTACCGGCTGAATGTCATGCCGATCCATATTCCGCCGCTCCGGAAGCGAAAAAATGACATCATTCCTCTGGCTCAGCATTTTCTAGATTACTACAATCAAAAATACGACTTTCATCGGAAACTGTCCCCAGCAACCTGCTTTGCGTTGCTGAACTATCGGTGGGAAGGGAACGTCCGCCAGCTGAAAAACAGCATTGAGCAGGCAACCATCATCACGGATACAGACTTGATTCAGCCGGAGAGCTTGCCGATGAACGTGGCGGGTCCGGAGCCTGTTCAGGATGCTCCGGCAGAGGCGGGACTGAATGAGATGCTGGAGCGTATGGAGCTGCGGTATCTCCAGACATTCTACGAGCGGTACGGAAGTATCCGTAAGGCTGCGGAACGCCTGAAACTCCCGCCCACTACGTTCCTACGCCATTGGGAACGGCTACGGCAGAAATATGGAACCTCTTCAGCAGAAGGCAAAGAATGAGGATCTGACAAAATAAACATCCGCTAATGCAATGTGGATACTATGTATTCAAATTCCAAAATGCAATATGAAATGAGTTGGGCCACGGGATGCTTGGAATGCGGGCAACTCTATGTAAATGGCACAGACCTTTGGACCCATGTGGGGAGCTGGGTAAAATCAGCGGGGCGGCTCTGTTGATTCTTTGTACAAGACCATCCGGGCTTTTTTGTGGGCAAGCATCTCGTCCAGCTATACGGCGGCTGCAGTTCTGGGCAGAAGCCCGGCCCCACTTTTGTGGCCAGAGGACGAAAGATAGGGAGAGGGAACGCGCTTTTGCTAAATACGCGAATTACGACGCCGTCGACAAAGAAGCCTTTTTTCTCTGTCATTGAGCCCCCAACAATTCCGCCCTCGTTTGCCCCTGTGGGCCGCTGTGTGCCCCGATGCCGGGAGGGACAGAGTCCCTG
>ENA-OPVV01002179-OPVV01002179.1-human-gut-metagenome-genome-assembly--contig:-NODE-2179-length-12355-cov-1.489675_pt1 | contig 12355 bp, 9 predicted proteins | sample MGYA00241500_ERZ501992 | MGnify/ENA primary metagenome ERZ501992 (study PRJEB25962, sample SAMEA2043052) | human gut metagenome | biome: human gut; feature: human-associated habitat; material: faeces...
AAAGCCAGACGGCGGTAGTCACCGATGATACGTCCGCGGGCATAGTTGTCGGGAAGTCCGGTCAGGAATCCCAGTGAACGGAATGAGCGGATTTCTTCGGTATAGGCATCGAATACACCGTCGTTATGAGTTTTACGGTAATGCGTGAAAATATCTTTGACTTTCGGATCTACTTCCATTCCGTTTTCACGGCATGCTTTTTCCACCACTTTAATACCTCCGAAAGGTTTGATGGCACGGCGTAATACTTCATCGGTTTGCAGACCTACAATGACTTCATTTTCCTTGTCAATGTATCCGGGTGCGAACGAGGTAATGGTTGAAACGGTTGACGGGTCGAGCGAGCGAACACCGTTGTTGGCGCGTTCTTCTGCCAGTGCTTCCAGACATTTGTTCCATACAGCCTTGGTGCGTTCTGTAGGGCCAGCCAGGAATGAGGCATCGCCTTCGTACGGGGTGATGTTCGTTTTTACGAAATCGGTCACGTTGATCTCATGGTTCCAACGTCCTTCTTTGAAATTTATTGCCATAGAAATATTAATTATAGAGTAAATAAGGCTTAGTTATCTAAACCGTTGCAAAGGTACTAAATTATTACATACTTCGCAATACCTATAATTAAGTATATTGTTAATTTGCAATAATTACAAAAATGCAGCAGGAGAAAAAGAGAACTTTAAAAAGGAGGTGCGGGAGAGAAGAAATAAAGGCCTCGGGCTTTTTAAAAAACGTTTCGGCGTTTAAGTGAAAAGACTTCGACGAATCAGGTAAAACGTCGAAGTCTTTTTGGACAGTCCTTTCAGGCCTGTTTTTGTTGTTTTTCCTCCTCCGGACTGATGGAACGGATGAATCGTGCGGGTACGCCGGCAACGATGGCATTGGCCGGTACGTCCTTGGTAACCACGGATCCGGCCGCAATGATGGAATTGTCGCCGATGGTGACTCCCTGCAGGATGGTTGAATTGGAACCGATCCATACGTTACGTCCCACAACGATGGGGGCGGGAAGCATGGATTGCCGTTTTTCGGGGGCAAAACCATGGTTCAGCGTGGCAAATACAACATTGTGTCCTACCAGGCAATTGTCGCCCAATGTGATACCACCCTGATCCTGAAAGTGACAGCAGGCGTTGATAAATACGTTTTTTCCTACGGTGATGTTTTTCCCGAAATCTGTGTAGAACGGAGGAAACACCCGGAAAGAGGGATCAACCGGTTTTCCGAACAGGCGGGCAAACAAGTCTCTGACCTCGGGCATGGAATGGTATGCACCGTTGAGTTCAAATGTGATGCGGCGTGCTTCGTCGCTGGCCCGGTTCATGAATTCATAGATCTCCGGTGTATTCAGAGGCTTACGCTCTTTTACATGCTGAAGAAAAGCTTCCAGTTCCATAGACTTACAGATTTTTTATTTGATGTTTTTCCCCATTTCATACGCTTTCTGAAGAGCTGCATTTCCTTTGATTTCACCTGCATGCCAGACTCCTCCGCAAAAGACCGTTCCACGGACTGCCGGATTCTCCAGACAGTCGAGGAATCCGCTGAAGCTGGTTACAATGCGGTCCATAATTTTTTCATCGTCTTCTGCAGCCGTGGCAATGAAATAGAATTCCTTGTTTTTCATTTCCGTGTAAGGACCACAGCACCGGTCGATAAGCGTTTTCATCTGGGCACTCATGGAATAGAAATAAACCGGAGTTCCCATGACGATGACTTCTGCTTCCAGCATTTTCCGGATGACTTCTGCTGCATCATCATTTTGCGGGCAGGGTTTCTTCTGGCTGCTGCATACATCGCATCCTATGCAGGGATGAATTACTTTGTCGCGCAGGAAAATTTTTTCTACCTGATGGCCGGCATCAATGGCGCCCTGCATAAATTCGTCACAAAGTGAGTCGGAGTTGCCTTTACGGCGGGGGCTGGATGAGAGAACTTTTTTTGTCATATTCAGTGTGTATCAAGATTATTGTTTAATGTACTTACAAAGTTAGTGACTTTTTGCGGTTGGACGCGTAGACAGATTACGGATTCTATGACCACAATTACTGCTTTCTCTAAAAGCAGTCACTCCGGATGATACGGGAAATATCATCCGGAGTGAAAGGAAAAGTCTGCTGTATTCCGCCGGTCAGGAACGGAAATGGTTCAGTGCTTTTTCCACAATGTGGTGCATGTCATAATATTTATACTCGGCAAGGCGCCCTCCGAAGATGACATTTTTTTCTTCGTCGGCCAGTGCCTTGTATTTCTGGTAAAGCGCATTGTTCCGCTCGTCGTTGACGGGGTAATAAGGTTCGCTGCCTTCCTGCCATTCTGAACTGTATTCACGCGAAATGACAGTCCTGGGACAATTGTCCACTTCAGCACCGAACATTTCGAAATGCTTGTGTTCGATCACCCGGGTGTAAGGCACTTCACGTTCTGTATAGTTGACTACGGCATTTCCCTGATAATTGCTGCAATCCTTGACTTCTGTTTCAAAATGAACGGTCCGGTATTCCAGTTTTCCGAAGCGGTACTGATAGAATTCGTCGATGGCACCGGTGAAAACAATTTGTTCTGCCTGTGCGGTCAATTCATCCCGATGTGCAAAGAAATCGCATTCCAGCCGGGTTTCAACACCGTCCAGCAGTCGCTCGATCAGTACATTGTATCCGCCGACAGGAATACCCTGGTATTTATCATTGAAATAGTTGTTGTCGAACACCAGGCGGACAGGCAGACGTTTGATGATGAATGCCGGAAGTTCCGTACATTTTCGTCCCCATTGTTTTTCGGTATATCCCTTGATCAGTGTCTCGTAGATATCTTTTCCGATGAGAAGCTGGGCCTGTTCTTCCAGATTGCGCGGCTCGGAGATACCTTGTGCTTTCATGCGGGCAATGGCTTCAGCCTTCTGTTCGTTCAGCTTGGCAACTGCTTCTGCCGGGGTTGTTACTCCCCACATCTGGTAGAATGTATTCATGTTGAACGGAAGGTTATAAAGTTTTCCCTTATAATTGGCCACGGGAGAGTTGGTGTATCGGTTGAACTCCACAATGGAATTGACGAAATCCCACACTTCCTTGTTGGAGGTATGGAAGATGTGTGCTCCGTACTTATGTACATTGATGCCTTCAATCTTTTCGCAATAGATGTTTCCTCCTAAATGCGGACGGCGGTCAATGACCAGACATTTCTTTCCCTGTTGTCTGGCTTTGTAGGCAAAGACTGCTCCGAACAGTCCTGCGCCTACGATCAGATAATCGTAATGTTTCATATCGGGTTGTTGTGATCCTATACGTTTGGATATTTCAATGAAGCAAAACTAACACTTATTTTTCAGAGAAACAAATATCCATTCTTTTTTAATTGACTATCTTTGCATACCTTATTTAAATATAAGTATCAGTATGAACAGGAAAATTCTTAAACCCATTAAAATTTCAGCGATTGCGGTGGGGGCGCTGATTGCTGTGTTTCTGGCGGTAGTTACCATTGCCGTCAACTTCGTATTTACCCCTTCGAGGCTGACTCCTGTAGTTTTGCGAGTGGCCAATCAGTCCATGAATGCCAGGCTGGATATGGAAAGTGTGGAACTGACTTTCTTCTCTACTTTCCCGCGTTTCGGCCTGAAACTTACGGACGGATCACTGGTTTCGAAAACCATTCGGGATACGTTGTGGGAGCGTACGGACTCTCTGGTATCGTTCAAGAAGTGTGTGGTTGTCATTAACCCGATAGACTATCTGAAAGATAAGAAGATCAGTTTGTATTACCTGGGCCTGGAAGATGCATCGGTATATGCTTTTAAAAATAAGGAAGGTGTTGCCAACTGGGACATAGTGGCCGCAGATACGACAGCCGTAGAAGATACGGCCGGGCAGGAACGTCCGGATATCAGTGAGATTAATATCAACCGGGTTGCGTTCAAGCGGGCAAATGTGGTGTTTGATGATCGGGACACCCGGCTGTATGCACGTGTAACGGATGCTGACCTGAACCTGAAAGCTTCGCTTCGGAAAGGACATTCTGATCTGGCTCTGGACTTTAAGAACCGGAATATAATATTCTGGCAGGATGGCCGGTTGCTCTTGCGCCGTATGGCAACGGAACTGAAAACCAATCTTGATCTGAACAGGCAGACCCGTACGCTGACTTTGAAGGATACGCGGCTTTCTGTTAACGGAGTGGCGCTGGATGTGGACGGAACGATTCGCCGGGATACGGTCAATCATGCGGCAGCAGTAGATTTGACCTATGGATTGCATGCTCCGTCGTTGGAGACTGTTCTTCGGATGATTCCGAGAAGTATTATGAAAGACACCAAGGTTGCTGCAAAAGGTGAGGTGAAGGTTGCCGGCACATTGAAGGGTTTGTACGGAAAACAGCAGATGCCCGAAATAACCTTGAAAGTACAGGTAAACGATGCTTCGGCCAAATATGAAGGACTGCCATATGGTATCGACCTGCTTTCGGCAGATTTTGCTGGCTTTATTGACCTGATGAAAAAGAAACCATCCTATGCAGATCTCAAGATTTTCCGTTTTCAGGGAGCGCATACCGACATTCTGGCTGATGCAAAAATAGAGGATTTGCTGGGAGATCCTGATATAACTTTCAATACGAAGTCTTCGATAGACCTGACTTCCCTGTCGCAGGCATTTCCTTTACAGCCGGGAGTAACGTTAGGCGGAAAGGTGGATGCGGATCTGAATCTGCGGTGCCGGTTGTCTGCCCTTCAGAAGCAGGATCTGGGCCGTCTGAAACTGAAAGGAAAGCTGGATATGAAGCAGATGGTGCTGAAAGATACGACGCATAACTTCTCGTTTACCGGAGATGCATCCCTGGCTTTCATCGGTAATGAGGTGCTGGGGGCGAAGATGGAGATCAATAAGATTGCTCTGACTTCCAACCAGATTAACTCGAAAATCGATAAACTGACTGCACGTATCAAGTCGACCAATCCGCAGGATACAACCCGCATTGTCGACATGGAGTGCAAACTGGAGCTGGAACAGCTGAAAGGAGAGATGACAGATTCTTTGGGAGTTTTCTGCCGCAAGACGAATGCTACCATACGCATTCAGCCGGGTAAAGTGAATCCGGCCATGCCGAAAGTGGCATTGAGTATGAAGGCTGATACACTTTTCTGCCGGATGGGAGCCATGCGGATGGGGATGGATAAAGGAGGATTTGCCATTACGGCTGAAAAAGTCCGTGATTCGGTGTGGGATCCCAAAGGTATTATCGGTTTTAACCGCCTGCGTGTGAAGACCCCCGAATTTGCATTGCCGATCATTTTCCGAAAGACTCAGGTCACAGTGGGCAACCGTTCGATCAAGCTGAAGAATGCAACCATGCGAATCGGCCGTTCCAACCTGACAGCTTCAGGAGCCGTCTATAACCTCTATGAGGCCATGAAGAAGCATACCTTATTGCGGGCTAATCTGTCGATTAACTCACGAAATCTGGATTGCAACCAGCTGATCAACTCACTGAATTTCCCGGAAGACTCACTGGCTGTAGAGACGGATACGACAGATACGGCACCTTTGGAACTGTTTGTCATTCCGAAGAATATAGACTTCGAACTGCAGACCAACTTGAAACGGGTGAAATATGGAAAGATGGTGTTTGAAAATGTACACGGAGCCGTTGATGTCCGTAATCAGGCTGTACACCTCAAGAAACTGACTATGCGGGGACTGGATGCAGACATTGACGCGACGCTGGTTTACCGGGCACGCCGGAAGTCAAGAGGATATGCCGGTTTTGACTTTAAGCTTCATAAGATCAATATTGGTAAGCTGGTGGATTTTATTCCGTCACTGGACACGATTGTGCCCATGCTTCGTTCTTTCCAGGGAATGGTTAATTTTGAAGCTGCAGCTGAAACTGCCTTGGATTCCAACCTGAATGTCCGTATACCGACTTTGCGCTCGGCTGTTCATATCAAGGGTGACAGCCTGGTACTGATGGATGGTGAAACCTTTGCGGAAATCTCGAAGATGCTTCGCTTCAAGAACAAGGAACGCAATGTGTTCGACAGTATTTCAGTGAACTTGACCGTGGATGATGGAAAGGTAACGGTCTATCCTTTCTTGCTGCAGATTGACCGTTATCAGGCTGCGGTAGGCGGTACGCAGGGACTGGATATGAATTTTGATTATCATATCTCTATTCTGAAATGGCCGATCCCCTTGCTCAAGATCGGTGTTAACGTGACTGGTAATGCCGCTGACCTTGACCATGTCAAGATCAAGCTGGGCAAGGCGAAGTATAAAGATGCTGTAACTCCAGTGGAGATCCGCAGAATCGACAGTACCCGAATCAATATGGGTGAGCGGATCGTCAATGATTTTCAGAAAGTAATGATCCGAGGTAATCGGAAGATGCCGGCACTGGCAGAATAAAAAAAATAAACCGGACAATAAAGTCCGGTTTATTTTTTTCAGATAATCTGTTTATTTCTTACTATACTTTTGCAACAAGTCTTCTGCAACCTTGTCGCCGAGTTCCTTGGCTTTCTCCAGGTTGGCCATGCCTTCCTTGTTCTTTTTCTGCTGGATTTGCGTGTATCCCAGCATCCGGTAAGCTCCTGCATTCTTCGGATCGAGGTTCAAGACCTTCTGAAGGGCGGTTACAGCCTCATCAAGCTGATTGACGCGCAGGTGAATACCTCCTTTTTCAAGCCAGTATTCTACGTTCTGAGGTTCCAGTTCCACCGCCTTGTTGATATCGTTGATGGCTTGCTGGTACATGCGGCACTGCATCTCTGCATGAACACGCGTCAGATAGAATTCAGCACCAACCTGTCCCAAGACTGCATCATAAATGTCATTGTAGTCTTTTACGGCTTCTCGATGCATACCGGCTTCGGAGCGGAAGCGGGCACGTTCGTACAAGTAGGGAACCGCATCCTTTCCGTAAGGTTCATTAAATTTGGAGACTGCGCTGTCCATTAGAGCAATGATCTCTTTGATATCAGCTTTTGCCAGTTCCTTGGCCTTGGCTTCAGAGTAGAAGCTGGAAGCAGATGCCATATTTGTTTTGTTGACTGCTTCATAACTTGTAACAGCTTCCGGGTATTTCTTCATGGCGAAATAAATGTCTCCCTGCAGCTGGAGGTAAAGTCCTTCGGGAGCCAGTGCTACAGCTTCATTAATTTCCTTCAGGGCCTTGTCGAAATTCCAGTCACTGTACGGCTGTTTCTCGCCCAGGCTGAGGTTGTAGTCGTACAGCAATTTAGCCGCGTTGTAGTGAGCTTCCTCTTTCTTGGTTGCCACATTGAACATTTCCTTCAGATCCTTTTCGGCATCTGCACCACGGCCTTCCTGAGACAGGTAGAAAGAAGCCCGGCGGAGGTAGCCTTCCATATTGTTCGGATAGCGGGAAATGAAATCGTTCAGCAGTTCCAGATAGTCTTCTCCATTGAGCTGGGATGAACTGATGTACAGGTAAACCAATGCCTGTGACTCGTCTTCCGGAAGTCCTTTTTTGATTCCGATAGAATTCAAAGCCATGTCAGTTCCGGAAAGTGCACTGATGGACAGGCCTTTTACGAAGCTGATGCCGATGGCATAGCTTTCAGGACTGTCTGCTTCCGTATTCTTCTGAAGCATACCGATCACCTGACCTTCAGCGTTCATGATCGGACAGCTGACGGTTTTCTCTGTCGTCTTCATGTTCAGGGTATAATAAAGCGACTCGTTGCTGATCGTGTCTACTTTGGTGATTGTACCCGTTTGTCCTTCAACAGATTTCTGCGTGGAATAGGGAAGGAGATAGATCTGCTCTCCCGTTTTTCCTCCTTGTACTGCGGGATCAAGCGTGGCTGATTTTTTGTTTACTCCCGTTTTGAATTTGATTACATCGTACAAATCATTGGCACCCATGATGTATCTTACAGGAAGCTCTTTTCCGTCAGCCGTTACGATCACCGCATGGTCTGCTCCCTTGAACAGGGAATAGTCGGATACAGCCGTTCCTTCTTCATCGATATAGAAACCGTTTCCTGTGTTCAGGATCTTGTTGTCTTTATTGTATGTAATGACGGAGAACACGGCTTTCTTCGCTTGGTTAGCCCATTTGGGAAGGGTTTGTGCCGTTCCCGTGCAGAAAGCCAGACCGCAGGTTAGCAATAAAATAATTTTTTTCATGTTCAGTTCTATACAAATAAGGTTAGATTATTCTTCCGGGGCGAAGCCGCGTTGCTTGACAGCTTCATAGATCAGAATACCCGCTGCCACTGAAACATTGAGAGACTCGATGCTTCCGAAAAGGGGGATTTTGATCCATTCGTCACACAAGGCCAGGTGCTCATAAGGTACGCCTGTATCTTCGGCTCCCATAATGATGCAGGTCGGTCCCTGATAATCGGCTTTGGTGTAATCATAGTCTCCTTTCTCGGTAGCAGCTACGATTTTGAATCCGCTTTCTTTCAGGAACCTGATAGTGTTTGTCAGGTTGTTCTCCCGGCAGACGGGAAGGGTGTGCAAGGCTCCGGCCGAAGTCTTGATGGCGTCTGCATTTACACTGACGCTGTTCTTCGACGGAATGATGATGGCATCTACTCCTGCACATTCACACGTACGGGCAATTGCTCCGAAGTTTCGTACATCTGTCACACCGTCAAGCATGATGAGCAGCGGGTTCTTTCCCTGTTCGAACAGGAATGGAACGATGTCTTCTGTCCGCTGATAGGTGATGGGCGAAATAAAGGCAATGACTCCCTGGTGATTCTTCTTGGTAATCCGGTTGATGCGTTCCACCGGAACACGCTGTACCGGGATGAATGTATCCTTCAGTACGGCAAAGAGTTCTTTCGACAAATCACTCTGGATGTCCTTCTTCACCAATACCTTGTCAATCTCCTTTCCGGCCTGTATGGCTTCGATGACGGCTCTTACGCCGAATATCATTTCGTTCTTTTCAATCATATTAAGTTATTTATCTGTTTGGGTTATTGTTCAGTCCCAAAAGAGCCCGGGCATTGTTCAGGGCTGCTTCGGTCATGGTACTTCCGCTTAGCATGTTGGCTATTTCTCTGACACGTTCTTCATCCGTCAGTCTGCAGATATGACTGTTGGTTCCGCTTTCCGTATCTTCTTTGTATACCTTGTAATGGGCACAGCCGCGTGCTGCAATCTGTGGAAGATGCGTAATGCTGATCACCTGCCGGTTCTGGCGTCCCATGTCCTGCATGATAAGAGCCATTTTCTCGGCAATGGATCCGGATACACCGGTGTCTATCTCGTCGAAGATGATGGTCGGCAGTTTTACCGCTCCGGCTATCATGGCTTTCAGGGAAAGCATGACACGGGCAATCTCACCGCCGGAAGCAATGGATGCCACGTTCTGAAGCGTTCCGTTCTTGTTGGCAGAAAAAAGGAACACTACGCTGTCCATGCCTTTCGCATCGGGTTCCTTGCGCCGGGTCAGCTCCACGGCAAACCGGACATTCGGCATGCCGAGCGGAATGAGGAGTGACTGCATCTTTTCTTCGATGTGGCGGGCTGAACGGGTGCGGAGTCCGGTCAGTATATCTGCCTGCTCCATTACCTTATTATATAAGGATTCTTTTTGCCGGTTCAGTTCGGCAATATGGTCATCGAACGATGTAATGGCGTTCAGCTGTTCCCGATAGCGGTCTGTCAGCGCAATCAGTTCTTCAACCGTGTCTACGCGATGTTTCTGTTGCAGGGAATAGATGAGATTCAGCCTTTCATTGACATAGTCAAGCCGGGAAGGATTGAATTCCACTTCCTCCTGTGCATTGGCAACTTCGAGGGAGATATCCTTCAGTTCAATGTAGCAGCTGTTCAGCCGTTCTGTCCATTCCTGTGCAGGCGAGTATACCTTCGAAATGTTCTGCAACGTCTGCATACATTCCTTGATGAGCGGAAGACTTCCGCGTTCATCGTCGTTGATGGTCTGCTCTGCTTTGTAAAGTCCCGACTTGATGTCTTCCGAATGGCTGAGGGTCTCTGCTTCCTGTTCCAGCGAAGCCTGTTCACCTTCCTTCAGGTCGGCTTCTTCAAGCTGCTCCAGCTGGAAACGGATATAGTCTTCATCCTGCCGGCTCTTTTCGGCTTGTGCGATAAAGTCTTCGAGATCCCGGCACACCTTCCGGTAGTCCTGGAAAGTCTTCTGATAAGCACTTAGCTGAGCGTCGTCTTGCGCAAGAATATCCAGAATATTCATCTGAAAACCTTCCTTGTTGAGCAGGAGATTCTGATGCTGGCTGTGCACGTCGATGAGCTTTTCTCCCAACAGTTTCATCTGCGCCAGCGAAGCCGGTGTATCGTTAATGAAGGCGCGGCTCTTTCCATTGGCAGAAACTTCTCTTCGCAGAATACATTCTTCCGGATCGTATTCGATGTCGTTTTCCAGAAAGAACTCTTCCATACCGTAAGAAGCAATGCGGAACCGGGCTTCGACAATGCATTTCGAAGCTCCGTTCTTGATGGCTTTTACGTCAGCTCTTTGTCCCAGCAACAGGCCGATAGCACCCAGGATGATGGATTTTCCCGCACCGGTTTCACCGGTTATCACGGAGAAACCGGACGTGAAACTGATGTCCAGCTTGTCGATCAGTGCATAGTTTTGAATGTAAATGGACTGTAACATGATGAATGGTTCAGCTATTCCCGGCTGTTCAGAGCAGGGTTACAAGTTTGTCTATAATGTCTTCGGCCACTTCCTTTTTGCTCTTCAGCGGGTAAGTGCTGGCATTCTGGCGGTCGATGATCGTTATTTTGTTGGTATCACACCGGAATCCTGCTCCTTTATCGTTCAGGGAATTCAGAACGATGAAGTCAAGATTCTTGCGGGCCAGTTTATCCTGGGCATGGGCTACTTCGTCGTTGGTCTCAAGTGCAAAGCCTACCAGGCGCTGGTTTTCACGTTTGGACTTGCCCAGCCGCAATGTCGTGAGTCGGTTTCAGCCGCAGCACCAGATCTTCCTTTTCACGTTTGATCTTGTGGTCGGCCGTACATTCAGGCGTAAAGTCAGCCACGGCAGCACAAAGGATTCCTGCATCGGCATCTGCATAGGCTGCAGTTGCTGCCTGATACATTTCCTCAGCGCTTTCCACATTGATGCGGTGTATGTTCGGGTGGTGAACCTGAAGGCTGACCGGTCCGCTGACGAGAGTGACTTCTGCACCCCGTTCGGCGCAGACTTCTGCCAATGCATATCCCATCTTTCCGGAAGAATAGTTGCCGATGAAACGTACCGGATCGATTTTTTCGTATGTCGGGCCGGCTGTGATCATAACCTTGCGTCCTTTCAGGTCTTCCTTGCCTGCAAAGAATCTTTCAAGAACTTCAATGATTTTTTCCGGTTCTTCCATTCGTCCTTTTCCTACGAGATGACTGGCCAGTTCTCCGGCAGCCGGTTCGATGATGTGGTTCCCGTAAGAGCGGAGAATATCAAGATTATGCTGGGTTGACGGATGGGCAAACATGTCCAGATCCATAGCCGGAGCGATGAATACCGGAGCTTTCATTGAAAGATATGTGGTGACAAGCATGTTGTCGGCAATGCCGTGAGCCATCTTTCCGATGGTGGAAGCTGTGGCAGGTGCTATGACCATGGCATCGGCCCACAGGCCCAGATCGACATGGCTGTGCCAGGTTCCGTCCCGTTGTGAAAAGAACTCACTGATGACGGGCTTGCTTGTCAGGGCCGACAGCGTGATAGGAGTAATGAATTCCTTGCCTGCCGGAGTGATGACGATCTGCACTTCCGCTCCCTTTTTGATCAGTCCCCGGGTAAGCACGGCAGCCTTGTAGGCTGCAATGCTTCCGGTGATACCTAAGACGATTTTCTTTCCTTTCATCATAATTATTTCAGCAGTCCGCTTTCACGCAGTCTGATTTTGGTTAGTACGTTCTTGGTGTTCAGGGTGAAGTCACCGTTCAGGACCCATCCGTAATAGCCCGGATCGCGTTGCAGAACTTCAGAAACAGGCATTCCTTTGTATTTGCCGAAGTTGAACACTTCCACACCTTTGTCGTCGTAGACGATACGTCCTGCAAAGTCAACGTTCTTGTTGTAGCTTGAATACTCAGACAGGAAGTTGATGTCGTTTTCCAATACATCCGGATAATGGTCCAGCTGGGCTTTCAGCACTTCATAGGTTGCCCGCGTGTCGGCTTCCGCAGTATGTGCGTCCTCCAGGTTCTTGCCGCAATAAAACTTGTAGGCAGCCGAAAGGGTACGCTGTTCCAGTTTGTGGTAGATGACTTGCACGTCAATGAATTTCCGGCGTGTCAGATCGATGTCGATGCCTGCGCGCAGGAATTCTTCCACCAGAACCGGAACGTCGAAGCGGTTGGAATTGAATCCGGCGATGTCTGCACCTTCCAG
>ENA-OPVV01002190-OPVV01002190.1-human-gut-metagenome-genome-assembly--contig:-NODE-2190-length-12290-cov-2.239559_pt1 | contig 12290 bp, 7 predicted proteins | sample MGYA00241500_ERZ501992 | MGnify/ENA primary metagenome ERZ501992 (study PRJEB25962, sample SAMEA2043052) | human gut metagenome | biome: human gut; feature: human-associated habitat; material: faeces...
GTCTTGCGTGGATTCCCTGTGCATCTGTTACTACATACTTAAATTCTTTCATGATTCAACACTCCTGTTCTTTAAAAAATATTTAGAAAATTAATAAGTTACTACTCTGCTTTCAATGGCTTTTTGAGTAATACAATTCCCGCCATTGCTACGACAGCTCCTACAACCAATGCTATCAAAAACATCAATGGATTGTCAATAATTCCGATGACAAAAATTCCTCCATGCGGAGCTCTTGATCCGCATCCAAACATCATGGATAATGCGCCTGCTATTGCAGAACCAACTATACATGGCGGAATGATTCGAAGCGGATCAGATGCTGCAAATGGAATGGCTCCTTCTGTGATAAAAGAAAGTCCCATGATGTAGTTTGTGATACTTGTCTGCTGTTCACTCTTTGTGAAACGGTTTTTAAAAAATGTGGTGGCAAGTGCGATTGCGATCGGTGGAACCATACCTCCGATCATAACAGATGCCATAATATCAAACTGTCCACTTGCGATGGATGCCGTTCCAAATACATATGCCGCTTTGTTGAACGGTCCGCCAAAATCAATGGACATCATACCTGCAAGAACCGCTCCCAGAAGCATCTTGCTGGATTCTCCCATTCCGGAAAGGACATTATTCAGCCAGGTGTTAAATGCTCCAACCGGTGGGTTTACGATAAAGATCATAAATGCTGCCATGATCAGAATCCCAAAGAATGGATACAGAAGAACCGGTTTTGTCCCTTCCAGAGTTTTCGGAAGCTTGTCAAACAATTTCTTCAATCCGATCATCAGGTATCCTGCTGCAAATCCGGCGATCAGTGCACCGAAGAATCCGGATGAAATCCATGCGTCTTCTGCAAGGAATACAGAAGTTCCGGCTTTTGCAAGAAGTCCGCCTACAATACCAGGCATCAATGCCGGTCTGTCACCAATTGCCATTGCAATATAACCGGCAAGGATCGGGAACATCATCCCAAACGCTGTATTTCCAACGGTGTTGAAGAATTTTGCAAGTGGAGTTCCACTACCAAATGCTGCTGTACCTGCATTTGCACCGTCAACCAGAAAAGAAAGCGCGATCAGGATTCCACCGCCGATTACGAACGGAAGCATATGGGATACTCCATTCATCAGGCTCTTATAAATCTTGCGTCCGATGGTATCTCCGTCAGCTGACGCACCACCCTCTTCTGTTGCTCCACCCTTGCTGTGATAAACTGGAGCGTTTCCACTCAAGGCACGTTCGATCAGCTCCTGTGCTTTGTTGATTCCGTCAGATACCTTTGTACTGATCAGCGGCTTGCCGTCAAATCTTGCCATTGCGACATCCTTGTCGGCTGCAATGATGATACAGTCACAGGCAGCGATTTCTTTCGGTGTCAGTACGTTCTTGGCACCACCAGATCCGTTTGTTTCTACCTTGATGGTAACTCCCATTTCTTTCGCTTTCTTTTCCAGACCTTCCGCCGCCATGTAAGTATGGGCGATACCGGTTGGGCATGCGGTAACTGCGAGGATCTGATACGGTTTTGCAGATGTATCCGCCGGAGCTTCTGCTTTTTCTTCTGCTTCTTCCGGGAATTTTTCTTTCTCGGCTGCATCAACATAAGCAAGAAATTCATCAACATCCTTTGCATGAAGCAGCTTGTTTCTGAAATCCTCATCCATCAGAAGCATGGACAGACGACTGAGTACTTCCAGATGTACATTGTCCTCTGTATTTGGTGCTGCGATCAGGAAAATAAGGTATGCCGGTTCTCCGTCCAGAGAATCGTAATCTACACCCTCCGGAAGTACCATGGCTGCAAGTCCCGGTGCGCTTACCGCTTCAGTCTTGCCATGCGGGATTGCAATGCCTTCACCAATTCCTGTAGTTCCTTCTTCTTCTCGTTTGAAGACGGTTTCACGATAGGTGTCAATGTCATTGATGTTCCCGCCTTCTGCCATAAGATCGACCATTTCACGGATGACCTGCTCTTTGGAGTCTGCCTTGCCATCGAGGCAAATACTTTGCTTTTTAAGTAAGTCTGTAATCTTCATCTTGTCATTCCTCCCATTTGATTTTATATATGGTACACTTCTGCCGGTTCTCCAAGAAGCGCAACAATCTCATCTCTTGTAGCGAGCCACGAACAGAATGCCGAAGCGCTTCCCGCCACACCCAGGCGGAATGCTTTTTCCATATCTTTTGTATTCAGATATCCGGTAATAAATCCTGCCACCATAGAATCACCTGCGCCAACAGAATTGACAACCTTTCCTTTCGGAGGCATGGTCTCATAGACTTTTCCCTCCTTTGTCACAAGGATCGCTCCGTCACCTGCCATGGATACCAGTACATGCTGTGCTCCAAGTGCCTGTAACTTCTTCGCATAAATGATGATGTCTTCTTTTCTCTTCAGTTCTACGTTAAACATCTCACCTAACTCATGGTTGTTCGGTTTGATCAGGAACGGATGATATTTCATAACTTTTAAAAGAAGATCCTTGGTTGCATCCACTACAAAACGGATTTCTTTTCCGGAAAGTCTCTCCAGGATTCTCTCATAAATATCTTCCGGCAGAGTATTCGGAATACTTCCTGCAAGGATCAGTACATCGCCTTCTTCCAGCTTATCCAGCTTTTCATATAATGCCTGAATTGCTTCTTCTGTGATAACCGGTCCCTGTCCGTTGATCTCAGTCTCAGTTCCTGCATTGATCTTTACATTGATTCGGCTATTACCTTCTTTTAACGGGATAAAATCTGTCTCACATCCGAACTCTTCCAGCATCTTTTCCAGTACATCTCCGGTAAATCCCGCCTTGAATCCAAGCGCTTTGCTCTTAAGTCCCAGATTGGAAAGGATCACAGATACGTTGTTCCCTTTTCCTCCCGGATAGATATGTTCGCTTGTTGTCCGGTTGATCTCTCCCGGGATCAGCTGATCTGCCTGTACCACATAGTCCAAAGACGGGTTAAATGTCACTGTGTAAATCATTATTTTGCAACCTCCACAATATTTTTATATTTGTTAAATGTAGCATCCTTAAGCTTTGTTGTAATGATGTCCACTGCATCCAGTTCTGAAAATGTTACCGGTGCTACCTGACCGAATTTGGTTGAATCTGCAAGGATGTAAGCCTTTGCGCTTCTTAAGATCGCCATCTCTTTGATCGCAGCCTCCCGGATATCCGGTGTGGTGCATCCACTCTCTATATGAATCCCATTGGTTCCGAAGAATCCTTTTGTGAAATGGTATCTTCCCAGGTTTTTCATTGCTTCCTCTCCGACCAGTGCCAGCGTTGCTTCTTTTAATTCCCCACCGATCAGATAAACTATACATCCTTTCTGTGTCAGCTTCTTCGCATGCATGATTCCGTTTGTCACATACACAGCGTCCTGCTCTGTCAGGAAATCAATCAGGAAATCCGTGGTCGTTCCGGCATCGATATAAACAAAATCATCTTTTTCAATCAGAGATGATGCATACTTTCCGATCTGCACCTTTTCATCAATGTTCAGATCCTGTCTGACTGCAACAGATTCGTCTCTGGTGTACTGCGCCATATTGACTGCGGTTGCACCACCATGTACCTTGATCAGCTTTCCTTTTTTATGAAGTGTTGTCAGATCTCTTCGTATCGTTGACTCTGACATATCCAGAAGCTCGGTCAGTTCCTGAACAGTGATTGTCTTGTGTTCATTCACTAATTTCAGAATTTCACTGAATCTTTCTTCTGCAAGCACTTATCTCACCTCCATTTCGACTGGTTATGACTGATTTATTCAATTGTATTTCATATTCCAGTCATTTTCAATCATTTGTTTTCTTTTTCGTTCATATTTAGATCTAATATATCGCCTTTTTCAGTCAAAGTCAATCATTTTCAGCCATAAATAACTACCAAAAAAATAGGGATGATTTTGTGCATTTTTATGGGTGTGGAACCGGTGGTGCCAGAGTTCCGACTTGTGTTTCATCTCCATTGCACTCAACGGAATTGGAAATGGATATAGTCGGAACGGAACTCTGGCTTCTACATTACTGGCAAAATGCAGCAAAAGGCTTTGTTTAACCTAACCAAATGCAAATTTATACTTTTCTCTTATATGCAAAAAAGCCAAAGCACTTTTTTAAGTTATATTGAATGATAACTTATCTTTAAGTACTTTGACTTTTTATTTAGGCAAAATCAAACAGGGATAACTGATTGGTCTCCGGGAGGTCGCCCAGCAAACCCATATCTGCCATCAAGTCAACCAATGTCTTGCTGACTTTTGTTCTCTGACGGAAATCGTCTTTAGAGAGGTATGGTCCGTCTTTAGCGGCAATTTCCATAGCCTCGGCGGCTTTATCGCCCATGCCGTCAATGGTGTTGAACGGTGGAAGGAGCTTGTCGCCGACGATCTGGAACTTGGATGCTTTGGATTTGTAGATATCGATCGGTAAAAAATCAAATCCTCTGGCATACATTTCCAGTACATTTTTCATATCTTTTAAGGTATCCTGATCTTTTTTACTGAGCTGATTGAGTTCTGCTCTTCTTTTATATTCTTTCATATGGTAGAGAAGTTTTTCTTTTCCCTGTCCCATCAGTTCGTAAGAGAATGCAGATGCACGGATTCCGAAGTATGCCGCATAATAGGCAAGCGGATAATTGATCTTGCAGTAGGCAATCCGGTATGCCATCATGACATAAGCTGCAGCATGGGCTTTCGGGAACATGTATTTGATCCGCTCACAGGACCAGATATACCATTCCGGCACGTCATGCTCCAGCATATCTTTTTTAAACTGTGACCACTCTTTACATTTTCCTTTTGCAACGGTTCCTTTACGCACACGTTCCATGATTGTGAAGGATTCTTCACTTTCAACACCTTTGTTGATCAGATAAGTCATGATATCATCACGGGTACAGATTGCCGTGGAAATGGTTGCCTTTCCTTCTTCAATCAGGGTCTGTGCATTGTTCAGCCACACATCTGTTCCATGAGACAGACCTGAAATACGGATCAAGTCCGAAAGTGTCTTTGGCTTGGTATCAATTACCATCTGGATAACAAAATCTGTACCAAACTCCGGGACTCCCAGACAACCAAGCGGACATCCGTCAATGTCCTCCGGTGTGATACCGAGCACCTCTGTTCCTGCAAAAAGTCCCATTACACCTGGATCATCCAATGGAATATCAGTCGCTTTAAATACATTATTCACTCCATCGTATTTATTGTCCATCGCATCGGAATTGATCAGCTCTTCCAGCGTTTTGATCATGGTCGGATCATCGTGTCCGAGAATATCCAGTTTCAAAAGGTTGTGGTCGATGGAATGATAATCAAAATGAGTGGTGATAATATCGGTCGTCATATCATTTGCCGGATGCTGGATTGGAGTGAAAGAGTTAATGTCCTCTCCATGTGGAAGAACTACGATTCCCCCCGGATGCTGTCCGGTACTTCGGCGGATTCCGGTACAGCCAGCTACGATACGATCGATCTCGCAGTTTCGCTTACGGTCACCACGCTCCTCATAATAGTTCTTCACATATCCATAAGCCGTCTTTTCTGCAAGTGCGGCAATGGTTCCGGCACGGAAGGTCTGACCTTTTCCGAAAATAACCTCCGTATACTTATGCGCTTTACTCTGATAATCTCCGGAGAAATTCAGGTCGATATCCGGCTCTTTGTTTCCCTTGAATCCAAGGAAAGTCTCAAATGGAATATCAAATCCGTCTTTGACCAGCTTCTGTCCACAGACCGGACAGTTCTTATCCGGCATATCGTGTCCACAGCCACCCACATATTTTTTCACTTCTTCCGAATCAAAATCACTATAGTGACAATTGCTGCAATAGTAATGTGGAACCAGAGGATTGACCTCCGTGATTCCTGCCATAGTTGCAACGAATGAAGATCCTACCGAACCACGGGATCCTACCAGGTAACCATCCTCGTTGGATTTCCATACTAGCTTCTGCGCAATGATATACATAACCGCAAATCCATTGGAAATGATGGAATTCAGTTCTCTTTCCAGTCGTTCATGTACGATCTCCGGAAGGGGATCCCCGTACATAGAATGGGCTTTATTATAACAGATATCTCGCAGCATCTGGTCGGAATTCTCAATAACCGGAGGACACTTATCCGGGCGGACCGGAGAAATCTTCTCGATCATATCCGCAATCAGATTGGTGTTCCTGATCACAACTTCATACGCTTTTTCCGAACCAAGGTAGGCAAATTCATCCAGCATTTCCTCCGTTGTACGAAGGTATAGTGGTGCCTGCTTATCGGCATCTCCAAATCCTTTTCCTGCCATGATGATCCGGCGGTATACCTCATCTTCCGGATCCATGAAATGTACGTCACAGGTTCCCACGACCGGTTTGTGGAACTGCTCCCCAAGATGCACGATTTTCCGGTTCAGATCCATGATATCTTCCATAGAATTGACCGAAGTTACTTTGTCACTCTCTACCATAAATGCATTGTTTCCAAGCGGCTGGATTTCCAGATAGTCATAAAAATCCACGATCTTCGCGATCGTCTCATCCGGCTTTCCATCCAGAAGTGCACGGTAAAGCTCTCCGGCTTCGCAGGCACTTCCCACGATCAGACCTTCCCGGTGCTCATTTAGCACACTTTTCGGGATACGGGGTCTGCGGTTATAGTAAACCAGATGGGATGCAGAAACAAGCTGATACAAATTCACACGACCAATGTCATTTCTTGCAAGAATAATGACATGATAAGTCGGAAGCTTTTTAATAGAATCCGGGTTCAGATCCCCAAATTCATTAACTTTTGCAAGCGTTGTCAGTTCCCGTTCTTTGAGCATCTGCACAAATTTCACAAAGATTTCTGCCGTGCAGCCTGCATCATCAACTGCGCGGTGATGATTCTCCAGGGAAATATTTAAAGCTTTTGCAACGGTATCCAGCTTGAAACGGTTCAGTGCCGGAAGAAGGACACGGGCAAGTGCAACGGTATCTACATAAGTAAAATCAGCCTCAATCTTCTGCCTTTTGCAGTTCTGCTCGATAAATCCCACATCAAAAGAAGCATTATGCGCCACCAGAACCGCATCGCCAATAAATTCTATAAACTGTGGCAAGATCGTCTCAATATCCGGCGAACCGATGACCATCTCATCAGTGATGCCGGTAAGTTCCGTGATACGGAACGGGATCGGACGTTTCGGATTGACAAAGGTACTGAACTTATCTGTGATCTTCCCGTCTTCCACTTTTACCGCGCCAATCTCGATGATCCGGTCAGTCACAGCGGAAAAACCGGTTGTCTCGATATCGAATACCACGTAAGTGCCTTCCAGGTCCTGTCCCTTTTCGTTCTCTGCGATCTTAGTCAGATCATCTACCAGATATCCTTCCACTCCATAAATAACTTTAAATGGATCATCCTTATCCAGATCCTCGATCACATGATTGGCATCGGTAAACCCCTGCACCACACCATGATCGGTGATCGCAATTGCCGGGTGCCCCCAGTCATGTGCTCGCTTTACCAGATCTTTTGCCTCGGAAACACCATCCATATCGCTCATCTTGGTATGGCAGTGAAGCTCCACGCGTTTTTCCGGATACTTGTCTTTTCTTGTTACACGGAAATCCGAAGTTTTGCGGATTCCGGTTACAGAACCAATGGTCAGCTCTCCATCAAATTTATCAATCGTCGTAACTCCTTTGATTTTCAGAAATACACCTTTTTTAATCTCCGCAAGCAGATCCGGGAGCTGGTCATTGCGGGTAAACATCTTGACCATGATCGTGTCGGTAAAGTCGGTCACGGCAAACATGACGATTGTCTTTTCGTTCCGGATCTCACGGGTATCAAAGCTGATCACCTGTCCCCGGAAAGTAATCTCACCCATCTCTCCGGTAACTGTCTTCAGCTCGATCGGCATATCGTCAAAGTCCCGTCCATAAATTACGTTCGGGTCATCGGAGCGCTTGAGCGGATAATCCCGACGCACAAAGCTTCCCTTGCCACTTTTGAACCCACTGGACTTTCCTGCAAATTCCTGCTTTTTCGGAGTCTCCGGTTTCTTCTGTTCCTGTTTATTCTGCGTACTTGATGCATCTGCTTCTTTAGCGGCATCTTCTGCTTTTTCCGCTTTCTTCTTTGATACGCCTTCCGTTTCTTTTGCTTTTGCCGCCTCTTCCGTGGCATGCTGTGCCTGCAGCTTCTGATTCCTTTCCCTGATCGCATCTACTTCCTGCTGAAGCTGCATTTCATTGAATTTCTTGTATTTGCTCTCTCCTACTTCTTCATAATCAATTTCTACATCCACCGGCACGTGGAAACGATTCTCAAAGACATCCTTCAGATAGCTGGTGATCTCGCTGGTCTTTCCCTCTGCAACAATCGTGTCCGCCATAGTCAGACACATAGTACGCTCCCCTTCGAAGCGACACTTTGCCTTCTGGAACATATTTTTCTCCAGCACACTTTTCTGCTCCAGCTCAAAAAGAATACTCTCTTTGTAGGCATGCATCAGGTTCTCCGGCGTATACTGCTCGGAAAGCCGGTATTCCTCGATGATCGTCACCGGAATATTTTCCTGCGAAAACAGCTGTTCCTCAATCTGGTTCTCCACATAACATACCGTTTTCTTCGGGATCAGATGGGTACTGTAAATATAAACCTTGATATGATTTCTGGCTGAAGTGGAGGTGATTTTCGTCACCTCCACCTTTTCAAACAGCATATGGCTGTCGTTATCGATATTCAATGTTGGAAACACATCAAAAAATAGCTTTGTCATCTTCTATTCGCCCCAATGTTCCAGTTCATTACGAAGTGCATCTAAAAGTTCATCCTCTTTTACCTTGCGGATGATCTCTCCTTTTTTGATCAGAAGTCCTTCCCCAATTCCCCCTGCGATTCCAAGATCAGCCTCTCTTGCTTCTCCAGGACCATTTACCACGCATCCCATCACTGCAACCTTGATATCAAGTGGATATTCAGCAACCATCGTCTCTACTTTATTGGCAAGTCCGATCAGATCAATCTTGGTACGTCCACAGGTCGGGCAGGATACAACTTCAATTCCTCCTTTTCTAAGTCCCAGTGCTTTCAGGATCAGTTTTGCACTCTTGATCTCTTCTACTGGATCCCCTGTCAGCGATACACGAATCGTATCTCCGATTCCCTGATAAAGGATGATTCCAAGTCCTACTGAAGATTTAATATTGCCTGAAAGCAGCGTCCCGGACTCGGTGATTCCCACATGCAACGGATACGGGCATTTCTTTGCGATCAGCTCATGCGCTTTTACACACATCATGACATCTGAAGACTTAATACTGACCACCAGATTGTCATAGCCCATGTTCTCGATCATGTGTACCTTGTCAAGTGCACTTTCCACGATTCCCTCTGCAGTCACGCCACCATATTTTTCCAGAAGGTTCTTCTCCAGCGAACCACTGTTCACCCCGACACGGATCGGAATCTCGTATTCTTTTGCTTTCTCCACAACCGCACGGACTCTGTCCTCACTTCCGATATTCCCCGGATTGATACGGATTTTATCTGCACCGTTTTCAATTGCAGCGATCGCAAGACGATAATCAAAATGTATATCTGCAACCAGTGGAATATGGATTTGTTTCTTAATCTCTTGTAAAGCCTGTGCTGCTTCCATATTCGGAACTGCACAGCGGATAATTTCGCATCCTGCCTTTTCCAGAGCAAGAATCTGTGCAACTGTAGATTCCACGTCCTCTGTCTTTGTATTTGTCATGGACTGGATCGCTACCGGATTGCCTCCACCGATCTTTCTTCCTCCGATATTTATTACTTTTGTCTCCTTCCTTGTCATCTGCTTTTAACCTCCTGTTCTCACACAAAACCCTCTGCCTGCGGGCTTTCGTGCCCACAGAGAGAGGGTTCTCTTTATTTGTCTGCTTTTTCAAAAATCATCTGGTCCCCATAATCCCACTCGGTAAGTGTAAGCTCGGTTCCGTCCACACTGTAATTGAATGTAGTGAGTACAGAATTGATCGCCTGCTCTACTTCCGATGCAGTTACATTATCACCAAGTTCTTTCGCTGTCTCATCCAGCTCTTCCTGCTTCACAGTAAATGTAATCTGCTTTGCCTTGATATCCAGTGTATATCCAAGTTCCACATCCACATCCTTACCATCGATCAGGTTCTTCCAGTCAAGCTCTGCTTCATTATGGTCATCTACTTCCAGTATCATATCACTCTCATCATGCTTCCACTTTCCTTCCAGCGGATTTCCGAAAAATCCCTGGTAAATGAAATATCCAGCCACGATAATGATCAGAACGGTCGTAATTCCTGTCACATAGTTCCACACACGGCTTCTTTTATCTTCATCATTCTTTGCAATAATCATAGAATCAAGCCCTCCACATCATGTCAATCTTATAATTCATTATACGGGTTTTAACTTTCACTGTCAACGGGGACTGCAAAGAAGAAGATTCAATGTGACTGACGCCATAAAAATCTTATATTCAATTACTGAATATGCGGAAATACCGGTTTGAGTGCCGGATAAATCTGACGGAACTCCTGGTATCTCTTTTCGTATTTTTCAACCAGCTCTGCTTCCGGTTCTACGGTATCTACAATCTTAACCAGCTTGTCAGCTGCTGCTTCTACGCTTTCGTATTCGCCGCATCCGACTGCTGCAAGGATTGCACCTCCAAGTGCCGGTCCTTCTTCGCTCTCGATGATATCCACTTTCAGGTTCATGATATTGGCGATCATTTTTCTCCAAAGAGGACTCTTTGCTCCACCACCGCAGATCTTGGTACGTTCGATCTTGATTCCAAGGCTTTTTGCAACTTCAAGGGAATCACGAAGTGCAAATACAACTCCTTCCAATACTGCCTGCATCATATCTGCTCTCGTGGTATCCATAGTCATACCGGTAAAGGTGGCTCTTGCATAAGGGTCATTGTGCGGTGATCTTTCTCCCATCAGGTATGGCAGATAGAATACATGGTTCTCACCAAGCTTTGTGATATCCTTCTGCTCTGCTGCGAAATCATCCGTGTGAAGAATCTCTTCTGCCCACCATTTATTGCAGGATGCAGCACTTAACATGCATCCCATCAGATGATAATGACCGTCTGCATGTGCAAAAGAATGCAGAGCATTGTTCTTATCCACGCCGAAGTTTGCACTGGAAATAAAGATGGTTCCGGATGTTCCAAGAGAAATGTTACATCTTCCGTCACCAACTGTTCCTGTTCCGACAGCTGCAGCTGCATTATCGCCTGCTCCTGCAATAATTTTTACATTTTCAGAAAGTCCGAGTTCTGCTGCTACTTCTGGCTTCAGACTTCCCACAACTTCGTAGCTTTCATAAAGCTTCGGAAGCTGTTCTTCTGTTACGCCGCAGATGTCCATCATTTCTTTGGACCAGCATTTGTGTTCTACATCCATCAGAAGCATGCCGGATGCATCCGAATAATCAGAGCAGAAGCTTCCTGACAGGCAGTATGCCAGATAATCTTTTGGAAGCATGATTTTTGTGATCTTTGCAAAATTCTCCGGCTCATTTTTCTTTACCCACAGGATCTTCGGTGCGGTAAATCCAGTAAATGCAATGTTTGCTGTGTATTTAGAAAGCGTTTCTTTTCCGATCTCGTTATTCAGATAATCCGTCTCTTCTGTGGTACGTCCATCGTTCCAGAGAATTGCCGGGCGGATGACTTGGTCGTCTTTATCCAGAACGACCAGTCCGTGCATCTGTCCACCAAAGCTGATTCCTGAAACCTGGCTCTTATCACACTCAGAAGTCAGTTCTTTGATGCCTTCTACGGACTGGGTAAACCAGTCTTCCGGATGCTGTTCTGACCAGCCCGGATGTGGGAAGTATAATGGGTATTCTTTTGAAACAATTTTTTTGATGTCGCCTTTTTCATCCATTAACAGAAGTTTTACTGCGGATGTTCCAAGGTCTACGCCTATATAGAGCATGATGTACCTCCTTGTTAGGGTTTTTGTATCAACCTGACGGATTCGAGGGATTGTGACCAGATTATAGAAAATAAATATGGCATTTTCCAATCGGCAAAGCATTCCGATGAGCCTCTTAGAGCGGAAATTGTGTCAGCAATGGCTTCCACAATTTCTGAGTCTCATCTTCATTGCCTCAAATGGAATCTGCCATATTTATTTTCTATAATCTGGTCCTCAAGACATTGAACCGCCTGCTTGAAACATAAATCCTGTTTTTAATTCGTGTTTCTTTGTACTATAAAGGGGCGGGTTCATTCAGCCGCCCCTTATATGATTGTGTAT
>ENA-OPVV01002196-OPVV01002196.1-human-gut-metagenome-genome-assembly--contig:-NODE-2196-length-12257-cov-1.798476_pt1 | contig 12257 bp, 6 predicted proteins | sample MGYA00241500_ERZ501992 | MGnify/ENA primary metagenome ERZ501992 (study PRJEB25962, sample SAMEA2043052) | human gut metagenome | biome: human gut; feature: human-associated habitat; material: faeces...
CGTTGAGGTTGGCAACGGGGCTTGCCGGATATATCTTGACACTGATGTCTATGATTTTGTAGAACTGTTCCGGAGTGTTCTTGTAGCTGATGGCCACGGTGTAAAGCTCGCGTAACGAAAGCATCTGCGGATTGATTTCGGCTATGACACGCGCTTCGTCCAGACTGAAGTTCAGCTCTTTCTGGTTGCGTTCATCGGTGGCATCGCTTTCGGGAGATACATAGCTTCCCTTGAAATACGGTTTGGCAGAGGGTGCGGGCGGAACAGGGGAAACAGAATGGTGTTCCGGAACAACGGGAGCAGAGGGGGAGGAGGCTGCCATAGGAGCTTCCCGGTTCCTGTCCCGTTGGGGAACGAAATGATCTGTTGCTGTTGCTATATGGGGTGCTGTGTCCGGAATGGGGATATTTTCGCTTTGTACTTTCTCTCCGCTGCCGTTGATGACTTCCTTCTTGAGGTTCAGGGTGGCGAACTGTATCCAGTCGGCTGCCGGAAGGGAAGCACGGTAGTGGATAGTCTGATCGCTGTCTGTCAGGAGGATAGCGGTAAATACGGGAGTTACATCTGCCTTGCCTCTTCGTTTGTTGAGCGCCAGGGTACGGCGGTATAGCCGGTGTGCACGTTCTCCGTTCAGCAGGATTTGAGGGAGTTCTGCCGTGTGGGTTCCGTCTGTGAGGACAGGAGTGAGGCGGATATGGCTTTTGGTGTCCATTTGGGGAACATTGAGAGTCATTTTCATGAACACTGTGGCAGAGTCCTGTCCGAGAGTGACGGAGGGAGGCAGGATATCGAGTTTCAGGTTTTGTGCAGTGGCAAAGGTGCCGCATAATAAAAGACTGAATAGTATGTTTGTCTTGAGTTTCATGACTGATAGGGTATATTTGCTTTTATATTTATTGAATGAAATAAATGAATGATATGCCTAGCTGGGTAGGTCCGACATAGTTGGAGTGGGATTTCTCAATGAGTGCGTCTCCTTTGGCGGGACCGTATTTATCATAGGTGAGATGGGCGTATCCGACAGATATGCTTGCTTCAAGGCTCCAGAATGTGCTGAGCAGCCATTGGTGTCCATAGGTAATGCCGCAACCTATCAGATTACCCTGATAACGGTTGTTCTTGACCGTGGTGAAAGGAGTGGTTCCACCGAAATTGTATTGGGCGAAATAGGCTTGCACCCCGAAAAAACTTCCTATGAATGTTTCATTGAGCCACCAACGGTATTCGGGCTGGATCAGAATGTGCTTCATTTTTTTGTTTTCTCCCAGATTCCAGGGATTATAGTTGACACTCAGATTGAATGAATGGGTGTCGTCACACCTTATTTCTCCTCCCAGGTTGAGAGTGCCGGTAAGGTCATAAAGAACATTGCTTTTTAAAGCGATACTTTGAGCCGGGGCTATACGCGGAGTCATAACTGCCAGCATGATTGCTATTATAAATAAGTAAGAATGTCGCATTGTCAATATTTTTATTTTGTTTTTTTTCTGTTACTTTAGAAGTAACGGAAGGGGAGGAGGGAGGCGAAAAAACATGAAAACAGCAGTAAGATAAAGATTTAGTGGCTGTTAGAGAAGATAAAAGACCGGAAATGTGGCTTCACTCATATTGACAATCGGAGTATGGGTAGGGAGAGGTATATGCGGAATAAAAAAAAATTTAAAATAAAAACGAAAAAAAAGTGTAGAAATCTTGCATTGTATTTAAAGTTTGTATACTTTTGCTTCCAAAATCTGCTCCGTTACTTCTAAAGTAACAGTCTTGTAATTTGTTGTTTTATAATGTAATGTGAAGTTTTAAAATTGATTATATAGAAATATTAATGTGATTAATTATTACTTTGTTTGCTCTGTCTAATTCATCGTTTTTAAAGCTTTTCAAGTAGGTTTCGGTCACCTTTGTGGAGGAGTGCCCCAGGGCATCACAAATCAATTGTTCCGAAAAGTGACAGTATTTAGCCAAAGTGGCCCAAGTGTGGCGGCTGGTGTAGGAACTGACGTTGAGTTTGATTCCGCAGTATACCGCCAGTTGTTTCAGGTCATAGTTCAGTTTCCGCAAGGCATGTTGGTATTCTGCATACTCTTCTTCGCTTTTCCGGTTTCCACTGAGAATGGGAAGCAGGTAGGGGGAGGCGGAGTCTGTATTTTGATACCGTTTGATAAGGTTCATGGCAGCGGGAGGAATCTCGACGGTGAGCAGGGCTCCTGTTTTGTGGCGGTAGGAGATAACGGAATCTTGCAGGTCTGTTTTGCGCAAGTGTGCCAGATCCACAAAGGGCATCCCGCGTAACAGGAACATCAGGGTAATCCATGCCCGGCTCTCTTTCATGCTTTGCGGCAGGGGGCGTGGAAGGGAGGCGCTTAATAATTTGCTCATGTCTTTGGCATCGAGGGCACGTTTGGTATTGGCTTTTACGCCGGTATATACGTGACGGAAAAGACGGGGCTTTTCTTCCGCCAGACCATCGTCCACGGCTTTGTTGTAGATGCTTCGCAAGGTACGCATATAAGTGGAGACGGTGTTCCAGGTACATCCCTTGTTGCGCAGGTGGTTCTCAAATTGTTTCAGGCGTGAACGTTCCATCTGGTTGAACCGGATGGCATCGGTCTTGCAGAAGAGCATGAAGGCGTTCAGGGTGCTTTGGTAGATGTGGGCGGTACTGAAACGCTCTTCTTCTTTTAGCGACCGGATAAGTTGTTTCATAAATAGGGTCAGGTTAGATTTCTTTTTCATTGTTCTTTTCGTTTTTAATGTTAGGTAATTCTGTTCCACAATACATTTCCGTTTAAAAGTTGAGTTTGCCCCCGTTTGTTCATCAGCTTTTTTTCTTTTTGTGATAGCTTGTGCTTTTTCTTCGCTTTTTGACGATTGGCGGAGGTCTTGTGAGTACGTCTTGTTGTTTTTTTCGTCTAACTGTAAATAATTTATATGAAAAGAATGAAAAATATCAGGCTAGGAACACTTGTCGCATGTATGTGCGTGTTATGGGGGTGCGAGAAACCCAATGTGAATATTGTGATGCCGCAGGAGGCGTCGAACCGGGTGCTGTTTGCAGGAGAACATTTGAAGAAAGCGCTGGAAGATGCGGGGTATTCGTCTGTTATGTTGTCGGATACTGCCGGTATGGATAAAGATGAGGTATGCATCCGTCTGGAACAGGCTGCTGATACTGCCGGACTGAAAAAGGAGGGGTTTACCATTTCTACCCGTGGAAACATGACTACGGTGACAGGAAACGACGGAAGCGGTGTGATTTACGGCTGTCGGGAATTGATAGATCATGTAGGGCAATACAAGGATTTGAAGTTTCCGGCACAGCTGACGGATGCTCCGGAAATGGTGCTTCGCGGAGGTTGTGTAGGGATTCAGAAAATGGAATACCTGCCCGGAAGAGGGGTGTATGAGTATCCCTATACGCCGGAGAGCTTCCCTTGGTTTTATGATAAGGAACAATGGATAAAAATATCTGGATATGCTGGTGGAAAACCGCATGAATTCCTTGTATCTGTGGAACGGGCATCCGTTTGCTTCCTTGGTGAAGCTGGAAGAGTATCCTTTTGCCGTAGAGGTGGATGAGGAAACTTTCAAGAAAAATGAGGAAATGTTCTCGTTCCTGACTGCCGAAGCGGACAAGAGAGGTATCTTTGTGATCCAGATGTTTTATAATATATTGTTAAGCAAGCCTTTTGCCGAGCATTACGGATTGAAAACACAGGATCGTAACCGTCCCATTACTCCGCTGATCAGTGATTATACACGTAAGTCGGTGGCCGCGTTTATAGAAAAATATCCCAATGTAGGTCTGCTGGTATGCTTGGGGGAAGCGATGGATACCTACGAGGATGATGTGGAGTGGTTTACCAAAACCATTATTCCGGGAGTGAAGGACGGACTGAACGCATTGGGACGTACGGACGAACCGCCCATTTTGCTGCGTGCGCACGATACGGACTGCAAGATGGTGATGGATGCGGCACTGCCGTTATACAAGAACCTCTATACCATGCATAAATACAATGGTGAGTCACTGACTACTTACGAACCGCGCGGTCCTTGGTCCAAGATACACTCGGACTTGAGTGACTTGGGAAGTATTCATATCAGTAATGTGCATATTCTGGCAAACTTGGAACCGTGGCGTTGGGGATCTCCCGACTTTGTACAGAAGGCGGTGAATGCCATGCACAATGTACATGGAGCCAATGCCCTGCATCTGTATCCGCAGGCTTCTTATTGGGACTGGCCGTACACGGCGGACAAACTGGCGGATGGCAAACGGGAGTATCAGCTGGACCGTGACTGGATATGGTACAAAACCTGGGGACGCTATGCATGGAACTGTCATCGGGACCGTTCATCCGAAGTGGAATATTGGGACAAGCAGTTGGGCGATTTTTATGGTACGACTCCTGCCGAAGCCGGAGATATTCTGGAGGCATACGAGCAGAGTGGAGAGATTGCTCCGAAGTTGCTCCGCCGTTTCGGCATCACGGAAGGGAACCGGCAGACTTTGTTGCTGGGTATGTTTATGAGTCAGTTGGTGAATCCTTATAAATATACCATCTATCCGGGATTTTATGAGAGTTGCGGGCCGGAGGGCGAGAAGCTGATAGAATATGTGGAGAAGGAATGGAAGAAACAGCCGCATGTGGGCGAATTGCCGCTGGATATTGTGGCGCAGGTGGTGGAACACGGTGACAAGGCGGTGGCGGCCATTGACAAGGCTGCCGCAGCGGTGACTCGTAATAAAGAGGAGTTCGGACGTTTGCGGAATGACATGCATTGCTATCGTGAATTTGCTTATGCCTTTAACCTGAAAGTGAAAGCTGCTCAGCGTGTCTTGAACTATCAGTGGGGAAAGGATCTGAATGAACTGGATGCCGCTATTCCATTGATGGAACAAAGTCTGGATCATTACCGCAAGCTGGTGGCATTGACGGATAGTACTTATTATTATGCCAACAGTATGCAAACCGCGCAACGCCGTATTCCTATCGGTGGTGACGGTGGCAAGAACAAGACCTGGAAAGAGATGCTGGTGCATTATGAAAATGAGCTGGCTAATTTCAAGGCGAACTTGCAGTTGCTGAAAGATAGGGCGGCAGGTAAGGTGACGGAAAGTGCAGCTGAGATAAAACCTTTGTCCGCCGCAAATGTGAAGATCCTGAACGGACTGGCTCCGGTGAAGCTGGCGACGGGGGCAAGCCTGTTCTCCAATGTACCGGGCAAGGTGGATGCGCTGGCCGCCGAGCTGGAAGGGCTGACTGCTTATAGAATGAACGGGGATGTGCAGCGCAAGGAAGGTACGACAATAGAGTTTGAAGCGGCTGCTCCGGTGAGTTTGTTGGTAGGTTATTTCCGTGATGACCAGAAGAAGTATGCGAAAGCCCCGAAACTGGAAACGGACGCTTCTGCCAATGATTACGGTCAGGCGGAACCGAAACTGACCAATGCCATACGCATAGCGGGTATGCCGCTGGCGAATGTGCATGCTTATCATTTTGAGGCCGGAAAGCATACCTTGTTGCTGCCGAAAGGATATACGATGGTGCTGGGATTTACAGACGCGCAGGTAACTCCGCGTAATGCGGGACTGGCAGGTGCGGAGGAGACGATGGACTGGATGTTCTATTAGTAGCCTTAATTCCAGAGGCCGGAATCGCAGTATGGCGTAAAATTTTCAAGTATATCTTGAGAATTTTACGCCATTTTTGTACATAGTTCTAAGATTTTTATAAGGAAAAGTTGCTTAACTGATAAACTTTTTCTATTTTTGTCGTATGAGTAGAAAGATAATAGCATACGAAAACTACTATAAAGATTTTTTGATACTCTGGATAAAGGTACGCAAGAAAAGGTCCTATATGGATTACTCTTATTGAAGACTCAAGATAGACTACCGGCAAAGTATGTGAAGTTTCTTAAAGAGGGTCTGTATGAGTTAAGAATAGAGTGGCAAGGTAATATCTATAGGATTTTCTTCTGTTATGATGAAGGGCATATTGTTATATTGTTCAATGGCTTTCAAAAGAAGACGCAGAAAACACCAGATAGAGAAATTGATAAAGCATTAAAACTAAAGAAAGAATATTATGAGCGAAAAAGAACTAAAGATGTTTGATGTCGATGCACAGTTGGATGCTGTGTTTGGCAAAGAAGGGACTCCGGAGCGTAAGGCTGCCGAAGACAGGGCTAATGCTTTCTTTACCGGGCAAATAATTGAAGAGGCAAGGAAGAAAGCAAATATGACACAGGCGGAACTTGCCGAAAAGATAGGGACTAATAAGTCTTATATTTCCCGTGTGGAAACAGGAAAAACAGAGCCTAAGGTTTCTACCTTTTATCGTATTGCTTCTGCTTTGGGATTGAATGTTGAGCTGACCCCTGCTATGTGATGGTAAGAATAGAGAATGAGATAAAAGTTCTCTGAATGGGTACATTTTCTTCTTTTATCCGTCTTGCCAATAGATAAAAAAGATAATTATGAAGAAGATATTGATATTGGCATTTTTACTGTTGTCATTGGGAACATACGCCCAACGTGAAGTTCCGCAATCGCGCATGGAGCAGATTTATGAGGAAGCCAAGACTCCTTATAAATATGGGCTGGCTGTAGCTCCTGCCGACAACAAGCATAAAATAGACTGTCCTACCGTGTTCCGCGAAGGGGATAAGTGGTATATGACCTACGTGGTTTATAATGGTAAGAGCGGACTGGACGGGCGTGGATACGAGACATGGATAGCCGAAAGTGATAATCTGTTGGAATGGCGTACATTGGGACGTGTCTTGTCTTATCGTGACGGATTCTGGGATTGCAACCAGCGTGGTGGTTTCCCTGCATTGCCGGATATGGAGTGGGGAGGAAGCTATGCCCTGCAGACGTATAAAGGCAAGCATTGGATGACTTATCTGGGTGGGGAAGGGACCGGATATGAATCGGTGAACAAGCCGCTGTATATCGGTTTGGCCTGGACAGACCGGCCTTTGGGTTCCGCCCATGAGTGGCAGGCACAGAAAAAGCCTGTGATGAGTATCCATGATAAAGACGCGCAATGGTGGGAAAAGCTGACCCAGTACAAAAGTGTGGTCTATTGGGATAAGGAGAAAACACTGGGCGCTCCTTTCGTCATGTTCTATAACGCGGCAGGACGGCATCCGGAAACGGATTTGAAAGCGGAACGGGTGGGTATCGCCTTGTCAAAGGATATGAAGAAGTGGAAACGCTATCCGGGCAATCCGGTCTTTGCACACGAGGCGGACGGAACCATCACGGGGGATGCGCATATCCAGAAAATGGGCGACGTGTATGTCATGTTCTACTTCTCGGCTTTTGAACCGAGCCGCAAATACAAGGCATTCAATACCTTTGCTGCCAGTTATGACCTGGTGCACTGGACCGATTGGAAAGGGGCGGATTTGATTATCCCTTCCAAAGACTATGATGAATTGTTCGCTCATAAAAGTTATGTGGTGAAACACAATGGGGTGGTGTATCATTTTTATTGTGCCGTGAATGACGCGGAACAACGTGGTATAGCCATTGCTACCAGCAAGCCGATGGGACGTTCGCAAGTGCATTTCCCGGAACGGGAGGTGAAGAACCGCCGGATGGTGATGGAACTGGATAAAGGATGGAAAACATGGCTTTGTGATAAAAGTGCATACGGGCAGGCGGACAATGCCCCTACAGTGGTGGATATCCCTCATAACTGGGACGATTATTACGGTTACCGCCAACTGACGCATGGTAACTTGCACGGTACTGCCATGTACGAAAAGATATTCATGCTGGATAATTCTCAATTTCCAATTTCCGATTCTTCATTCGGAAAACGTTATTTCCTTCGTTTTGAGGGAGTGGGAACATATGCCACTGTTACATTGAATGGAAAGGACTTCGGCCGTCATCCCGTAGGGCGTACTACGTTGACACTGGATGTGACGGAGGCGTTGAAGCCGGGAGAGAACAGACTGGTGGTGAAAGCGGAGCATCCTGAAATGATTGCCGATATGCCTTGGGTATGCGGTGGTTGTTCTTCGGAATGGGGATTCAGTGAAGGTTCCCAGCCTTTGGGCATTTTCCGTCCCGTGGTGCTGGAGGCTACGGATGCAATACGCATCGAACCTTTCGGAGTGCATATCTGGAATGATGATAAGGCGGGAACTGTCTTTGTAGAAACGGAGGTGAAAAATTACGGGAAGACTGCCGAAACGGTGGAAGTGGTTAATAAATTCAGTAATGCGGATGGTAAGCAGGTGTTCCGCCTGACGGAGAAGGTGACTTTGCAGCCGGGTGAAAGGAAGGTGGTGAAGCAACAATCGCCGGTGCAGAATCCTGTCTTATGGAGTACGGAGAATCCTTATTTGTATAAACTGGCCAGTATGATAAAGCGTGGCAAGAGTACGACGGATGAGATTAGTACGCCCTTTGGTATCCGTACCGTCAGTTGGCCGGTGAAACGGAAGGACGGTGACGGACGGTTCTATCTGAACGGACAGCCTGTCTTTATCAATGGGGTATGTGAATATGAACACCAGTTCGGACAAAGTCATGCTTTCAGCCGTGAGCAGGTGGCAGCCCGTGTGAAACAGATCCGTGCGGCGGGCTTCAACGCTTTCCGTGACGCTCACCAGCCCCATCACCTGGATTATCAGAAATATTGGGATAAGGAAGGGGTCTTGTGGTGGACTCAGTTCTCGGCCCACGTGTGGTATGACACTCCGGAGTTTCGTGAGAATTTCAAGAAACTGCTCCGCCAGTGGGTGAAGGAACGCCGCAACTCGCCCAGTGTGGTGATGTGGGGATTGCAGAACGAAAGCACGCTGCCTAAGGAGTTTGCCGAGGAGTGTAGTGAGATTATCCGTGAAATGGATCCTACGGCGCGTACCATGCGTGTGATTACCACGTGTAACGGTGGTGATGGAACAGATTGGAATGTTATTCAGAACTGGAGTGGAACCTATGGTGGTGATGTGAATAAGTATGGCCGTGAATTGTCACAGAAGAACCAACTGCTGAATGGTGAGTATGGCGCATGGCGCAGCATCGGGTTGCATACCGAACCGGCTGCCTTTGACGCGAACGGCGTATGGAGCGAGGAACGTATGTGCCGGCTGATGGAAACCAAGATCCGATTGGCGGAACAGGCAAAGGACAGTGTGTGCGGACAATTCCAATGGATATTCAGCAGTCATGATAATCCGGGACGCCGCCAGCCGGATGAAGCGTATCGCCGGATAGATAAGGTGGGACCGTTTAATTATAAAGGACTGGTTACTCCGTGGGAAGAACCGCTGGATGTATATTATATGTATCGGGCCAACTATGTGCCGGCTTCCGAAGATCCGATGGTCTATCTGGCATCCCACACGTGGGAAGACCGTTTTGCAACAGGCCGCAGACGGGCTACCATTGAGGCGTACAGCAATTGTGACAGTGTGTTGCTGTACAATGATGCGGTGGATGCTGAATACTTGGGACGGAAACTGAATCATGGGGTAGGTACTCATTTTATGTGGGAGAACCGTGATATCCGTTATAATGTGCTTCGTGCCGTGGGATACTTTAAAGGAAAACCGGCAGCGGAAGATGTGCTGGTGCTGGACGGTTTGGAGAAAGCTCCTCATTTTGAGGCTCTTTACCGTGGCTCTGTTATAGTGCCTGTTGCTGCCGACCGGTTGAACGGAACAGATTTGTTGAAAGGAGCTGAGGGATATACGTATCTTTATCGTTTGAATTGCGGAGGAGATGCTTATACGGATACGTATGGTCAGGTCTGGGCGCAGGATAACAGCCGTTATTCTCATTCGTGGGCGGAATCGTTTATCTATCCGTCGGACAGTGTGCAGTTATTGAGCCCTTATCAGGCGAGCCAGCGTACCACGAATGATCCCATTCATGGCACTAGGGATTGGGAGCTGTTCCAGACTTTCCGTTTCGGACGCCATAAACTGAATTTCCGCTTTCCCGTTCCGGATGGCGAGTATCGTGTGGAACTTTATTTTACAGAGCCCTGGCATGGTACGGGAGGTGGCGTACAGACGGATTGTGAAGGCTTGCGTATTTTTGATGTAGCGGTAAATGATAAAGTGCTTCTGGATGACTTGGATGTATGGGCTGAAGCGGGGCATGACGGCGCTTGCAAAAAGGTGGTGAATGCTGTTGTGAAAGGTGGAGTCTTGAAGATTGATTTTCCGGAGGTGAAAGCGGGGCAAGCTCTGATTTGTGGCATTGCGATAGCTTGTAAAGGCGGCTTGGATTCCGCTCACTCTTCTTCTGCCATACAAAACAGAGTGAAGAATGTGAATGCATCTGCCCATCGCTTCAGTTGGGCTGCACAAGACAAGGATGTGATGGAAAAGACTCCCAAGGAACTGTTGCCTGAAGATAAAAATGCCCGTGCCAATGTGACTTATCAAGCCGAGGACGCTATGTTGAAAGGCAAGTTTATAAAGAAAGAGGTCAAGAAACAAACCGGTGTCTTCTTTGGTAAAGGTGAGAAAAGCAGTATTACCTGGAATATCTCTACCGGTCTGGCACAGGTCTATGCCCTTCGTTTTAAATACATGAACGCTACGGGGAAGCCTATGAAGGTGCGTATGCAGTTCATCGACTCCAAAGGGGTGGTACTGAAGGAGGATCATCTGACTTTTGCCGAAACTCCCGGAAAGTGGCGTATGCTGAGTACAACGACGGGTACGTATATCAATGCAGGCTATTATAAGGTGGTGCTTTCCGCTCCGGATATGGAGGGGCTGGCACTGGATGCGCTGGATGTGCAATAGGAGGAATGGTTTCTGCAAATAGTAAGGGGAAAGTTTCAGCATTTGGCATTTTTACATATCTTTGTGCTCTGAAACTAACCTCTTAAAAATATGTTAATTGATTTACTGCATTCTTCTTATTTCTCGCTCTTCCTTATTGTAGCGTTGGGCTTTATGCTAGGGAGGATTAAGATAAAGGGCTTGTCGCTGGATGTGTCGGCCGTTATCTTCATTGCCTTGCTTTTCGGACATTTCGGTGTGATCATTCCTAAAGAATTGGGGAACTTCGGTCTGGTGCTTTTTATCTTTACCATCGGTATTCAGGCCGGTCCCGGATTTTTCGATTCTTTCAGAAGTAAAGGAAAGACACTGATTCTTATCACTATGCTTATTATTTGCTCTGCCTGTCTGACGGCGGTAGGACTGAAGTATGCTTTTGACATTGATACGCCCAGTGTGGTGGGATTGATAGCAGGGGCATTGACCAGTACGCCCGGTCTGGCGGTAGCTATAGACAGTACAAATTCACCGTTGGCTTCCATTGCATACGGTATTGCTTACCCGTTTGGAGTGATAGGGGTGATTTTGTTTGTGAAGCTGTTACCCAAGATTATGCGGGTGGATCTGGATAAAGAAGCGCGCAGGTTGGAACTGGAACGGCGCAGCGGTTTTCCGGAACTGACAACTTGCATTTTCAGAGTGACCAATCAAGCGGTATTCGGACGTACTTTGGCGCAAATAAATGCACGTGCCATGACGGGAGCCGTCATTTCACGGGTAAAGCATGAGGATTCTATATTGATGCCTAAAGCGAATACCATGTTGCTGGAAGGGGACTATGTGCAGGCGGTGGGAAGTGAGGAAGCGCTGAATCAGTTTGCTGTATTGGTTGGAGAACGAGAGGAAGGTGAATTGCCTCTGGATCAGACGCAGGAGATTGAATCTTTATTGCTGACAAAGAAAGATATGATAAACAAGCAATTGGGGGATCTGAATTTACAACGTAACTTTGGTTGTACGGTAACCCGTATCCGTCGAAGCGGCATAGACTTGTCACCTTCTCCGGATTTGGCCTTGAAATTCGGTGATAAGCTGATGGTGGTCGGTGAACGGGAAGGACTCAGAGGCGTTGCCCGTTTGTTGGGGAATAATGCCAAACAGTTGTCTGATACTGATTTCTTCCCGATAGCTATGGGGATTGTATTAGGTGTATTGTTCGGCAAAATAAATATTTCATTTTCAGACAGCGTTTCCTTTTCACCCGGATTGACCGGAGGAGTGCTGATGGTGGCATTGCTGCTGAGTGCCGTGGGAAAGACAGGACCTATATTGTGGTCTATGTCCGGTCCTGCCAATCAGTTGTTACGTCAGTTGGGCTTATTGCTGTTTTTGGCTGAGGTCGGTACTTCTGCCGGTAAGAATCTGGTGGCTACTTTTCAGGAGAGCGGATTGTTATTGTTCGGAGTGGGGGCGGCCATTACTGTCGTGCC
>ENA-OPVV01002203-OPVV01002203.1-human-gut-metagenome-genome-assembly--contig:-NODE-2203-length-12231-cov-1.420746_pt1 | contig 12231 bp, 11 predicted proteins | sample MGYA00241500_ERZ501992 | MGnify/ENA primary metagenome ERZ501992 (study PRJEB25962, sample SAMEA2043052) | human gut metagenome | biome: human gut; feature: human-associated habitat; material: faeces...
TTTCCGAGTGGTGGAACGAATGCTTCCAGAAGTGAACAATATCTTTAATAAGTTATGCGCAGCACTGGAAAAAGGGCAGCCGCCACTGGAAACGGTATTAAAAGATGCAGGAATGTATTCGGATGAATTATTATTAAAATGCAGAGAAGCCATCAGGGACCATAAACCAGAGATTTCACTGTATGAAGGAGTCAAAGAATTATTCTTTGAACTACACACGCAAAAGCGAAGTATTGGGATCTTGATCGATGGAACACCAAAAGTACAGCGAGCCAAGATAGAAGCCCTGGGGTTAGATAAAATGGCAGACGAGATACTGATCACAGACGAACTTGCAGGACATGGAAATGTCATGGAATTCAGGAAACCAAATGATCTTCCATTTCTGATCATGAGAAAACGATTGGAAATACCATGCAGGAACATGGCATTTGTCGGAGATGATATCGAGAAAGATTTTATTGCACCGAAAGCATTAGGAATGGAATGCTATTGGAAGAAGAATGAGGATAGGTTATATGAGTAAAGAACCAAAGATAAAACCAATCGTGATCGTTGGAGCCGGTGGTATGGGAAGAGATACTCAGTGGCTGATCGAACGGATCAACGAAGAAGAACCAACATATGAGATTCTTGGATACATAGACGATGGAATCCAGCAAGGCAGCATCATAGATGGTTATCCGATTCTTGGAGGAATGAAATACCTCGAAGAATACGACAAAGAACAAAAACTTGCCGTTGCCTTCGCTATAGGCAATGCAAAAGTCCGTGAAAAACTCGTTTTAAAATGTCTGCCAAATCCAAACTTATGGTATCCTAATCTGATCGATCCATCCGTGATCACATCACAAAGAGTGCATCTAGGACAAGGAAATATCATTTGTACATCCGTTATTATGACAACGAATATAGAGATCGGTAATTTTAACCTGATCTGCAACCGAAGTATTGTCGGACATGATGATGAGATCGGAGATTATAATACCCTGTATCCAGGAGTTTTACTGTCAGGAGATGTCCATTTAAAGACTGAGACAGAGATCGGCACAGGAAGCCAGATCATACAAGGACTGCATATCACAGACGAAGTGATCATGGGAGCAGGAAGTACAGTGATCGAAGATATCAACGAAGCAGGAACTTATGTTGGAGTACCAGTGAGAAGAGTAAACGATGAAGAATAAGAAGATATTAATTTTAGCAAACCTAGACGTAGGATTATACAAATTCAGAAAAGCACTGATCAAAAAGCTCATAGATCAAGGAAATGAAGTCTATATATCCTTGCCAAAGGGAATGTTAGTACAGAATTTAAAAGAAATGGGATGTCATTTTATCGAAACACCGGTAGATCGAAGAGGGATCAATCCAGCAACAGATCTTAAACTGATGATGAGATACTTTAACATCTTAGGCAAGATAAAGCCAGACCTTGTGATCACCTACACGATCAAACCAAACATCTACGGAGGAATCGCAGCAAGATTCAAAAGAATTCCATATGCAGTCAATATCACAGGACTAGGAACTGCATTTCAGAATGAAAATATGATCAAGAAACTCGTCGTATTTTTATATAAACTATCCTGCAAAAAGGCAAAAACGATCTTCTTTGAAAATGAAGGAAATAAGCAGGTGTTTATAGAAAATAATATTATCAAAGAATCCAGATCATGCACCCTCCCAGGAGCAGGAATCGACCTTGATGAATACAAGATGACACCATACCCAGAAGAATCAAGAAACATCCGGTTCTTGTTTATCGGACGTGTGATGAAAGAAAAAGGAGTCGAAGAACTGTTCAAAGCAGCAAAAAACATTAAGAAGATCTACCCAGAAGTATCGTTTGATATCGTAGGACCAATGGAAGATGATTATAAGGAACGAATTCAGTCATTGGTCAGAAATGGGATCATTTATTATTATGGCTATCAGGAAGACGTCAAACCGTTCATTAAGAAATGTGACTGCTTTGTATTACCATCGTATCATGAAGGCATGGCAAATACACTGCTAGAATGTGGAGCGATGGGAAGACCATTGATCACAAGCAGGATTCATGGGTGTATGGAAGCTGTGAGAGATGGCGAGAATGGGTATTTGGTGGATGTGAAGGATGTTAAGGGATTGGAAGAGAAGATGATGGAATTTATTGAACTATCGTATGTCCAGAAGAAACAGATGGGAGAGATGTCACGGGAAGTGATGGAGGAGAGGTTTGATAAGGAGAAGGTTGTTGAGATGACTTTGGAAGGACTTGGAAGATAGGTAAAGGAAGGAAGAACATTGAAGATTTATTGGCTGTTTTTATTATTAGCGACAATTATATGTTTTTGGAATGAATCTAGTGCAAAGATTACATGGAATGGGACAAGATATCAGAGAAAGGCTTACTGGAGTCAGGCAATCATCTTTTTTGCAGTTGTGATATTTTTCTGTGGATTGAGAAGTGGAATTGCGGATACAGGGACATATATACAAATGTTTAAAGGTTATCCATCAAGTATTAGTGGAATGGATTTGAAATCTGTGAATAAAGATAAAGGTTTTTTTGTAATATCGGTTTTATTTAAACAATTTATTTCAAATGATTTTCATGGATGGCTGTTTCTGATCACACTTATATCCGGAGTCGCATTGATGATTGGTTTAATGCGTTATTCGGAATACTTTGGATTGATCGCAAGTACTATGTTTACCTATTTTGTTAATGGGATGAGACAGTTTATTGTTGTTACGATATTCTTTTGTGCAACATATATGATATTAGAAGGAAAATGGACTCAATATGTGATTTTGATTTTATTGCTTTCGACAATCCATGGATCTGCATTGATTTTATTGTTAGTATATTTTCTAAGAAATGTAAAGCCATGGGGTGCCAAAATGAGGACAGTCATATTTCTTTCGTTGATTGCAGGAGTCTGCTTTGACAAGTTATTTCCGTTGTTTGGAAATCTTTTAGCAGAAACACAGTATAAGGGATATGTTGATTATATTTCATCACAAGGAAAAGGAAGTAGTATTATTCGACTGGCAATAGCAATGATTCCTTGTGTGATCGCTTATATGGCAAGATATGCGATTGAAGATGAGAATAATAAACTCATTAATTTTAGTATTAATATGTCTGTAATAAATTTTTGCTTATATATTATTGCAACATTTTCAAGTGGAATGGTAGTTGGACGATTAACAACATATTTTGATATTTATAATCTGATATTATTACCATGGCTGATGCATCATGCGTTTACGGAGAGGAGCAGGAAGATGGTAATTTTATTGTGTATGGCATTTTATTTGGTGTTTTTTTATTTCCAAATGGTACTAACATGGGGATTAGTTTACGAGAGTGATATTTTACATTTGTATCTATAATTTGACAAATAAGGGGAAACAAGAATGAAGATAAGCGTGATCATACCTGTATATAATACAGAAAAGTATTTAAAAGAATGTGTAGAAAGTGTGCTTGCTCAAACGTATCACAATTTGGAGATTTTATTAATTAATGACGGAGCAACAGATTCAAGCCCACAGATTTGTGAATTGTATGCCAAGCAAGATGCAAGAATTAAATTGATCCATAAAGAAAATGGTGGGTTATCAGATACAAGAAATACGGGCATTAAACAGTGTAGCGGGGATTATGTTTTATTTCTTGACAGTGATGATTATTGGGATGATCCCAAGATGGTTGAAAAGCTTGCGGATCAAATGCAGCAGTATCCAGTAGACATCTTGAATTTTCGTTACAAAAAATATATGGAAGATACCAAACAATTTGTACCATGCTTAAAATCCGTAGAAGACATCAAACAGCAGGAAAAAGATCAGATTTTAGAACGTCTGATCAATGAGGGATTATATATTTCATCGGCATGCAATAAACTGATATCTGCATCATTTCTAAAGAAAAATGAATTATATTTTGAAAAAGGAATTACCTCCGAAGATATCGATTGGTGTGCAAGAATGCTGATTAAATGTGGCAGTATCGGATATAACAATACAGAAGCTTATGTATATCGTCAGAGAAGTGAATCCATTACACATACGATTTCTTATAAAAATATTTATGATCTTAGTAATAATGTTAAAAAATGTGTAAGATTTGGGCAGGAAATTCCAAAAGGAACAAAGTTCTATGAATTATATCATGATTTTGCGGCATATCAGTATGGAACATTGTTATTAAGTAATACATTAGTAGATGGTGACAAGGACAGAATCAAAGCAGTTATGAAAGAAATGAAAGATTACAGTTGGCTGCTTACTTATCACGTTAATCCAAAGATCAAACTGCAATATTATGTAAAGAAAGTCGTTGGATATAATAATCTGATTCGATTTCTAAAATTATATGCAAAGATAAAGAGATACTAGATACAAGGGGAAGTATATATGGAAATATTGACAATATTTACACCAACTTATAACCGTGCGAAATTCTTGCCAAGAGCATTTGAAGCCTTAAAACGGCAGACATTAAAAGATTTTCTCTGGATGATCATTGATGATGGATCAACAGATAATACAGAAGAAGTGGTACAAGATTTGTTAAAAGACACGGAAGCTGGATTTAAAATAGAATATGTAAAAAAAGAAAATGGCGGATTACATACAGGTTACAATAAAGCAATTGAATTAGCTCAAACAGAGTTAATGGTATGTGTTGATTCCGATGATTATATGCCAGATCAAGCAGTAGAAAAGATCCTTAATTTCTGGAAAGAAAATGGATCAGATCAATATGCAGGAATTATTGGGTTAGACTATGACCTGAATGATCATCTGATTGGTGATCCACTGCCAGATCAGAAAACTATTAATTTGATTGATCTGCTGGTAGGAAAATATCCGATTGTCAATGGAGATCGAACCAATGTTATAAGGACAGAATTATACAAAGCAGTAGCACCAATGAAATCCTTTGAAGGAGAGAAGAATTTCAATCCGCATTATATGCATTTAGAAATCAGCAAAAAATATGATTTTCTTGTACTAAATGAAAATCTGAAATATGTAGATTATCAGTTAGGTGGGATGTCTAATTCTATGTTAAAACAATATTATAACAGTCCAAATAGCTTTGCAGAAACAAGAAAATTATATCTTTCATTTGAAAATACTTCATTCAAATTTAAACTAAAACATTCCATTCATTATGTTTCAAGCTGTATTTTGGCAGGTAGATGGATGGATGCAATAAAAGAAGCACCTAGAAAAGGATATGTTGTGTTGGCATTTCCATTTGGAATTATTCTAAGCAGAATTGTGAGGGTGAAAGGCAAATGAAAATAAGTGTAGTAATACCTGTTTATAATGGTGAAAAATATTTGAAGGAATGTATAAATTCCGTATTAAATCAGCCATACAAAGATATAGAAATAATTGCAATTAATGATGGATCAAAAGATAATACAAAGAAAATATGTGAAGAACATGGTTTTAACCTTGTATCACTACCAGTAAATTATGGATTGGCAAGTGCGGTACAAGTTGGAATGAAATATGCTTTAAATAATAATTATGATGTGGCAATTCAATTTGATGGAGATGGACAACACCAAGCAAATGAATTACATAAACTAGTAGAAGAGATAGAAAGTGGAAATGATATTTCAATTGGTTCTAGATTTGTAACAGAGAAAAAACCAAAGACAGCTAGAATGTTAGGAAGTAACTTAATAACTGCAATAATAAAAATAACAACTGGTAAAACAATAAAAGATCCAACTTCAGGTATGAGAGCATATAATAAAAGTGCAATCAAAGAATTAGTGGAGAACTCAGGTCTTTCACCAGAACCAGATACAATAGTTTATATGCTAAAAAAGAATAAGAAAATTAAAGAAGTTCAAGTTGAAATGAAAGAAAGAGAATTTGGAAAAAGTTATTTGACTCCAATAAAATCTATGAAATACATGGTAAATATGATATTTTCAATTGTATTTATAAGAGCAATAACAAGAAAAAAGTAAGAGGTGAAAATTAATGTCAGTAACATTAAGAGTAATATTAATAATAAGTTCATTTATAGCATTTTATTTGTGCATAACAAAAATAAAAAAATCACAATTAAAAATAGAAAATTCAGTAACATGGATGTTGGGATGTATAATCTTAATATTAATGAGCATATTTCCAAATGTAGTTGTATGGATATCAGAAAAATTAGGCTTTGTAGCACCTGTAAATTTTATATTTTTAGTAATGATAGCATTTTTACTAATGCAAATATTTATAGATAATATTCATATAACATCATTAAATGAAAAAATAAAAGATTTAGACCATTATATTGCATTAAAAGAAAAAGAAGAGAAATATTCAAATAAATAATTACCAAATAAAGGAATGTAATAAAAAATGAGCAAAATAAAAGAATTATATCAAAAATATAAAGAAATAATAAATTACCTAATATTTGGGGTGTTAACAACAGTTGTATCATTAGTAACATATTATATATGTGTTTTCACAGTTTTAGATCCAGATAATGCTATTCAATTACAAAGTGCTAATGTAATTTCTTGGATTATAAGTGTTGCATTTGCATATATCACAAATAGAAAATTTGTATTTGAAAGTAATGAAGAAAATAAAATAAAAGAAGCAACTAAATTTGTAACTTCAAGAATAGCTACATTATTAATGGATATGGTGATAATGTGCGTTGGGGTAACAACGTTAAAATTTAATGATAAAATTATGAAACTAGTATCACAAGTAGTTGTAATTGTAATGAATTATATATTAAGCAAATTAATAGTATTTAAAAAAAAAAGTCAGTCAAAAATGGAGATAAGAAGTAAGTTAATAAAATTAATGACAATTTGTTTTTCTATAAAAAATATTGCATTATTAAATACAATATTTTTTAATAGAACTACACAAATTAATTATAGTGTTTTATGTATGAGTGTATTGTTAGTAGTATCATATATCTTAATATATATAGCATATAAAAAAATTCAGAAAACTGAATTTAAAAAGGAGCCTACAAAGTTTCAATTTGTGATATTTATAGTAATAATATTTATATTACAGATTGTTTTTGCTATATTAACATTTGCAATTTGTGGTTGGGATTGTGGAATAGTTATGGAAAATGCCTATGAATTAGTAATTAATAATGATATAAATACTTATTATTTTTCAAGATGTCCTAATAATATAGGAATGTTATTAATTGCTACATATATAATAAGATTTATTAGTTTATTTGGTACACCAACAATAGAACAAGCATATTTATTTACAATCATATTTAATATAATAATAGTGGATATATCAGCAATTTTAACATTTAAAGTATGTAAAAAATTATTTGGAAACAAAATTTGTTATTTTTCAAGTTTATTTATAATACCATTAATAATGTTTTTACCATATATTATAATACCATATACAGATACTATAAGTATGGTATTTCCAATACTTATATTTTATTTATACATAAAAATAAAAGAAGAGAAGAATGAAACGAAGAAAGCTTTTTTTACAATATTAGAAGGAATTCTTACAATATTAGGATATTATATAAAACCAACAATAGTTATAGTTGTTATAGCAATATGTATTGTAGAAATACTAAGATGTAAAAAAATAAAAATGATAAATCTTATTAATATAATATCATTATTTGCAATTGGATGTATGATTTCATATATGTCATATTCATATATAAAAAATAAAAATTTAGGAAACATGATAAGAAAAGAGGATTATGAAGAATATGAAATGCCTATGACACACTTCTTAAAAATTGGTTTAAAAGAAGTTGATAGTGGAACAGATTTACCTGTAAAAAATAGAATACTTTATGGAACATATAATTATGAAGATGTAATAACAACTATGGAAAATGACGGAAAGAATGCAAAAGTAAAAGAAAATCTAAAAACAGTAAAACAAAGGTTAAAAGATTATAAATTAACTGGATATATGAAATTTTTATATAATAAAGTAAATTGGATTTTAGCGGATGGAACATTTTTCTTTGGACAAGAAGGATCTTTTTGGACATCAGAACATTATAATAAAACTAAATTAGGAGTTTTATTACAACAATTAATAAATAATAGAACTAATAAATATCAAAAGGTAACTGCTAATGTATTTCAAACAGTTTGGCTAGTAATATTATTAGGATTAGTTTGCTCATATACAAAAAAAGATGAAAACGATTATTTGATAATATCCAAAATTACAATTATAGGTATAGTATTGTTTTTATTATTATTTGAAGGAAGATCTAGATATTTAGTAAATCACATTCCAATTTTTATAATAGTTGGAATATATGGATTAATAAATAGTTTTGAAAAGCTAGAGGAAATTAGAAGAAAAAAGCAAAAAATGATATCTAGCAAGGGAGAAAACGAAAATGAGTAATTATAAATTATCAATAGTAGCAGCTGTATATAATTTAGAAAAATATTTACCAAGATGTTTAGATGCACTTGTAAATCAGACTTTACAAGAGATTGAAATATTATGTGTAGATGATGGTTCAACAGATTCTGCACCACAAATAATAGATGAATATGCAAAAAAATATCCCAATAAAGTAAAAGCATTTCATAAAACAAATGGAGGAGAATTTACAACAAGAAATTATGGGCTTGAAAGAGCAACAGGTGAATATGTAACTTTTGTAGATACAGATGATTATGTAGAAAAAACATGGGCTGAAAAATTGTATAATGTAGCAAAAGAAAATGATGCAGATATGGCAGTATGTGGATTTGAAAGAATAGATTTAAATACAAATAAAATTGTTTCACAAAATATGACAAACTTTGGACGAGTTGTAAAAACAATAGATGGAAAAAATGATTTTACATTATTTATAAATCCAGCACCTTGGAACAAAATATATAAAAGAGAAAAGGTACAAGACTTAAGATTTTTACCATTTAGAGGATTTAATGATGCAATGTTTTTAGCTAGTTGTTATACTAGAATGGAGAAAATTGCATTTGAACCAGAAGTATTATATCATTACTACTTAAGATATGATTCACAAATACACACAGTAAATAAGCAAGATGTTGAGAATCTGAAGAAATATTTATTAGAAGTAAAAAAATTATATATACAAACAAATAAATATGAAGAAATGAAATATATTTTAGATACATTTGCATTTCTTCATTTAGGAACATCTGTAATGTATAGGGTTTCATATGATAAAACAGTAAATATAAAAGATATGTTAAAAGAAACGATAAGTTATTTAGACACAAATTTTGAAAATTGGAGAAAATCACCATTTTTAAAATTCGGATATTCAATAAAAAAAGGATTCAAACATATAGCATTATGGGGAGTAGCATTATTATATAAAATGAAATTACCTATGATATATATTAATACATATCGTTTCTTAGTAGATAAACTAAAAATAGATATCAAATTTTAACAAGATACAAGCCGTAGGAAGGAAAATACTAAAAATGGAAAAAGAAAATGTACAATTTAGAAAAAACTTTATATGGAATGTTTTAGGAACAGGATTAAATGCATTTAATTCATTATTTTTCATGATAATAGTTACAAGATTAAATGGAGTAGATCAAGCTGGAATATTTACAATTGCTTTTTCAACAGCATGTATAATATATTTTGTTGGAGTATATGCTGGAAGAATTTATCAAGTAACAGAATTAAATAAAGAAATAACAGATAAGGAATTTATAGTAAATAGATCAATAAGTACAATATTGATGTTAATACTTGTTATATTATTTTCAGTAATAAGAGGATATAATCAACAATGTTTTTATTACTTACTTTATATAAAGCATTAGAAGCATTTAGTGATGTTTTATATGGAATATTGCAAAAAAATGATAGACTAGAAATTGTAGGAAAATCATTTTTTATGAAAGCATTATTTTCAGTAATATTATTTTTTATAATAGACTATATTACAAAAAATATGATTACATCTACAATATCAATAATACTTGTTAATATAATCATATTAATAATTTTTGATTTAAAAAATGTATTAAAATTTGTAGATTTAAAAACAAAAGTAAAAAAAGAAAATATTTTAAAAATATTCAAATCAGGATTCTTTACATTTGCAATATCATTTTTAGGAGTATATATATTAAATGCACCTAAATATGCAATTGATAGTTTTTTAGCAGAAAATTATCAAACAATATTTGGAATTATAGTAATGCCTGCAACAGTTGTAGGATTAGTTGCACAATTTTTAATACATCCATATTTGAATACAATAGTGGAACTATATAAGAATAGAGATTTGAAAAAATTAAATAAACTTATTCTAAAATTAATATTTATGATAGTAGCATTTGGAATTATATCATCATTATTAGCATATTTCTTAGGACCAGAAGTTTTAGGATTAGTATATGGAATTGATTTAAAAGTATATAGAATAGGTTTGTTGATTATTATAATATCAGCAACATTATATACAATAGGAGTAATATATTCATCAGTATTAACAGCTGTAAGAGAAACATTTTCACAATTTATAGCATATATAATTATATCTCTATTTGCAATTGTATGCTCAAATATATTAACAAAACAAAAAGAAATGAATGGGGCTGTAATAGCATATTTTGCAATAATGGCATTACAATTTATAATTTACACAACATATACAAATATAAAATTAAGAAAAATCTTTAATAAAGAGGAAGAAAATGAGTAAAGTAACAATAATTATACCTGTTTATAATTCAGCAGAATACATAGGAAAATGTATAGAAAGTATTTTAAATCAAACATATCATGATTATGATATTTTAATTGTAAATGATGGTTCAAAAGATAATTCTCAACAAATTATAAATGAATATAAAGAAAAATATCCTAATAAAATTACTGCAATTGAACAAGAGAACAAAGGTGTTGCAAGAACTAGAAATGAAAGTATTAAAAGAGCTACAGGAAAGTATATTATGTTTATGGATAATGATGATTATTTAGATAAAGATTATATAGAAACATTTGTAAAAGAGATTGAAAAAGATGATTGTGATGCAGTTATTGGTGGATATAGGAGAATAACAGAAACAGGTAAAATTTTAAAAACATTGAAATTGAATGATGGAGAATGGTCAAAATATATGATAATGGCTCCTTGGGCTAAAATATATAGAACACAATATTTAATACAAAATGATATTACTTTTCTGGAAAATAATTTAGGAGAAGACATGTATTTTAACTTAAAAGCTTTATTATTAGGAAATGTAAAATCAATTGATTATGTTGGATATAATTGGTTTTTTAATACTAAAAGTGTCTCAAATACTATTCAAAAAAATATAACACAATTACAAGTTTTTGAATTAATAGATTCTTGTTATAATATGTTAAAAGAAAATGGAATATTAGAAAAGAATTATGAGATGATTGAAGCTCATTTTATAAAATATATAATTTGGCTTATATTATTTTCAACAAAAAAATTAGATTACAAAACAATTAGCAAAGAATATGATAAATTGTTTAACTGGTTAAAGCAAAAGTTTCCTAATTATAAAAAGAATAAAGTTGTAAGATTGTGGAAACCAAAAGGAGAATTATTTAGTATTAGATTAATTGTTATAACAATGTCAATTGCTAATAAAGTAGGATTAGGAAAAGTTTTAGTATATGTATATAGCATATTATAAAGAAAGGAAAAATTAAAAATGAAGAAAATAATAAAAGTATTTTTTTGTATTCTAACATGTTTAATTATTAGTATTCCTCAAATATATGCAGAAGAAAGTAAAACAACAAAAGAATTGAGTGAAGCTGTTGAAGAAAAGAAAGATGAAAATGTTGAAGAGTCATTGGATAAAGAAAAAAAAGAAGTTACAGAAGAACCTGTAGAACAATCTGGACTTGAAACTATAGAAAAACCAGCAGAAGTAACCTCAAATGAAACTACAGAATTGCCAAAAACAGAATCTACAAGTGAAACAGAAGAAAAGCCAGATGAAGAACCAAAAAAAGAACCAAGTATTTGTTATACAACACATATACAAGATATAGGTTGGCAAAATCAGGTTAAAGATGGAGAAATGGCAGGGACAGAAGGACAAGCCAAAAGACTTGAAGCAATAAAAATTACTTTAAAAGATTTAAGTGGTGTAAAAATAAAATATCAAACACATATCCAAGACATAGGTTGGCAAGATTGGAAATATGATGGAACATTAGCTGGAACAGAGGGACAAT
>ENA-OPVV01002221-OPVV01002221.1-human-gut-metagenome-genome-assembly--contig:-NODE-2221-length-12182-cov-1.837717_pt1 | contig 12182 bp, 8 predicted proteins | sample MGYA00241500_ERZ501992 | MGnify/ENA primary metagenome ERZ501992 (study PRJEB25962, sample SAMEA2043052) | human gut metagenome | biome: human gut; feature: human-associated habitat; material: faeces...
GTTTCTAATTATAAGTGAAATATATTTATTCTTATTTCGAACTCACGTTAAATACTATGAGAAAAAGCCTTTTATTTGTTTGGGCCTGCATGGGGCTGGTTTGTTTGATGAGTGCTTGTAAGACATCGGTTAAAAGTAAAGAATGGAAGCTGGTATGGGTGGAGGACTTTGATCAAAAAAACAGTTTTGACGAATCGGTATGGACTAAGATACCTCGCGGAACATCCGATTGGAACAACTATATGTCTTATTATGATTCATGTTATGCTATGCAGGATGGGAATCTGATACTTCGTGGAATAGCCAATCATACTCAGAAAAATGATACGGCTCCTTATCTGACCGGTGGTGTATATACCAAAGGAAAGAAACTGTTTACGGGCGGAAGAGTAGAAGTATGTGCCAGATTGCAAGCCGCTAAGGGGGCATGGCCGGCTATATGGATGCTTCCCGAAAAAGCGGAGTGGCCCAAAGGAGGAGAGATTGATATTATGGAACGGTTGAACCATGATCGTATTGCTTATCAGACTACTCATTCATATTATACGCATATATTAGGTATAAAGGATAATCCGCCTCACGGAGGCATCAATAAGATAAATCCTGAGGAATACAATATCTATTCGGTAGATATTTATCCGGATAGTCTGGTGTTTGCTGTCAATCATCGTCATACCTATACTTATCCGCGCATTGATACGGACAAGGAAGGGCAGTTCCCTTTCTATCAACCTTACTATTTATTGATAGATATGCAGTTGGGTGGCTCATGGGTTGGTGCTGTGGATCCGAAAGAGTTGCCTGTGGAAATGTGGGTGGACTGGGTGAAGTATTACGAGAAACGCTGAATGCTGTTTGTCGGGAAACGGGGGGCTGTTCAATGTTGGGCAGCCCCCCGGTCTGTTTAATTATCAGGTAAATAGACCTTGATGTAACATCATCAAAGAAAAATGTTACAGGCGGAGCACGTCTGTTCTGCCTGTAAAGATGCGTGTATCATTGTGATTACAGGAATCATAAAGCTTTGTGTACTTTTGTTTCGTCTGGAATAAGATTCTAAAGATTGGAGCAGGGACAACATTTTGTTTAGCTCATTTTTGTTTTCAATAGGCGTAAAGTAATTCTAGCCAATGGATGGAATTACTTTTTATGGAAGATATTTTAATGTAATAACCATGAATACACAAAGTCAAAAAGTTTCGATGGCCGAGAAAATCGGTTACAGCCTGGGGGATTGCTCGGCTAATCTGGTCTTCCAGATGATGATGATTTATCAGACAAAGTTTTATACGGACATATTCGGTCTGGAAGGTGCCATTGCCGGTACGGTGATGTTGGTGGCGCGTATCACGGATGCCTTTGTCGATCCTACAGTGGGATTATTGAGTGACCGCACCAAGACACGTTTCGGGAAATATCGTCCGTGGGTGCTTTGGACTGCGTTGCCTTTCATGGTTTTCTATGTGTTGGCTTTCTATAATCCGGGCATTGAAGATAAAGGGCTGGTAGCATTGTATGCTACGTTGTCTTATACCTTGCTGATGAGCCTTTATTCTTTTAACAATACGCCGTATGCTTCTTTGGGCGGAGTGATGTCCGGTGATATAAAGGAACGTACCAGTATCACTTCCATTCGTTTTGTGGCGGCTACCATTGCCCAGTTTGTGGTGCAGGGACTTACGCTCCCTTTGGTAAGCAAGTTTTCGGATGGTGGAGACAAAGCGCATGGCTGGTTATGTACTATCTCTTTGTTCGCTTGTATCGGGTTCGTTTTTCTGGTCATTACTTTCTTTTCAACTCGTGAGCGCATAGAGCCGCCAGTCAAAAGACAGATACGCTTCAGGATATAAAGGATGTATTTGGAAGTGCTCCTTGGCGGGCTATGTTCATACTTACGCTTTTCATTTTTATTACGCTTGCCATGTGGGGTAGTGCCATGAACTATTATTTTGAGAATTATGTGGATGCCGGAGCATTGTATGCCTTTCTTGACCGTCTGGGATTAGTGGCAATGGAAACAGATGGCAGCGCGGGGTATGCTGTGTTGAATGCTTTCGGGCTGGTAGTCAATTCTTCCGATAAGGCATACGAGGTAGGATTTGGAGTATTTAATATGTTGGGAGCACTTGTCCAGTTCTTTGGGGTGATTTTCTTGTCCGGCTTTTTGGCAAACCGTTATGGTAAGAAACGCGTTTTTATTGTTTGCCTCTCACTTACTGCCATTTTTACAGCTTTGTTCTATTTTCCGGGAAAAGCGGATGTGGAAACGATGTTTGTATTGAATTTCCTGAAGAGTCTGGCATACGCGCCGACTGTACCTTTGTTGTGGGCGATGATTGCCGATGTAGCCGACTATTCAGAATATAAAAGTTACCGTCGCGCCACAGGTTTTGTGTTTGCTGGTGTAGTTTTTGCCTTGAAGGCCGGGCTGGGTATCGGTGGGGCCATCCTAGGGTTTCTGCTTTCAGGATTTGGGTATGTGTCCGGTATCGGGGCAGAGCAAAGCGGTACGGCTATAAGGGGGATTGTACTTTCCTCCAGTCTGATTCCGGCTATGATATTTGGAATGGGAGTAGCTGCCTTATGCTTCTATCCTATTACAAAAAAATACAACGAACAGATGCAGGCGGAACTTGCTGACCGTCGCAGTAAGGCCGGTTATTAATGAAAAAGAACAAGTTATTTACCTTAAAAACTTTGTAATATGAACTATAATATAAAAACTGAATACGGTTAACGATAATTAGCATAATCATGCAAGTTATCGTGCATGAAAAGCTCGTCGGGGCTGTGTGCTCAGTCCCTTGCCGCATGGCGTTCCCTCCGCAGGAGCTGTTATGGCTTTTCGGATTTGAATCCATCGACATAGGGTTTCCCTTGCGTGACGACAGCGAAGGCTTGCCTCACAAGTTTGTTGGCGACCGCAATAACCACCACCTTGCCGGGCTTGCCGTTAGATCTGAGACGGTCGAAACATGCCTTACACTCGGTATTGCACCTGAGCGATGAGAATGCGGCTACATAAAGTTGGCTTCTGAGGCTTGAATCCCCGTTTCGGTTGATGTGGCCTTTGACATTGACTGACGTACCGGATTGTTGGTAAGTAGGTGACAAGCCCAAGTAGCGGGTCAGTTGCTTGGCATTATCAAAGTAAGAGAATCTGCCGGTGGCTACAATAAGCGGAGCTGCCAGCGTGACACCGATGCCTTTGATGGAGGTGAGCAGGTCCATCTGTTTCTTGTATTCACCTTGTGCCAATGAAGCGAGTTCCTCTTCCATCTCTTTGATTTGCTTTTCAAGAAATGTAATCGTCTTTTCGATGGTTTTCTTGCATTTGGGGTCAAAGAATGGAAGGACCTCCATCGAGCCTTTGAGGTTGCGTGTGGCTACAAGTTGCTTCTTGAGTTGGCGCAGCACCGTCCGTTTCTGCTTGAGGACAAGGATTGCATCACTGCGAAGTTTGTATGGCGCAGGTTGCATCTTCTCTCCGTAAAGTGCTATCAGGCGTGCATCAATCTCATCCGTTTTGGTAACGGTGAGCATGACACGGGCGAAGTTCTTTATCTTCAACGGATTTTCAAGGCTGATGGTAATGCCTGCCTCTGAAAGCAGGTAAACGAGTAACGCGCTGTAATTGCCCGTAGCTTCCAGCACGCAATTATGTTCGGATGCTGAAATAGTTTGGACGAACTCGTGAACGCCATTTACGGTATTCTTGAATGTTCTCGTCTTGTTTGTCTTTACAGACGAATAGGCAACAACGAAAGTCACCTTGCTGACATCAATACCAACGTAAGTCATAGTCTGAATGATTTATTAAAACAACATCTGTACATCGTGAGCCATCATTGCGAATGCGGGGTCTCAAAAGCCCATTGAACTATCCGGTTTCTGATGTATAAAGTGTGGGGTAAAACATACTACACGGTCTTTTTGACTAATGAAAACTCAGCCTTATTCCACACTTTGATGTTGAATGTTTATGCAAAAATATAATAATTAAAAATTATACAATGAAAATAAGATATGTGACATTATTGGCTGCCATTGCCGGATTAATGGCCGCTTGCGGCAATGACCGGAAGGTCGAGCCGGGTCCTTCGCTGAAGGAAGCAGCTTCGGGCAAGTTTCTGATGGGGGTAGCGTTGAATGTACGTCAGGCAGCAGGTCAGGATACTTACGCCTCGAAAGTGGTAAAACGTCATTTTAATTCCATTGTGGCCGAGAATTGCATGAAATGCGAAGTGATTCATCCGGAGGAAGACCGTTTTGATTTTACGGAAGCGGACCGGTTGGTTCGTTTTGGCGAGGAGAACGATATGGCTGTTATCGGGCATTGCCTTATCTGGCATTCACAGCTGGCACCTTGGTTCTGTGTGGACGAACAAGGAAAAACAGTAAGTACCGACATCTTGAAGGAGCGTATAAAAAAACATATCCAGACTATTGTGACGCACTATAAAGGGCGTATAAAGGGCTGGGATGTATTGAATGAAGCCATTGAATCGGACGGCTCCTGGCGTAAATCTCCTTTTTACGAGATATTAGGCGAAGAGTACATCCCGCTTATTTTTCAGTATGCTCATGAAGCGGATCCGGAAGCCGAACTTTACTATAATGATTATGGCATGGACGGGAAGGCTAAGCGTGACAAAGTAGTCGAATTGGTAAAGATGCTGAAAGACCGTGGACTGCGCATCGACGCGGTAGGTATGCAGGGACACATGGGAATGGATTATCCGTCAGTGTCCGAATTTGAAGCCAGTATACTGGCATTTGCAGCTACCGGAGTAAAGGTGATGGTAACCGAATGGGATATGAGTGCATTGCCCACGGCACGGATGGGAGCCAATATTTCGGATACGGTGTCTTATAAACAATCCTTGAATCCCTATCCCGACGGTTTGCCCGACTCTGTGTCTGTGGCATGGAATAACCGGATGAAGGAATTTTTCGGTCTTTTCCTGAAACATTCGGATATCATTACCCGTGTGACAGTGTGGGGGGTGACGGACGGTGACTCATGGAAGAATAATTTCCCTGTGCCCGGACGTGTGGATTACCCTTTATTGTTCGACCGTGATTGCCAGCCGAAACCTTTTGTGGAAGAACTGATAGGAAAACATAACATTTAATAACGTAACGATATGGAAAAGAAATTCAGATACTTGGTGCCCGGAGACTATATGGCAGATCCTGCTGTACATGTTTTTGACGGAAAGCTTTACATTTATCCTTCTCATGATCGCGAGAGCGGAGTGGAGGAGAATGACAATGGTGATCATTTTGACATGTGTGACTATCATGTCTTTTCTACAGAAGATGTGATGAACGGAACAGTGACTGATCACGGAGTCGTACTGAAAGTTTCGGATGTCCCTTGGGCCGGGCGTCAGTTGTGGGATTGTGATGTGGCCTGTAAAAACGGGAACTATTATATGTATTTTCCATCCGCAAGGACGGCCGCTACTACTTCTTCTTCGCGGCCAACGACGTGCACGAAGGCGAGGTCGGCGGTATCGGCGTGGCGGTGAGCGATTGCCCCGAAGGGCCGTTCATTCCCCAGCCCGATCCCATGCGTGGAAGCTACAGTATAGATCCGGCGGTATTTGATGATGGTAATGGGAACTATTATATGTATTTCGGCGGTTTATGGGGTGGACAGCTTCAGCGTTATCGCAACAACAAGGCATTGGAGTGGGCGGCTTTTCCGGCTGATGGTGAACCGGCTTTGCCTTCACGTGTGGTAAAACTTTCGGACGATATGCTTCAGTTTGCCGAAGAGCCGCGGCCTTTGGTTATTCTGGATGAACACGGACATCCGTTGAGTGCCGGTGACAATGCGCGTCGCTTTTTCGAGGCTTCATGGATGCACAAGTACAACGGGAAATATTATTTTTCTTATTCTACGGGAGACACTCATCTGCTTTGCTATGCCACAGGAGATAATCCGTATGGTCCGTTCACTTATCAAGGGGTTATTTTGCAGCCTGTGGTAGGTTGGACTACTCATCATGCCATTGTAGAATACAAAGGAAAATGGTATCTGTTTCATCACGATTGTGTCCCTTCGGGGGGAACCACTTGGTTGCGTAGCCTAAAGGTATGCGAATTGGAGTATGATGCGGAAGGGAAAATAAAGACCATAGAATCTGTCTGAAAATAAATCAGTGATACATCATTCGGACAGATTGGACCGGTTACTTTGCCGGGCATTGTCCAAACAGACCGTTTGCAGAAATTATGTTCATTGTCCGGAACTTGCAAACGGTCTGTTTATATCTGTGCTCTTCAAATATAATGTCTGGTGGTGTGAATGTAATTTGTTGTAATATAATGTGTTATGTGTGTATTGTAACGCAAGTAAAGATTCATGTAACACGTTTGAAGCAAGATGTAACTCTACGAAAGATGCGTGTATCATGCAGAGAATTTATATTCGGCGACACTTTCTATATTTGCGTCTGAAATCCGTAAAGGAATTGGTCAATTATAATACTAGAAAGACAATGAAACAAAAACAAAAGCTGAAAAGATGGTCGGGCGTGCTGATCGCTTTAGGGGTGCTGGGCTCCTCTTTTACCTCATGTAGTTCGATCAAGAAAGGAAATGATTTGCCAGTTGTAGGAAAGTCTGTCGCTCTTTTCGATTACTTTAATTATAAAGGTGAGGATGATGTCTATATTTCCAATCCGCTTCCGGGAGATGATTATTTTTATAATCCCATTCTGCCGGGATGGTATTCCGATCCCAGCATTTGCACCAATGGTGAAGGTGATTATTTTCTGGCTGTTTCCACCTTTACTTATTATCCGGGTGTGCCTCTTTTCCACAGCAAGGACTTGGTGAACTGGAAGCAGGTGGGGCATATCTTGAATCGTCCTTCTCAATTAGTCAACATGGAGGGGCAACACGTAAGTGGAGGGATTTTTGCCCCGGCCATATCCTACAACCCGCATAACAAGACTTATTATATGGTTACTACCAATGTAGGGGTTGGAAACTTCTTTGTGAAGACACAAGATCCTTTTGGCGAATGGTCTGATCCTATTATGTTGCCCGAAGTGACAGGCATTGATCCCTCTTTCTTTTTCGATGAAGATGGGAAGGCCTACCTTGTCAATAATGATGACGCGCCGGACAACAAGCCTGAATACAGCGGACATCGTACCATCCGTGTGCAGGAATTTGATGTGAATGCGGACAAGACGGTGGGGCCGCGCAAGATTCTGGTGAACAAGGGAGCTCGTCCGGAGGACAAGCCCATCTGGATTGAAGGTCCGCACCTTTATAAAATAAACGGGAACTACTTCTTGATGTCTGCCGAGGGTGGAACAGCCGGATGGCATTCGGAAGTGATTTTCCGTGGTGATTCTCCGACGGGCAAATTCACACCGTGGAAGAACAACCCTATTCTGACCCAGCGTCAGTTGGATGCGGAGCGTCCTAATCCGGTGACGTGCGCTGGACATGCCGACTTGGTTCAAACCCGGGAAGGGGATTGGTGGGCAGTCTTTCTGGCTTGCCGTCCCATAAACAACACGTTCGAGAATTTAGGACGTGAGACTTTTATGATGCCCGTTAAGTGGAGTGAGGATGGTTTCCCCTATATGACGCAGGGGGATGATCTGGTGCCAGTCATTGTTCGCCGCGAAGGAGTGAAGCGTGACGAATCTGCCACCTTCGGAAACTTTGAAATGAATGACGGTTTCGACGGACAAACATTGGGTATGGAATGGATGACTTTGCGTGCTCCTGCTACCGGACTTTACTCGCTTTCCCAGACTCCGGGTTATCTCACTTTGAAATGTGATTCAGTCAGTGCTTCCGAAAAGAAGGTGCCGGCTTTTATATGCCGCCGGTTGCAGCATCATAAGTTCGAATGCAGCACACGTATGTTGTTCTGTCCGCAGAGCAAGGCGGAGCAAGCGGGCATATTGTTGTTCAAGGACGAAAAGCATCAATATTTCCTAGCTGTAGGCAGGGATGATCAAGGTGAATGTATTTCCCTCAGGCAGATAGGCGATGGGGAAAGTAAGGTGCTGGCTTCCGTTCGCTTGGACGACGGAGGAGTGCTTACCGACCTGAAGGTGGTTTCGCGCGGAACACATTATGATTTCTACTATGCTCGCCAGGAAGGTGTGTGGTACGTGTTGTGCAGGAATGTGGACGCTGGGTATCTGTCAACGGCCACTGCCGGAGGCTTTACTGGAACAACGATAGGCATGTATGCTACCTTAAAATAAATGACTGTTTGATTTTTTGTATAACTTAAATTAATGTATTAATGAAAAATGCTATGAATTTTAGGCCGGTGGGGCTGATGCTTCTATTCTGTCTCATTCCTTTGTGGGCATTTGCACAGAGCGTGATGGTAAAAGGTGTAGTAAAGGACACAAGTGGTGAAGCCATCATCGGAGCCAGTGTCTTGGAAAAAGGCACTACCAACGGTACGATTACCGATTTTGATGGTAACTTTGCATTGAATGTATCGAAAAACGCCGTGTTGGTGGTGAGTTTTGTCGGTTACAAGAACGAGGAAATCTCGGTAGCGGGAAAAAGTTCTTTAAAGATTACATTGAAGGAAGATTCCAAAGCTTTGGAAGAAGTGGTGGTGATTGGTTACGGTAGCGCCCGCAAGAGTGATGTGACCGGATCTATTGCATCGGTAGGCGGAGAGAAGCTGCGTGAGATGCCTGCCACCAATATTACATACGCTTTGCAGAACCGCGTGGCAGGTGTGGATATGTCGCAGACTTCTTCCGCACCGGGTGCTTCCATGCAGATCCGTATCCGTGGTACCCGTTCGTTGAACGCCAGTAACGACCCGTTGGTGGTATTGGACGGAATCCCCTTTATGGGTAATTTGTCCGATATCAACCCCGGTGACATCAAGAGCATGGATATTTTGAAGGATGCATCCTCTACTGCTATCTACGGTTCGCGTGGTGCCAATGGTGTTATCCTGATCACTACACACAAAGGGGCACAGGGTAGTCCCGCCCGGTTTACTTACAATGGGTATGCAGGTATGAAGAAGGTATTTTCCAAATATCCCATGATGAACGGTAGCAAGTTTGCCGAAATGCGTAAACTAGCAGGCAAGTTCGAGAATTCGGTGGACGAGTCGGACGATGTGGATACTGACTGGCAGGACTTGATGTTACGAGACGGTTATGTAAACAGCCACGATGTCAGCGTGTCCGGTGGTACCAACGGTGGAGGCTATAGCTTTGGCGCGGCTTACTATAAGGATCAAGGTGTCATTCCTACTCAGAACTATACCCGTTACTCTCTGCGTGGTTCTTTCGATCAGGGTGTGGGAAAATATTTCCGCTTCGGACTGGTGAACAATACCAACTATAACGTCACCAAAGGTTCCAATATCGGACTGTATGGTGTACTTTCCATGTCTCCTATCGCCGACCCCTATAATGCGGACGGCACATTGAAACGTACCGTGAAATACAACAGTCAGGATGAGTCATTTGTACTGACCAGAGGCGTTGTGGAAGAATTGGAAGACAGTTGGCTGAGCAAGACCGAAGGCTTCGGTACGTACAATAACCTGTTTGCCGAAGTGAAATGCCCGTGGATGGAAGGTTTGAAATACCGTGTCAACCTGGGTTTGAACTATCGTTCTACTAAAGGTGGATCGTTCACTGGCGAAGGCATCAACAGCACTACGGCAGACACTCCGTCCACCGCTTCGCTGAACCACTCGGAAACGACTAATTGGACTGTGGAGAACCTGCTGACTTACGACCGTACTTTTGGAAAGCACCAGCTGAATGTTGTCGGTATGTACTCTGCCGAACAGACTGTCTATACACGTTCGGACGTTGCCGGACGGGATATTCCTGCCGAATATTTCCAGTTCTATAACATCGGGCGTGCGGAAGGCACCATTACGGTGAACCCCGACAACTGGAACTATCAGAAGAGCGGTCTGATGTCTTGGATGGGTCGTGTGATGTACACTTACGACAATCGCTATATGTTGATGGCGACTGTACGTGCCGACGCTTCTTCACGTTTGGCAAAGGGACACCAATGGCACACTTATCCCGCCGTATCGGCAGGATGGAACATTCGTCAGGAAGAGTTTATGGACGAGGTGGACTGGATAGATATCCTGAAACTGCGTGTAGGTTACGGACAGACCTCCAACCAGGCTGTTGATCCTTATAAGACCTGGGGACGCTTGGCAACCCGTCCTTATAACTTCGGTCCTACTGGCTATGTCACCGGTTACTATGTATCCGAACTGCCTAATGCCGAATTGGGTTGGGAATACTCTTCTACATGGAACTTCGGTCTGGACTTCACCTTGCTAAGAGGACGCCTGTCCGGTACATTTGAGTATTACATTCAGAAAACCACCGACTTGCTGCAAAGCGTAAGCCTTCCTTCCACTTCGGGAGTAAGCAGCTATATGGCTAATGTGGGAAAGACGGAAAATAAAGGTTTTGAATTTACCTTGAACGGAACGATTCTGGACAACCATAACGGATGGACATGGGAGGCAAGCCTCAACCTGTCTGCCAACCGTAACAAACTTACCGAACTGGCTTCGGGTTCCAAAGATGATAAAGCGAACAACTGGTTTGTAGGACATCCCATCGACTGTATCTACGACTATGAAAAAGTAGGCTTATGGAACAGTGATGATCCCGATTTCCAATACTTGGACATTCTGGAGCCGGGTGGCAATGAAGGTATGATCAAAGTGAAATATACCGGTGATCGTGATGCCAGCGGCAAGCCGACCCGCGCCATTGGTCCCGAAGACCGTCAGATTATCAGCTTGGAACCTAAATTCCAAGGAGGTTTCAGCACTCGCGTGGCCTATAAAGGCTTTGACTTGAACGTTATCACCGCCTTCCGTTGCGGAGGCAAGCTGATCAGTACACTGCACCACAGCAACGGTTACCTGAATATGCTGACCGGTCGTCGCGGACAAGTGGATGTAGACTACTGGACACCGGAGAACAAGGGGGCCAAGTACCCGAAACCGGGTGGTATCCAGAGTGGTGACAATCCGAAATACGGAAGCACATTGGGCTATTTTGACTCTTCTTACTGGAAAGTACGCAACATTACGCTGGGCTACAACTTCGAGAAGCAGGCTTGGCTGACCCGCATGGGCATACAGAGCCTGCGTGCTTACCTGTCCGTGCAGAATCCGTTCATTATCTGTTCTCCTTTCCATAAAGAAACCGGACTGGATCCCGAAACCAACTCTTACGGTAACGAGAATGTAGCTGTGACAGAAGGTATTCAGAAACGATTCCTGACAGTAGGTACTAACTCACCGTCCACCCGTAACTATTTATTCGGTATTAACTTAACATTCTAAATGAAAGCATGACTATGAAACCTATATTTTCAAAAATAAGAGTTTTGGGAACAGCCGCACTGGCTTTGTTCCTGACAGCATCCTGTTCAGACATTCTGGACGAGCAGCCGCGCAGCAGTTATGATCCTACTTTCTTTAAGACAGAAAAGGGAGTGGAAGGCGGTGTGACCTCTATGTATGCACACTTGCGCTATATTTACGGACAAGCTTATTATTATAATTCCTGTCTGACGGGAACCGACGAGGCAACCTGGGGATGGAGTGCCGATGGTAACTTCAAGGATGCCGACCTGTCCGGAGTAGGCAACCTGACTGCCACGACTTGCCGTTCCGACGCCTTGTGGGGAACCGCTTTCTCGAACATCAACACCGCTAACGGAGTGATAGAGAACGGTGCCGAAGTAGGAGTCAATGAATCATTGGTTTCCGAAGCCCGCTTCTTCCGTGCGTTCGATTATTTCCTGTTGGTGCAGACCTTCGGCGGAGTGCCTCTGGACCTAGGTTCCGGCGAACTGAAGTTCAATATCACTCCTTCACGTACCTCCGTGCGCAATACCGTGCCCGAAGTGTACACCAAGGCCATCTTCCCCGACTTGCTGACCGCTATCGAGAACTTGCCCGCTAATCCTCGTGTGACGGGTGGAGTGACCAAGACCGTTGCCCGCCTGTACTTGGCAAAGGCTTATCTGACTTATGCCTGGTGGCTGAAGAATCCGAATAACATTCCTACTTATCCCGAGTGCCAGCGTACGGACCCCGACGGACACGATGCGGCATGGTACTTCCAGCAGGCATACGATGTGGCGGTTACTGCTATCGAGAA
>ENA-OPVV01002223-OPVV01002223.1-human-gut-metagenome-genome-assembly--contig:-NODE-2223-length-12177-cov-2.951493_pt1 | contig 12177 bp, 10 predicted proteins | sample MGYA00241500_ERZ501992 | MGnify/ENA primary metagenome ERZ501992 (study PRJEB25962, sample SAMEA2043052) | human gut metagenome | biome: human gut; feature: human-associated habitat; material: faeces...
TGCCGCCGTTGATGGTCACATAGCCGTTGTCGGCATCCCTGTCGATGCTGGTCGCAGTCAGCTTGGTCACGGTGGTGTCGCCCTGGTCGTGGATCCGAAGCACGCTGCCCTCCTGCAAGGCGTCGATGTCCTCGGGCAGGTAGCTGTCGTAGCCGTATACGCTCAGGGTCGCCTGGCCGTCGGCCACCTTGGTGATGCTGGCTGCAAACTTGTAGGAACCCGTCTTGATCTCGTTCAGATCCCCGGCGTCGATGGGCAGCACATCGCCCATCTCACCGGCTGCTTCGGACGAAGCCGCACTGCTTTCCACGCCGGAAGCCGGTGCGCTTGCCGCGCTGCCTGCGGTGCTGTTGCTGCTGCCGCAGCCTGCCAGAATGCCCACTGCCAGAATGGCCGTAACGGCCAGCACCTTTTTATTCAGTTTCATATTCTATACCTTCTTCTGTTGTTGTCGGGGCGGTGTTTTCCGCACCTGTCTCGGTATCATACGTCACCCGTGCGGAAAAGTCAACATTTCCTTTTCTCTGCGCTTGACGCGCGTTTTTTGTTCCGCTACAATAAAAACGAATCAAGAACCCATTCTATTGCAACTGATTTTAAGATAGAGAGGAATTTCCCGTGAAAATTTTAAAAGTAAAATGTCTTGCCCCCACCCGGCTGGACAACTACCTGATGCAGCAGTACCCGGCACTGAACCCGGGCCGCCTGAACAAGGCCCTGCGGGAGAACAAGATCAAGCTGAACGGCAAAAAGCAGCCGCTTTCCACCCGCGTGATGGCCGGTGATGAGATCAAGCTGTTCATTCTGGATGAAGTTCTGGATGCGGACCGCCGTGTGGAAGGCCCGGCGTGGAAGAACGCCCGCGGCCCGGCACAGGTGGTGTATGACTGCCCGCAGATCGTCATTGTGAACAAGCCCGCCGGTCTTGCCGTGGATGGCCCGGAGGACGATACCCTGCTGAACCGCACCCTGCTCTACCTGAACCAGCAGGGCGAGTACAAGGAGAACGACCTGTACACCCCGGCGCTGTGCCACCGGCTGGACACCGGCACCAGCGGCCTTGTCATCGTTGCCAAGACCCCGGAGGCCGAAGAGCTGTTCCTTGCAGCCATCAAGAACCGCGAAGTGAAAAAGACCTACCTCTGCGTCACCTTCGGCCGTCCGATGCCGCCGGATGCCACTCTGGGCGGCTATCTGCTCAAGGACGCGGACCGCGGCATCGTGAAGATCGTGGAGGACAAGCAGCCCGGTGCCAAGGAAGTGGAGACCCGGTACGAGACCATCGCCGTCTCCGGCCGTCTGGCCCTGCTGAAGGTGCAGCTGATCACCGGCCGCACCCACCAGATTCGGGCGCATCTGGCCAGCATTGGATGCCCCATTCTGGGCGACAGCAAATACGGCAACAACACCGCCAACCGCGAGCTGAAACTCAAGTATCAGGCCCTGTGCGCATGGGAACTCACCATGCCCCGCTTCAACCAGCCGGATTTCGAGTTCCTCAGCGGCAAGACCTTCCGCGCACCAAAGCCCTGGTATTACAGTCAGGTACTGGACGGAACCCTGAAATAAGCTTTTTTACAACAAATTACAGCAAAAAAGAAATCCCGGAAGTGTATTCCGGGACTTCTTTTTTTTCGTTTATGATTTTACTGGAATAGACCGCCAAACCAGCCCAGAGTGGACTCAGTTGCATTTGCAAAGGCATCCTGAACTTCCTGAATGCTGTCCAGCAGCTTGGTGCCCTCGGTATCCTTCACCGACCAGTAAACGCCGCTGCTTGCCGAGCCATCCGAAACCGTGAAGTCACTGGTAAAGCAGAGGTTATCGCCCTGAGAATCGGTCACGACCACCATGTAGGTGTAATTGCCTGCAGGCAGTTCACCAAAGCGGATGGAGCTGTCCAGCGTCTTGAAGGAGAAGATCGCCGTATTGGGTGCTGCCTGTGCAGTGAACACCGTCTGGTCGTTCTCGTCCAGCACTGCCACCTGCACATTGGTCAGGGTGGTGCCCAGCGCAGCATTTGCAGTGCCGGTCAGCGCCATGCCCTTGCCCGCACGGACATTGATGGGGTAGCTCATGCCTTCCAGACGCAGGCCGTCAGCCTCTGCAGCAATGGAGTTGTGATCTGATGCCACATACCAGTAGCAGGAGGACCTATTGACCGAAACGCTGGAGTTTTCCAGCGGGATGCGTCCGGAAGAGATGTTGCCTGCCGGATCGGAGCAATAGAAGTTGCCGTTGGTGTAGTCGGTGAGCAGCACTGCATGGGGCTGGCCGCGGTCATACAGCACGATGCCCTCCGGGTGCTGCGAAAGCAGGGTGATCAGGGTCTGCACTTTTTCCTGTTTGCGGGAGGGCAGTGTGCCGTAGCCCACCTGCATCTCCTTATATGTAAAGCTGTGGGAAAGCCCGTTGGACCATGCTGTGGAACGGACACTGTTCTCGGTCACAGTGGACCAGTCGGTCAGGCCGTCAAAATAGGCACGGCGGCGCAGCATCATGGCTGCGGATGCCAGTGTGCAGGTGCCGCCGCGGCTCTGCTTGAAGTAGAAGCCTGCGTCCACGTTCAGATCAACCGCCAAGGCCGCCGGCAGGCAGGTGAGCATAAACACCAGTGTCAGCACAAGGCTCAGCAGTTTTTTACGGGACGGTGCAGCGGTATTCACGGGTAGGTTCTCCTTTCAGCTTCCATGGCTTGTTACGTTTACCACCATAAAGTATACCAACCTGTTACCCTTTTGTAAACGTTTGTGAAGCTTTTTTCTCAATATCAACACGTTTGGGCAGTTTTTGTTGGAGAGAATGCACAGTTTCCGGCAAGATATTCTACATTTTTTACAAAAATCCCGTCCTGACATTTTTCAAGCGCACCGCATTTTGCATTCTTTTTTCATTTTCTGACCACGCTGTGGGCAAACAAAAAAGCTCCACAGACGAACAAATTCGTCTGTGGAGCTTTTGGTCCAGCAGAGCCGGACAAATCCGAACTTTTTCCTTCCACCCCATCGGCGGTCAAAGTGTCCTCAAACCGGACAGTTTGGGTGCCATCCTTGTAGTTGAACGTGATCAGCATCCGGTCATCGTACAGGAAAATGGCATTGACAAAAATTTCAATCAACGCTTTTCGTTGCTTTTTCTGCGAAATATCGAACTTTCTAAATTTCATCAGCCAGAATCGGATGAAATCCTCATTGAAGCTGGGCTTCTTCAATTTTTCATCTGCGATTTTTGCAGTCAGCTCATCTTTCTGGATTTCCAGCTCTTCCAGACGCTCTTTCGTTGTCCGGGTGTACAAGCCGTCCTCGATAGCCTTCATCAGGTTGTCCAGCTTTTTGTTAACCTCTCGCAGTTGCTTTTCCAGCAGCGGAATCGTGGTGTTTTCCTGATTCTGGACATCCATGACCAATTGAACGATTTTGTCGATTACCGCATCGTCCTGAATCAGCTTCATGGTCTCCCGGACGACCAGATCTTCCAGCCAGTCCTTCTGCACGGTCTTTTTGTTGCAGCCCTTGCGCCGCTTGACGTTGGCGCATACTTATATTTTTTCAGCAAGTGCTTCACCATCTTACGCATACTTGCGCGGGCAGTTTCTTTTTTCTGCAGGTCTATTACGCTCGCATTACTGAATTTCTGCGTTTCCAGCCATCTCCATTGCAGCGTTCGATTGACACAGGTTGAGTTATCGGCAGATACAGCAAACACAACGGGCGGCTCTGATAACAGAGCTGCCCGTTGTGTTCGTTTATGAAAAGGAGAACTTAGATCTCATACCACTTGATCTCGTTGGCATCCAGATGCAGAGCAAAGCTGCTGCCGTCTGTGGTGTAAACGGTGGTGTCCTGCGGCTCGTAGGTGTTGTTCACCACGCAGTACTTGCCGTTTTTGACGTAGGCGTGCACCTCCACGTTGTAGTTGGAGCTGAACCATGTATGCAGCTCCTCCTCGCTGTGGGCACTCCACAGGATAGCGCGGTAAAGGGTACGGCTGTTGGCAAAACTGTAAGGCACACCGCTGATGTACACGGCGCGCCCCTTGCCGAAGTCGTGGGCAGCCATCTGTACTTCCTTGTTCCGCTGCACCAGCACCTCGGTGCCCTCGAGGGCGTAGATGTTCTTTTTGCCCTCGCCAAAGTCCACGGGTTGGTCGGCGTCCTGCAGAATGAAATGGTCCGGGTGTTCTTCCCAGTTGTATTTGTCGTAGTTCAGGGTGAAGCCGTTTTCCTCCTCCACGCCCAACACAGTGGCAAGTTGGAAAATGTGCCCCTGATACGGGTGACCGGAAGGCTCACCCACGCCGATAAAGCCGCCGCCGTTCCAGACGAACTTGCGGATAGCGGAGGAGATCTCCGGATCTTCCCACCAGATGCCGCCGGTGTGTGCGGTGTCGGCATCGCCGACATTGATAATGACATCCAACGAATCCAGCAGATGCGGGTCGTTCTTGATATCCTCAAAGCTGATAAACTTCACATCAAAGGGCGCACCGGACAGCATCTCAATGACACCGGCATAGCTATAGTTCTGCTTGTAATAGAGGGCGTGATGCACCATGTGACAGCCCCAAGCCCGCATTTTACCCCAACAGTTCAGCACGGCCACTCGCTTGACACAGTAGGGTGTGGTGCCCTTGATGTTCTCGTACAGTTCGCGGAACTCGTTGCAGACGCTCTCCACGTAGTCCACGAACTCCGGGAACTGCAAGGCCAGTTTCAGATAGCCGCCATAGCCGATGCGGTCGATGGGCTTGCGCAGGATAGCGCGGCGGGCTGTAACCCAGTTCTCCTTGGCTTCCCGCACCGGGTCGCCGCCCTCGTGGAAGGTGTCCGGGAAGAAGTAAGGCAGAAAGCGTCCTTCCGTGTACTTCACGCCCTCAATGTCAGAGATCAGGCGCAGGGTGGAGCCGTTGCCCACGCTGCCCACTACGGCATCCAGTCCGATGGTCTTGAACTCCGGCATGAAAGGTTCGGTGCCGATCCAGTGATCGCCGAGGAACATCATGGCTTCGCACCCGCACGCGTGGGTGATGTCCACCATCTCCTTGGCAAGCTTTGCCACCTCGCGGCGCTGGAAGGCCTGAAAATCCCGGAATTCCTTGCTGGGCACCCGATACTGGTTGTTGTAGTAGCCCTGATCGATGATGTACTCCGGGCGGAACTTGTAGCCCACTTCCTGCTCAAACTGGTTGAGGATATAAGGGCTGACCGAAGCAGAGTATCCATACCAGTCCACGAACTTCTCCCGCTTCAGCTCGTCGAAGATCAGGGTGAACTGGTGGAAGAAGGTGGTGTAGCGGATGACGTTTACATAGGGGTGCTCTGCAATGAACTTGCGCAGGCGCTCCATGGAATACTTGTGGGTCTTGGGCTGACGCACGTCAAAGGTGATCTGGTGCTCAAAATTCGTCCAGCCGTTGGTGGTAGCGTTGTACATATGCACCGGGTCCCAGATGAGGTAAGCCAGAAAACTGACGGTATACTCATGGAACGGTACGGCCTGTACGGTCACACTGCCGTCGGCGTAACTCCACTGCTCCGGCGGCACGGGCTGACCGGTGGTTCGATCCATGACCTCCCACCAGCGGGTGATGTCGTCGTTGGTGTTCACCTGCATCAGCTCCGGGCTGATGCCCTTCATCAGCGGGATGGTCACGGTGTCGCCGGGGGCGGTGTAAAAGCCGGTCATGATGTAGCACTGCTGTACCTCGTCCGGGTTTGCCTTTGCCCATGCGTTGTCCTTGCGGGTGGTATAGTAGGTGGAGTAGATCTTGGCGTCCGCATTCTTGAGCTGTTGCGGGAAGTCGGTGCCGTCGCAGTCGCGGATGGCATCAGCACCCCACTTTTTTAAGATCTCCAGCGTTTCGGGCACAACGTCCAGGTCTGTGGGAATGGTCACGCGCCCGGTCTTTCTTATTTCATCCATGGGAAACTCTCCTTTTGCCTCTCTTTGAATCGTAGGGGATCAATCGTAGGCGGCGTTATACAGCGCCAGCACAGCCAGCAGCAGCGCTACGCCCACCAGCATGATGCCAAGCCCTGCCAGCTGTCCGGTCATTTTCCAGCCGGACACCACCAGCACCAGTGCCAGCACGAACAGCACCAGCATCAGTACCATGCGCAGGGCGGGATGGTTTTTCCAGTATGCTTTCATCGTTTGTCACCTTAACCTTTCAGGCCGCCCACGGTCATGCCCTGCGTCAGCTGCCGCTGCACGCAGATGTACAAAATCAGGGTGGGCAGCATTACCAGCACAAGACCTGCATACATCGTGCCGTACTGGGCGGCGCTCTGCTGCGCCTGCATCAGGTTCAAAAGACCGACCGGCAGGGTGCGGGGTGCCTTGGTGGAGCTCATCAGGGTCATGGAGATGATATACTCGTTCCAGAAGGACAGGAAGTTGAACAGGATAATGGTGATGATGGAGGGCTTTGCCATGGGGAAGATGATGCGGGTCATGGTGGAAAAATAGCTTGCACCGTCGATATAGGCGGCCTCCTCAAAATCGTGGGGCAGGGTGGCAAAGTAGCCCGACAGCAGGTAGATGGTAAAGGGCAGCGCGGTGGCGGCGTATACCACCGCCAGCACCACCAGATTGTTCAGCAGAAAGCCGCTACCAAAATGGCTTTTCAGCCACACATCGCCGTCCCGCAGCATCAGGAAGATGGGCACCACGATGTAGTTCACGTTGATGAACAGGCCCGCCATGAACAGGGTGTTCAGCACCTTGCACCCCTTGAAGTGAAAGCGGGACAGGCAGTAGGCGGCGGGCAGGGCAACGACCAGCAGCAGCGCCAGCGCCAGCGCGGTGACGATGACCGAGTTGAGCATATATTCGCCCATTTTCGCGCCGTTCCATGCGTTGACAAAGTTCTGCCAGTAGAACCCGGCGGGCAGTGCCCAGGGGTTGCCGTAGAACTCTGCATTCTGCTTGATGGAGGCCATGAACACCCATGCCACCGGCACGATGATGGTAACGGCCAGCAGAACCAGCACAAAATAGATGAAAAACTTGTACAGACCTTCCGCAGAGCGGGAAGATTTTTCGGTGGTATTCTGCATCTTCTTCCCTCCTTAAAATTCCAGCGTATCGCGGTTGGTGACCTTGTTGACACAGGCGGACAGGGCAAACGAGAACAGGAAGATTACCACGCCGATGGCCATACTGTAACCATACAGGCCAGCGTCTTTCTGGCTGTACATATAGCTCAGCGCCACATCCGATGCGCCGTTGGGGCCGCCGCTTGTCATGGCCTTGACGAAGAGGAAGGCCATGTTGATGGTGGAGATGATAAAGAAGGTCAGAGTGGTGCGGATATTCGTCCAGATGAGGGGGATGGTGATCTGGAAGAACTGGGTCAGCCGCCCGGCACCGTCCAGATTGGCGCTCTCGTACAGGCTGATGGGCACGGCAGACATGGAGGCCATGTACATGACCATGTAGTAGCCGATGGCCTGCCACACCATGGCAATGATGATGGAGGGGATGACCAGTTTTTCGCCCTTCCACAGGATGGGGTCGCTCATGTTGCGGAACAGGCCGATGATGCTGTTCAGCATGCCGTTTTCCGGCTTATAGATGGCAGAGAAGATGCCGGAGATGACGACCACCGACAGGATGTTGGGGATGTAGAAGATGATGCGGAAAAAGTTCTGGCCTTTGATCTTCTCCCGGGTGAGGATGGCGGCAAATACCAGTGCAAAGGCGAAGGTGATCAGGGTGACCGTTACCACCAGCAGGATCATATTCTGCATGGAGCGGATGAACTGGGCGTCCCGCAGCAGATGCTGGAAGTTTTTAAGCCCCACAAAGGTCTCGTTGGGAGAATAGGCACCCCGCTCATACAAACTCATGCGGAACACGTTGAGGGTGGGCAGGATCATAAAGAGGAAAAACAGGATGGTAGCCGGTGCCACACAGAGGAATACGAACCGTTTGCGGCTTTTATCCGTTCTCATAGGGGATTGACCGCTCCTTTCTTGATGGTACTGTACAGCCCAAAAAAGCGGAGGCGGTAAAAACCGCCCCCGCTGGGCAGGGCTTAATTACTCGATGATGTTGGCGCGCATCTGGTCGCTGGCGGACTTGATGCCGTCGATCCACTGCTGCTCGGTCATGCTGCCGGACACCAGAGAGTTAACAGGGTCGAAGAACACGGTGCGCACTTCCACGCCGGGGATGGCACTGAAGGCTGCAAAGTTGCCCATGGCGGCCTTTGCGCCGTTGTCGTAGATGGAGTAGAACATCTTGTTGTCGCCTTCCAGACTGTCGGCGATGCCCAGCACAGGCTGGATAGCGCCGCTCTCGGCAAACAGCTTGCAGGCTTCGTCGCTGTACAGGTAAGCCACGAACTGCTTGGCGGCATCCTGATGCTCGGCACCGGCGGGGATCCATGCCTGCTCGAACCAGGTGTAGCTGTAACCATCGCCGCCGGCCTTGACAGCGGGCAGGGCGGTCATGCCCCACTCAAAGCCGTCTGCACGGGGAGCCTCGGCCATCTCGCCCACGATCCAGGTGCCGTTGGGCATGAACAGGGCCTTGTTGTCCAGCACCAGCTGCTGGTTCTGGGTAAAGTCCTGATCGTTGGCCTGTGCGGGGGTGATGGGGTTGGTGTAGGAAGCCAGCTTTGCCACGATATCAAAGCAGGTCTTTGCTTCGGGGGTGTCCCAGATGCCCTCGGTGTAGTGGGTGGCCTTGTTGAAGAACTCCGGGCCGCCGGCAGCGTACATCAGCGCATAGAAGAAGGCGTCGAAGTAGCCGGTGGTGGGGTAGGTGAACAGGTAGGTGCCCTCAGCGGCAGCCTTGTCGCCCAGTGCCCACATCTCGTCCCAGGTCTTGGGCACGTCCCAGCCCTTTTCCTTCAGGAAACCGGCGTTGTAGAACAGGCCGCAGGGGCTGTAGAACATGGGAGCCAGATAGGTTTTGCCGTCGCCGTAGGGGTTGGTCAGGGAGGTGTCGGTAAAGCCGCCGGCGATCTTCTCGCTCACCTTCTTGCTCTCGCCGGGCACGGTCATGCTCAGCACATCGGTGATGTCGGCGATCAGGTTGCCCTTGATGAACTGCTCGGTCAGGGCAGCTTCACGGCCGGTGGCCAGATGGACCACGTCGGGGTAGTCGCCGCCCTGCATGGAGGGGCCGATGACGTCCTCCAGCTTTTTGTCGGTGGTCAGGTCCACCTTGATGCCGGTCTGTGCGGTAAAGGCCTCGGCGACCTTCTTCCACATCTCAGCGCCGTAGCCGGTCTCGATGGCGGCTACCTTGATGGAGCCGGCGGGCTCGGCGACGTCGCCGTCGTCGGGAGTGGTGCCGTCAGTGGCGGGAAGAAGCGGGGGTGGAGGATGCCACGCTGGATGCGGTGGAGCTGGAAGAGCCGCCGCAGGCAGCCAGACCCAGTGCAGCGGCGCCAACGCCGGCCGCCTTCAGGAAATTACGACGAGAAATACGATTCATACTGTGTTGCCTCCATCATTTTGTTCCGTTCAAACACAGCCGGGCAAACAGGCTTTGCCCGAAGGACTGTGTGTTTTTCTGCCTCCAATATAAATTCTTTCGCTTCCTTGCTCAAGAGGTTTGTTGTTTCATTTTTTATAGATGTTGCTTTCTGAAAAATTCTTCCAGCAAAAGTGCTAAAAATCTTTTAAAAGTTTCAGCATAATCCCCAACCTGTAACTGTTTTGACATATTTCGAAGGGACTTGAGAAACAAAAATATAAAAATTAGCCTAAAATCAGGGCTTGCTTTTTTTGTATGTTCCCTCTATAATGAGGGTAAAGTGCACGAAGCAACGCACCATTTTTTGATAATGTTTTTAGAATGTTGCGTTTATTTTTAGAAAATTTGCGTTTCCCGAAGGAGCCGATCATCTATGAGTACCCAGCGCTTTGATATCCGCCACGCGCCCGCTCCGCGGGAATCCTTCCGGCTGCTGTACATCAGCAAAAGCAAATTTGGCGGCGATTGGAACAGTACCACCCACACCCACTCCTGCACGGAGCTGTTCTACTGCCTCAGCGGCGAGGGACAGTTCTACCTTGCCGGGCAGCTGTTCCCGGTAAAGCCGGACGATATGGTCATTGTGAACCCGCAGGTGGAGCATACCGAGCTTAGCCTGAACGCCTCGCCCTTGGAGTATATCGTGCTGGGCGTTGCCAGCATGGAGTTTTTGTTCAGCAAGGCGGATACGAACTACGCCATCTTCAATTGCCGGGAGAACCGGGAGCGGATGGTCACGTTGCTGCACATGCTGCTGGCCGAGGCCGACCGCAGCTTAGACGGCTGCGAGACCGTTTGTCAGGACCTGCTGGAGGTACTGCTGATCTGGCTGGTGCGCTGCACCACCATTTCGCTGCAGCTGGAGGAGGCTGCCCCGACCGAGAACCGGGAGTGCGCCGAGATCAAGCGGTATCTGGACACCAACTACCGCGAGGATATCTCGCTGGACCTGCTGGCAGAGCTTGCCCACCTGAACAAATACTATCTGGCCCACACCTTCCAGCGGGAGTACGGCATTTCCCCCATTACTTACCTGAACCGCCGCCGCATTGAGGAGAGCAAGCATATGCTAGGCAACACCAGCTACAGTCTGGCGCAGATCAGCGAGCTGATGGGCTTTTCCTCCCCCAGCTATTTCTCCCAGTGCTTCCGCAAGGCGGAGGGCATGACCCCCAACGAATACCGCCGTCAGACGCGGCAGGGAAAACGCCCCGCCCCGACAAAACGGCATGAAGTATAACGAAAACGAGGAATTTATGATGAAATCCGTTACCCTTTCTTTGCTCCAGTCTGCTGCAAATGCCTTTGATTTTGGCGGGCCTGTGCTCTGCGATGCTCACCACTATGGTGAGGGGCATATCAACGACACCTTTGTGGTCTGGCGGGAAGATCATTCCAAACGCTTTATTTTGCAGCGCATCAACACAGATACCTTTACTAACCCGGTGGGCCTGATGGAGAATGTCTGCGGCGTGACCCGGCATCTGCGGGCGAAAATTCTTGCCGAGGGCGGCGACCCAGCACGGGAAACGCTGAATGTCATCCCAACTTTGTCGGGGTCGACTTGCTATCTGGATGCAGACGGCGGCGCATGGCGTGCCTACGACTTTGTAGAAGATACCATCTGTTTGCAGCAGGTCGGCAGCGAAACCGACTTCCGCACCGTGGCCGAGACACTGGGCAAATTCCAGAACCAGCTGGAGGATTATCCGGCCTCCACCCTCCACGAAACCATCGCCCGCTTCCACGACACGCCCAACCGCTATGCCAATTTTGAAAAAGCCCTCGCCGCCGATGCACTGGGCCGGGCAAAAAATATCACGTCGGAAATCGAATTTATCCATGCGAGGGAGCAGGACTGCCATGTCCTGCTGGATCAGCTGGCAGCTGGCGAAATTCCTCTGCGCGTCACCCACAATGACACCAAGATCAACAATGTCCTCATCGATGCCGCTACCGGAAAAGGCATCTGTGTCATTGACCTCGACACCGTGATGCCGGGACTTTCGGCCTACGACTTCGGCGATTCCATCCGCACCGGTGCCAACGACTGCGCTGAGGACGAACCTGACCAGAGCAAAGTCCATTTTGACCTGCATCTGTACGAAGTGTTCGCCAAAGGGTATCTCTCCACTGCCGGGGCATCCATGAGCATGGCAGAAAAAAAGAGCCTTGCATGGGGTGCAAGGCTCATGACGCTGGAATGCGGCATCCGTTTTCTGACTGACTATCTGGAGGGCGACCATTATTTCCATATTGCTCGCCCGGATCACAACCTCGACCGCGCCCGCACCCAGTTCACACTGGTGCGGCAGATGGAAGAGGTTTTCGATCAGATGCTGGAAATCGTCTGCCCGGACAATCACTGATTTCGCAATCTCCTCCATTCGGATACAGCAAGAAGCATGGACGCTCTCCTTTTCGGGGGCGTCCATGCTTCTTTTTACAGCTTATGCCCGATAATGTGCAGCGTGATGTGATTCTGGAGATCATTCACAAGCATAAGGACTACCTTACCTCTCTGGAAGCCGCACTCGCAGATGTTAAAGACCAGACAGCATAACAACAGGCACATGGTATGCTGTTTACCGATGTCCAAAGGAGCGTGCGTTTGAACAAAAAGAAAAAGTCCACAAACATTTCCCCTTACCCCGATGAAGTCATCGACCGTCTGGCACGGGCGTTCTAC
>ENA-OPVV01002234-OPVV01002234.1-human-gut-metagenome-genome-assembly--contig:-NODE-2234-length-12121-cov-2.481518_pt1 | contig 12121 bp, 7 predicted proteins | sample MGYA00241500_ERZ501992 | MGnify/ENA primary metagenome ERZ501992 (study PRJEB25962, sample SAMEA2043052) | human gut metagenome | biome: human gut; feature: human-associated habitat; material: faeces...
GTTACCGATGCTGTTCCGGCAGAACAAATCCCGGCCGATGCACGTAGTACCTTGGGGGCCGATGTAGTTCTTCAGTGGAACAACGAAGAACAAACCATCGATGGTTTTGGTGTGGCGCAGGCCGGCTGGTCCGACTATCTTTATGCCCACCGCAAGCGTCAGGAGATTATGGATGTGATGTTCGGACAGGACGGGCTTCGCCTCAGTATCCTCAGGGGCGAGGTATTCCCCCATTACGATGAAACCACGTTTAATATGGACGAGGATATCAATCTGTCTTTGGACGATCCTTTTTTCGATATTGATTTCAACCGTGATGAGAATCGTGTTGCCGAAGGCATCGCACAGCGCAACGGACAGTTGTGGATCATGAAAAAAGCGAAGCAGGAATACGGTGTGGACAAACTCATCTTTTCCGTTTGGTCTGCTCTGGCTTATATGAAAAGCAACGGCAGTACCTCGCAAGGTTTTTTGAAACGCGGCAGCTACCAGGCCTTTGCCGACTATCTTTCCAATTTCTGTGATGCCTACACAGCGGCAGGCCTGCCTGTGCCATCTCTCCTGCCAACGAGCCCGAGTATGCGGCAAGCTGGAACTCATGCCTCTGGCTTCCCGGTACCACTACGCTGGGACCGTTCATTGTGAATAACTTAGGTCCCAAGTTGCGACAAACCCATCCCGAAACCCGGATTATCTTTGGCGAGAATGCCCAGTGGTCTGCCATTCTGGGCTTTATCATGGGCAGTAAAAATTATGTGCGCGACATTCTGAACCTGAATCCTAAAATCACCAACTTTCCCGTCATTGCCGCCGGACACGGCTATGTGGATCCTGTGACCGGGAAAGATCCTGCCATTGAACCGTTCAGCAAAGCCGAATCGAAGGGAATTCCCGTGTGGCTGACCGAAATCAGCGATCCTACGGAAAGTTATGATGCTACCATGACCAGTGGCTTGAAATGGGCGAAGAAGTTCCATCGTTTCTTGTGTGAGGCCAATACCGGCGCTATTGTGTGGTGGGCAGGTGCTATACCGGATGGCGGAACCACCGAGGGGCTGATTAACATTGAAAAGAACCGCGTGGACTATGAAGTGACCAAGCGTTGCGAGGTGTTCGGCAACTTCTCCCGTTACATCCCTGTAGGAAGCAAGCGCATCTCGGCGCAATATGATTTCGAACAAGGCTATATGGTGTCTGGCTATAAATATGGTGACAACGGTTACACGGTTGTAGCCATCAACCCTGCGGATCATGAAGTAGTTATTTCGTTGGCTCTTGAAAGCGCTCAGGTTTCCGGTGCTTTGCAAGGCTATGTCACCGATGACACCCGTAAATGGGAGCCGGTGGAAGCTGTTCAACCTGCCGATGGTGTCTATACCCTGACCTTGCCGGCCCGTAGCGTGGTTTCCTATACCGGAACTGTGTTGAGTAGTTCGTCTTTGTAACATTGATTCTGTTTTTATTTCTACGCTGCAATAGTTTTTTGTTCCGTCATTGTATTGCGCTGATAAACAGTAATATGCGGTGACGGAATTTCCTGTATCCCCACGAAGTGCTTTTTCGTTTTTTTCTTGCAGAAGCCGGTTCGTCGGATATCGGTTTCCATGTCGGGTACGTAATCTTGATATATGTATGGCAGTATCCGTGCAAGGGGATGGGAGTTTCCATGCAAGAAGACTGCATCATTTGTTGCACCACTCGGCTGAACGTGCCTTTTCACTCAAGTGAAGTGCCGTTGCCACCTGTGTGAAACGGTTGCTTCACCAAGGTGAAGCAATAAAGTCATAAGACTGTTTTCACGGTTGCATCCTGTTGATAAAATACATCTATTGAAGTTTTGTCATTTTGTGTGTGGCGGTTGTTGTGTTGTACATTGATGAACGATACCGCCGCTTACCTACCGGTTGAGAGCCTTTATGGATGTTTTTTCACAGTAATTGGTTGATAATTAGAAGAATACTGTGTAGGAAAAATTTTATATTTCACGTTCAATTCAGATGTGTTTTCCATTGTCTTGAAGAATTTTTTTTTGATATTGATAAGATTTCATTGTTTAATGCTTGAATTGTATTTGTTCCTGCTTGCTTGAATTGCCATCTTTGCAATGTTAATTTTTAATTCAAATAACTATGAAAACAAAGACATTCTTAATTTCAGCTGCTATTCTTCCATCCATGGGGCATTACCGTTGTTTGCGAAAGCAATAACGTGTTGGAAATCTATTTTTAGTTAATTTTACAGCAATATTTTTTAATTAAACTCTAATACATTATTTATGAAACAAATTGCATTTACATGGTTGCTGTGCATACTTAGTATATGTGCCTATGCTCAGCAAATTACTGTTACCGGAACAGTGACGGATGCGGAGAATAATCCGTTGATTGGTGCGGCTGTTGTTGTAGTAGGAACTACGGATGGCGTGATTACCGATTTTGATGGCAAATATACCATTAAGGCCGCTTCCGGTCAGTCTTTGAATTTCTCTTATGTAGGTTATCAGGAGCAAACTGTTAAGGTTGATGGCCGCAGTGTGATTAATGTGAAATTGTCGGAAGGTGAATTGTTGGACGAGGTGGTGGTTATCGGTTACGGTACAGTGAAGAAAAGCCATTTGACAGGTGCGGTCGCTTCTGTTTCCGGTAAAGAGTTACAGGCAAATGTTGCACGTAGTGCTTCAGCTGCTTTGCAAGGAAGAGTTGCCGGTGTTACTGTGTCGGCTGGCAACGGTCAGCCGGGGGAAGGCTTGAATATTAATGTCCGTGGTATCAGTTCATTGAGTGCCACCAGTCCGCTTTATGTGATTGACGGTGTGTATGGTGATATCAATATGGTTGATCCCGCTGACATTCAGTCTATTGAAGTGTTGAAAGATGCTTCGGCTGCTGCTATTTATGGTTCTCGTGCTGCTAATGGTGTTGTATTGGTCACTACTAAAGGCGGTCGTTTGGAAACTTCTGCCCGTGTAACAGTGGATGCCTATACAGGCGTTCAGATGGTTGCCAAATACATTGATGTAATGGATGGTAATCAGCTTCGCGATTTGGCAAAGGCTACCGGTTATAGTTCGGCAGAAGGGTTGCTGAATTGGAATGGAGGTGCTGGAACAGACTGGCAGAAAGAACTTTATAACTCGGCTATGGTGAGCAAGGTTAGCTTGAATGTATCTGGAGGAAACAAGACCTCGACCTATAATCTGTCGGGAAGCTATCTTAACCAGGATGGTATTGTGAATACTACCGGTTATGAGGCATGGAACATTCGTGCTAAGAATACTTTTTCTTTTTTCAATAATCATTTGCGTATGGGGACTACGTTGATGATGAAATTCTATAAAAAGAAGTATGAAGATGTTTCATATACCTCCGCTCTGACAGCTGTGCCTATGTGGAATGTATATGGTGAAGATGGCACTTGGGGTGTCGCTCCGGAATGGACCAGAGGAGATAATCCTGTAGGTTGGACAGAAGCCTATGATTACCAAAGACATGGGATAGACATTTTATTGAATGGCTATGCCGAAGTGGATTTGTTCTTGAAAGGATTGAAATATAAATTCAATGTAGGTATAAACAAATATACAAGACGTAATTATGCCTATAGTTCTCCTTATTATTTCAGTTCTACTTCACAAAAGAATGAAGCGGAATTGTCGGAAAGTACAGACTGGGAGAACGATTGGTTGATTGAAAATACAATCAATTATGATAATACGTTTGGCAATCATACGGTTTCTGCTTTGGTGGGTTATTCTGCCCAGCGTAACAATGCGCGTGGTTTTGGTGCAGGACGTAAGGGTTTCCCGGAAGGTTTCTCTGTGATTGACGCCGGTTCGGTTTCTTCACAAAATACATCGGGTAGCGCATGGGCCAATACAATGATTTCTATGTTTGGGCGTGTGATGTATTCGTATGCCGATCGTTATATGCTGTCTGCTTCTGTTCGTCGGGACGGTTCTTCCAAATTTGCAGATGGAAACCGCTGGGGCACATTCCCGTCTGTATCTTTGGGTTGGAATGTGATGAATGAAGATTTCTTTGAAAATATCAAGGAAACCATGAATGAATTGAAAATTCGTGCCAGTTATGGTGTACTGGGTAATTTGAGCGGCATTGGCAATTATGCTACCCAGTCTGTTGTTTATAAAGGTATGAATAACATGATGGGCACAGAACTTTGGGAAGGTGCCATTACCGGTAAGGAATGGACTTCACCCATGAATGTGACTTGGGAAAAGACGAAGACTTTGAACTTGGGTTTGGATTTTGCTTTCTTGAACAATAAGTTCAGTGTCAGTGCTGATTATTTTATTCAGAAAACAGAAGATATGTTGTTGTCTATGCCGCAGTCTTTGAGTTTTGGCTTGAGTGGGAATCCTACAGTAAATGCAGGTACAGTAGAAAACAAAGGATTTGAAATTTCATTGAATCACCGTAATAATGTAGGCGATTTGTATTATCATGTAGGTGTCAATGCCACCTTTATCAAGAATGAACTGACGGAAGTAAACGGAAGTCGTGATGAATGGCAGGGATTCAATCCTCATGCCAAAGGAACGATCACTTATGCCAAGACCGGTCATTCCATAGGTTATTTCAATTTGATAAAGACGGATGGTGTATTCCAAAGCCAACAAGAAATTGATGCGTATGTGGATAAGAACGGTAATAAGATCCAGCCTAATGCACAACCGGGTGACTTGCGTTTCGTGGATTATAACGGAGATGGTAAGATTGACAATAATGACCGTCAGGATGTAGGCTCTGCTTTCCCGAAAGTTAACTTGGGTGTAAGTCTGGGTGCTGAATGGAAAGGTTTGGATTTGAATATGTTCTTTGACGGAAACTTTGGCAACAAGATTTACAATGCCCAGTATTATACTACGGTTTATAATGAATCAACAGGAAACCAATATGCAGAACGCATGAACAGCTGGACTGAAAACAATCATTCTGACATTCCTCGCTGTTTGTTTGGTACTAGCGATCCTAATGGTACAAACTGGGGCTATACGGACCGTTGGTTGGAAAATGGTTCATTCTTGCGCTTGAAGACTTTGGAATTAGGTTATATGTTGCCCAAAGTATGGGTATCTAAAGCCGGTTTGCAGAATGTGCGTGTTTATACGGCTATGGAAAACCTTTTCACTATAACCGATTATAAAGGATATACTCCTGACTTGGGTATGGTAGATGCCGATGGTGCCGGTACATCAGGTGGTTCGGGTGTAATGACCCGTGGTTGTGATGACGGTCGTTATCCGATGGCACGTACTATCACCTTTGGTTTACAAGTAAATTTCTAATTAGGAATAAGTAATATTTGCAGAATATGAAAAAGAATTTTATAAAATACATAGCTGCATTGGCTGTAGCTCCAATGTTGTTGTCTTCTTGTAGTGATGACTTTCTGAATGAGATTGATCCTAACCGTCAGACTCCGACCACTTTTTGGACATCCGAGGATAATGTGATGAAAGGCTTGTCCGCAGTTTATAATCCTTTCCGCCGTATGACCAGTGGATATTATGGTGGGTTGGAAGGCATCATGCATCTTCAGATGCGCGGTGACGACCTTTACCCCACTCGTGGAGAAGAACCTTATATTTGGGAATATTTGTCGTTTGTCAACACAACGAATACAAAGGATTTGAGCTGGGGAAACATCTATGAAGGCATTCAGATGGCAAACGAATTCATATATCGTGCGGCTACGGTTGATATGGACGAAACCAAACGTGAGCAAATGATAGGTGAGGCTTATTTCTTACGTGGATTCTGGTACTTCCGTTTGCGTACTGATTATCGTGATGCGGTTATCCGTACTCTCCCGCAGGATGCAGATCCGGAAACTCATGGACTGTCTAGCGGTGATGAAGTGCTGGAACAGGCTATTTCAGACTTTAAGGAAGCCAAGTCTCGTTTGCCTAAGCTTCGTTCAAGCGATGAGAACGGTCGTGTAACTCAAGGTGCGGCTATTGCTATGTTGGGTAAAGCTTATATCTGGAAAGGGGATTATCAGGCCGCTAAGGATGAGTTTGAAATTATAATGAATGGTTATGGTTACGATTTGACTCAAAAGTATGAGGACAACTTCCGTGACGATACGGAATTTAATGCTGAATCTATTTGGGAAATCAATTATGATGCCAAAGGTAATTCGGGTGACGCTTGGGGCAATGGCACTAGTGACGACTCGTTTATGGGAAACAACCTTGCTCATTATTTTGGCCCGACACTGAAAGGTGAGAATATTGGCGGTGGTTGGTATAAGATGCAGCCTTCTCCCTATTTGATAAAAGAATTCATTTCCGAACAGCGTCCGGAAGGATCTGATTCCAAATGGGATAAGCGTTTGTACACTATGTGCTTCTTTAAATATTCTGATTTCGGTGATGTGAAGCCGGATGAAAAATTCTATGGTGGTAAAGTGGAATTTGATGATATGTTTAAATGGACGGTACTGCCCGAAGGCGATGGCAAATATGGTATTGCCAAGCAAGGATATGCTCCTGCTTATCCGGTTATCGAGGGTGTTCAAGGGCGTTTCATGATGAAGAAGTTTGCAGCTTGGTGGGTTCCCACAGGATGTACGATGTATTCTAACGATGCCGGACGTATCAACAATTTACGTATTATGCGCTTTGCAGAAGTTTTGTTGCTCCACGCTGAGGCTTGTCTGGAAACCAATGATGAAAGCGGAGCAATGAAAGATATTAACCGGATTCGTGTACGTGCCGGGCTGCCGGAGAAAAACTTGAGTGGAAAAGATGCTATAATGACAGAACTCCAGAAACAGAAATTGCTGGAATTTGCCGGAGAGAATATACGTTGGGATGATATGGTTCGTTGGTACGGAAATGATCCTGCTAAGTTGAAAGCTATCATGCACGAACGCAAGACCGATTCTCAACATTATGAATTGCTTTACGAAGAAAATGAAAGTGGTGAAAAGGAATTGGTAGGATATAAACCGACAGACCGCATTTCGGATACACAAGGATTTGACCATTTTGAAGCTAAATTCTTGTACTTCCCGATACCTCAGGCAGAGGTGGACGCTAATTTGAATTTGGAGCAAAAGCCGGAATGGAGATGATTGTATTGAACTGATAATTAAAAAGTATGAGAGGTGTGTCAAAACGTGGATAACGCCATCGTTTAGTTCGCAGGGGCGAGGTCCGCTCGCCCGAAAACAGTTTGCTTTGTGTCTTCGGGCAGGTAAACCCTTCCCCTACAACTGACGATGGGATAGGCCCGGTTTAGTTTTGACACACTCCCATAAAAACAATGAAGCCAAATGAAAAGGAAAGGATATTATTTATGCTCTTTGTTGGTTATGATATTTGTATTTTTGTCATGTCGTGATGAAGAACAGGATTGTACCCAAGCTATGCAGGATATACAAAACCAGTTGAAGGAAAATGATTTATTGAAATCTGTTTCTCAGGAAGGTGAACAATGTGTTTTGTTATTCGAGTCCAATAAGATAATTTTTCCGCAAGAGTTAATCCAAAGTGTAGATGTGGATGCGGAAAACTGGAAAACGACTTTGACATTTGCCAATGGAAGCACTTATGTTATACCTACCTTAGGTACTTCGATTGACAACTTGATATTGAGTTCTACAGTCAATCCTTCCGGTTGCAATCCATTATCGGCCAGTGTAGTTGTAAAATTACCTGTATTGGGACGCATTAAACTGATTGTACACAGCAAACCGGGAAAGCATACGCCTGACGTGGAATATACATTTAAAGATGTGGGATTAAAACAGAATATTCCGGTATTGGGACTTTATCCCAATTATAATAACCAGATCACTTTAATTTATACGGATTTGCAAGGAAATGAACGTGCTCGGTCCAATCTAAAGCTTCAGACGAAAACATTGGAAAGCAGAAGGCTGCCTAAGGAAATCAGAGTGGTAAAGGCTCAATATGACCGAATGGAGCCAGGCATGAATTTGGTAAACTCCCCCGGACAGGATGAAACAGACACTTCTATCCCTTATATGATAGATGCAGACGGAGAAATCCGTTGGATTCTTGATTGGGAGAAGTCGGATGAACATCGATATATCGGAATCGGGTGCGGATTGATCCGGATGCAGAACGGACATTATATGACCGGTGACGGAAACCATCATCGGATGGTGGAGGTGGATATGATGGGAAATACAATTCATAATTGGGATATGCTGGAAAGGGGATACACTATGCATCATGCCATATCTCAAGATAAGCAAGGCAATATATTAGCGACTGTGAGCAAGACTTCCGCTAAAATCGCCAATGGGAAAGATGTACGGATAAATGATTTTATTATTATGATGGATCCCGAAAAAGGGGAGATATTGCAAGAATGGGATTTGGTGCACATGTTGGATTCGGCTCGCTATGGAATGACCGATTATGATCTAACCTCAGACCCTTTTGCACAAAGTGCCAGTAATTGGGCGCATAATAATGGTATAGTAGAGTGGGGAGATGATTATCTGGCTACAGCTCGTTATCAAGGAATCTTTAAGTTTAATAAAGCTGGAGGTATTGAGTGGATTATATCGCCTCATGGGTATTGGAGAGATAAATACTTGAAATTATTATTGAATCCTCTTCATGCCGACGGGACTCCTATTACTGATCCTGAGGTGATAGCCGGAACGAAGAATTGTGATGATTTTGAATGGCCTTGGGGATGTCATACAGCTGTCCCATTACCTAATGGACACATTCTTTATTTCAATAATGGTTATGGGCGTAACTTCAAACTGGATTTTACAGACAGGAAAAATATTTATACTTGCGGCATAGAATATGAAGTGGATGAAGTGAACCGTACGGTTCGCCAAGTTTGGCAGTATGGAAAAGAGCGTGGTGCCGCGTATTTTACTCCGGCCCGTTCCGGGGTGCAATATTTGGAACAAACGGGTAACAGATTAATTTGTCCGGGAATGAGCAATGTGCTTAGCAATGGCAATCGTGGTGCACGTGTGACAGAAGTAGATCCTGAAACACAGGATGTTGTGTTTGAGTTGGAATTGGAAGATGCGATTTACCAGCGGGTTTACCGTATGTCTCTTTATCCTGAGAACCAATAACAACACTGTATAGAATATGATTGATTTTTGATAAAATAGTATAATTCTAGATGCTTGGATAGCATTCTTTTACTGTAAAAGATGGATTGATAACAATGAAAAGAAAATAAGATATGAACGGATATTTCAAAAAACAAATAGAAGCATTGCGCCAACGCCATGAAGCGTTGTTGCAACGTCCTAATGAAATGCAGGAAGAAACGAACGGTGTCATCCGCCGTTATGTTTATCCGGTACTGACACGCCAGCATATTCCCCTGGAATGGCGTTATGACTTCAACCCTGCCACCAACCCTTGTTGTATGGAGCGTATCGGCTTTAATGCTACCATGAACAGTGGTGCCCTGAAATGGAACGGAAAGTATCTGATGGTGGTCCGTGTGGAGGGAGCAGACCGGAAGTCGTTCTTTGCCATAGCCGAAAGCCCTAACGGGGTGGACAATTTCCACTTTTGGAAACGTCCGCTGGTATTGCCCGATGTGGATCCGGCGGAAACCAATGTGTACGATATGCGTCTTACCGCTCACCAGGATGGATGGATTTATGGTATCTTTTGCAGCGAACGCCATGATGACAAGGCACCGGTGGGAGATCTGTCGGCGGCGGTGGCAAAGGCGGGAATCGTACGCACGCGCAATCTGGTGGACTGGGAACGGTTGCCCGACTTGAAAGCGGCGAGCCAACAGCGCAATGTGGTGTTGCATCCCGAATTTGTGAATGGGAAATATGCCCTTTACACCCGTCCGCAGGATGATTTTATTAATGCCGGAAATGGGGGAGGAATAGGATGGGCGTTGATAGACGACATCACCCGGGCGGAGGTGAAGGAGGAAATGATAATAAACCACCGTTATTATCACACGATCAAAGAGGTGAAGAACGGAGAGGGACCGCACCCCATCCGCACCTCCCAAGGATGGCTGCACCTGGCGCACGGAGTACGCGGATGTGCCGCCGGACTGCGCTATGTGCTCTATCTCTATATGACCGCAGCCGATGAACCGTGGCGCGTCATAGCTGAACCAGCCGGCTATCTGCTGGCTCCGCTGGCGGGGGAAAGGGTGGGCGATGTGTCCAATGTGCTTTTCTCGAACGGATGGATAGCCGATGACGACGGTACGGTATACATCTATTATGCCTCCAGCGACACGCGGATGCACGTGGCGGTCTCTACGGTGGATCGCTTGGTGGACTACTGTCTGCACACGCCTGCCGACGGATTGCGTTCCGCAGCTTCAGTGGCAGCGGTGAACGCGCTGATAGATCGCAACGAGGCATTTCTGAACGGGTAAAATAGAAGGAATATAAAGGCATTGATAAGATAAAGTCGTTTTTAATGCGGAATGGCTGTTTTTTAGGTGGAAAGAGAAGTGGATAATGCCATTTATTTTCTTGTCGAAAGGGAATAAATGGCTAATTTTGTAATTATAAACCCAAAATAGATATTGTATGAAAAAGATTGCTTTATGGGCTATGTGCATAGCCGTAATGGTGTTGTCGGGTTGCCGGAAGGCTCCGGAATGGAAAGCGGAACATGTGTTTGTCATCGGTTTGGACGGATGGGGCGCCTACAGTGTGGAAAAGGCGGATATGCCGAACGTGAAGGCGTTGATGGATGCCGGATGCTACACGTTGAAAAAACGCAGTGTACTTCCTTCATCCAGTGCTGTAAATTGGGCTTCCATGTTTATGGGGGCAGGTCCTGAACTGCACGGGTACACGGAGTGGGGATCAAGAACACCCGAACTACCCTCGCGTGTGCTGAACGAGCATGGCATTTTCCCCACCGTGTTCAGCGAGTTGCGCAAGGCGGCTCCCGATGCCGAGATGGGCGTACTGTATGAATGGGATGGTATCAAGTATCTGGTAGATACGCTGGCTTTGAACCATCATGCGCAGGCACCCGACTATAACACGCATCCTACGGCTTTGTGTGACATGGCCTGTGAGTATATTACGCAGAAGAAACCGGTGTTGAGTGCTTTCTGTTTCGACAACCCTGACCACGTGGGGCACGGTGACGGACACGATACTCCGGCTTATTATGCCAAACTGAGAGAACTGGACGGCTATGTGGGCCGTATTGTGGATGCCATCAAGGAAGCGGGTATTTATGAAAACAGCATCATTATTGTCACCGCTGATCATGGGGGAATCAATAAGGGACATGGCGGAAAGACCATGGAGGAGATGGAAACGCCGTTCATTATCGCCGGAAAGAACATCAAGAAGGGGGGAGCTTTCGAAGAGAGCATGATGCAGTTTGACTGCGCGTCTACTATAGCATCTGTTTTCAATCTGGAGCAACCGCAGGTGTGGATAGGACGCCCCATGACACAGGTGTTTGAATAAAAGATGAAGCGGATACTATGAAATTGCATATCGTTGATATTCTGATTATTTGTGCTTATCTGATGGTTATTGTCGCCATCGGGTTGTTTTTGAAAAAGAAGGCGGCAAAGAATATGGATTCTTATTTTTTGGGCGGAAAGTCGTTGCCGTTTTATATGTTGGGACTGTCGAATGCATCGGGCATGTTTGATATTACCGGCACCATGCTGATGGTGTATTGGGCTTTTGCTTATGGGTTCAAAAGTCTGTGGATTCCATGGTTGTGGCCCGTGTTCAATCAAATTTTCCTGATGGTCTATCTGTCGGTGTGGCTCCGCCGGAGCAATGTGCTGACGGGCGCCGAATGGATAAAGACCCGTTTCGGGCAGGGGCGGGGGGCTACGCTCTCGCATACTATTGTCATTGTCTTTGCTCTGCTCAGCGTGCTGGGCTTCTTGAGCTACGGGTTTATCGGAATCGGCAAGTTCATGGAGATCTTTTTTCCGTGGGAGGTAGTGTCGCAGTATGTGCCCTGGGATATTCCGGTACAATATGTGCCTCATTTTTACGGCATTTTCTTTACGGCCATTGCTACCTTCTATGTGATGCTGGGCGGTATGCTCAGCATTGTGTGGACGGATGTGGTGCAGTTCCTCATCATGACGGTGGCGGGTGTGGTCATTGCCATTAT
>ENA-OPVV01002235-OPVV01002235.1-human-gut-metagenome-genome-assembly--contig:-NODE-2235-length-12119-cov-1.814655_pt1 | contig 12119 bp, 7 predicted proteins | sample MGYA00241500_ERZ501992 | MGnify/ENA primary metagenome ERZ501992 (study PRJEB25962, sample SAMEA2043052) | human gut metagenome | biome: human gut; feature: human-associated habitat; material: faeces...
AATCGTAAGTCCCGAGAAAAACGAATCATTCCTTCCGTCTTCTCCCACTGCCAGAAGTACTTCCGATTCCACTGATTTTCAGCAGTTCTTCTTTTGTCCAGCTTTGAAGATGGGCTTTGGCTTGTGGCTGTGTACCTTCTCCGGGATAAAAAAGCTTCCTGGCAAGATCCAGTGCACTCTCTCCCTTTGTTCCAGTCCTTAACAAAACAGCGAGCAATTCAATATCTGTTAAACTGCCCGCCCCAAAGCGTTCACATTTTTCATATGGCCGCTCTTCTGATAACATTTCTCGAATGGTATTTTTTTGATTCATCCTTTTGCAGGATTTGTTGATTCACACCAGACTCTCCACCCTTGTATATGGGATGCTTTATACATCCTATAAGAAACGATAAATGAATATGGAGATAATCACTCCAATAATGCTTGCGATCGTGATCTTAATCGTAAGACCAAACGTAATAACGACAAGTCCGAGGTTCAAAACAATCGGTGTCTCTACCCCGAAAGTCTGTCCATAAGAAAGCCAGCTAAGTGCTGGAACCCCTTCTGCAAGCACACCGATAAAGCCACCCAGAACAATTCCTGCCAAAATCAGCAGAAATAACGCCCAGGCATTCTTACTTCCGGCTCCTCTCATCTGTACTCCTCCTCTTTTGAATCACAAACTGGTATCATTTTAGCATATTTTAAAAAACGTGTATAGACTTTTTAAATATTATTTTTTTCTTAACACAGCTGTTTTCTATAAAAACGGTGCATATTTTTGTCGAATTTTCTCTGCGATTTTAATACCGTCTGCTGCCGCCGACGTAATCCCGCCGGCATATCCTGCGCCCTCTCCGCAAGGATAAAGTCCTCCAATCACGCTTTCCAGCGAATGATTATCTCTTACGATCCGTACCGGCGAAGAGGTTCTGCTCTCCACTCCGGAAAGAATGGAAAGAGGATGCGAAAAACCTCGAATTTTCTTGTTAAAATCTTCCATCCCATCCACCAGCGCGCTACTGATCTTTGCCGGAAAAATCCCCGCCAGGTCTGTCTCTTCATACGCACCCTTCATACATGGCTCATGTCCCTGATACCAGACTTCCGCTTCGGTCTTTTCCTTTTCTTTTCCGGTCACACTCCGGTAAAAATCCCCGTATCTCTGTACCGGAATTTTTCCTTTTCCTGCTTTGTAAGCTGCCTTTTCCAGTTCTCTTTGGAATGCAATTCCGGCAAGCGGATGGTCGCTTTCAAAATCGTCCGGTGTAACCGTCACAACGATTGCGCTGTTGGCATTGTGGCTGTCACGGGCATGATAGCTCATTCCGTTGACCGCAAGATATCCCTCCTCCGAAGACGCATTAACCACATAGCCTCCCGGACACATACAGAACGAATATACACCTCTTCCATCCGGCAGTTTTGCAGTCAGCTTATAGGCTGCCGGAAGAGATGCCTTTGCATCCCCATACTGGGAATGATTGATCAGCTCCTGCGGGTGTTCTGCACGTACACCAACCGCAAAGGATTTTGCCTCCATCGGAACCTTTTTCCCGAAGAGCATCGCAAAGGTCTCCCGCGCACTGTGTCCCGGTGCCAGAACCAGCGTCTCCGTCTGTATTTCTTCTTTTTCTTTTTTCAGAAGATCTTCATATACGATTCCTCTGATCCGCCTTGTATTTTCTGTAAAAAGGACCTCTGTCATCTGTGTATGGAAATGGATTTCACCACCCCACACAAGGATTTTCTCACGCATATTTCTGATCACAGTCCGTAGAATATCCGTTCCAATGTGTGGTTTATTCACATAAAGAATGTCTTTTGGTGCTCCGTTTTCCACGAAAATCTCCAGCACCTTACGATTGCGCCCCACCGGATCCTTGATCAGTGTATTTAGTTTTCCGTCTGAAAACGTCCCTGCTCCGCCTTCTCCAAACTGCACATTAGAATCCGGTTTCAGCACCCCCGTCTTCCAGAACTCCTCAACATCTTTCTGTCGCTCTTCTACCGGTGCCCCCTGTTCCAGAAGAACCGGCTGATACCCATATTCTGCAAGAAAATACGCACAGAAAAGTCCGGCAGGACCGCATCCGACAACTACCGGACGTGACTTCAATTTTTCGTTGCCTCCTGCCGGAAAAACATATGGCATTGCTTCATGGAGTTGCACATTGCCTGCACGCTTTTTTCGGGTAAGCATCTTCAAAAGCTGTTTTTCATTGTCCGCTTTTACATCCACAGTATAGACATAGAACAGCTCCGGCTTCTTTCTGGCATCCAGAGACTGCTTGATAATCTCATAGCTCTGTACCGCTTCTGTCCTGCACATCAGTGTGTGCACAATCTTTTTCTTCAAATCCTCTTCCGTATGCGTAACCGGAAGCTTCAGCTGACTGATTCTAAGCATTTGCCGCTCCTTTCCCTGCCAGATAACCACTGGTCCATGCCCACTGCAGATTGTAACCTCCGCAGATTCCATCTACATCCAGAATTTCTCCCGCAAAATAAAGTCCTTTTACAACCTTCGACTCCATCGTGTCCGGATCAATTTCGCTTGTATCTACACCACCCGCACAGATCTGCGCCTGTTCAAACGGATTTGTCTTATCAATATAAGTCCGGAAATGCTTACAGATCCGGCAAAGTCTTTCCAGATTCTCTTCACTAAGGTCATGCACCGGCATTGTTCCTGAAATTCCAATTCTCTTAAGCAACGCACCGGCAAGCTTTTTGTGGAATAACCCATTAAAATACTGTTCCATCACAAGACCATCCAGCCTTATCTTCCGTTCCTTTAACATCTGCAAAAATTCTACATCTCCAAAATCCGGCATAAAATCCAGTTCTGCAAAAACTTCTTTCTTTTCATACAGACCTCTCGCTGCATAACGGCTGATCTGAAAGACCGGAATCCCGGAAATACCATAATCCGTAAGCTGCAGCTCGCCGATATCAGAAGCCGTTTCTGTCCCATCGATAAAAACCGTTACTTTTCCATGAGTACGAACGCCTGCGACTTGCCGGTACAGCTTTTCCCTGCACCGGAGCTGTACCAGAGCCGGGACAACCGGAACCAGCTTATGTCCCAGCATTTTTGCCAGGTCATATCCACTTCCGTCACTCCCTAGCTTTGCAGCTGCCTTTGATCCGGCCGCAAGGATCACAGCCTCACCGGAAATCATTCCTTTTTTCCCATCTTTTGAAAAACTGATCTGAAAACCATTTTTCTTTGGTATGATCCCAAATACGCGAACTCCGGTATGAATCCGGATCTTTGCCAGTTTCAGCGCAGACTCCAGCGCTTCCCTCACTGCCGAGGCTTGCTCGGACCAGGGATACAGATAGCCATTTTTATCCTTCGGATAAATTCCAAGATTTTTAAAAAAAGACGTTGTCTCAGGCTCAGAAAATTTTCCGATTGATTTCCATGCAAATCCGCTATTGTCGCTTCGATAGCAGGTTGGATCCTGAAAACGATTGGTAAAGTTACATCTGCCATTACCCGTCGACAGTATTTTTCTGCCAATTATTTCATTCTGTTCCAGAAGCAGTACATCTGCGCCGTTCTGCGCCGCCGTAAGTGCAGCCATACTGCCAGCTGCTCCGCCGCCGATGATGATGACTCTTTTTTTCATTCTATAATTCCTTTACAATTCCTTTTTCATATAACTTCTGAAGAGACATTAAAATACCAAGTTTTGCATGCGCCCAGGTGAGACCTCCCTGAAAATATACTGCATACGGTTCTTTGATCGGTCCATCTGCACTCAGTTCGATGGACGATCCCTGTACAAATGCCCCTGCCGCCATAATCACATCACTGTCATATCCCGGCATTGCCCACGGTTCCGGTGTTACATAACTGTCAACCGGTGCTGCCGCCTGGATTCCCTGACAGAATGCGATTACACCTTCCGCACTTCCAAGTGTTACCGCCTGAATGATATCGTGGCGTTCCTCTTTTCCGTCCGGTACAACTGCATAACCAAGCTTTTCATATACATTCGCCGCAAAAATAGCACCTTTTAACGCACCTGCAACAACAGTCGGTGCAAGGAAAAGACCCTGATAAAACGACTGCATCACACCAAGTGAAGCACCCACTTCTTTTCCAAGTCCAGGAGAAGTAAGGCGGTAAGCACACTGCTCGATCAGATCCTTTCTTCCAGCCACATAGCCACCGATCGGGGCAAGTCCGCCGCCCGGATTCTTGATAAGGGAACCGACAACCAGATCCGCACCCACATCACTTGGCTCCTTTTCTTCTACGAATTCACCATAGCAGTTATCCACCATACAGATGACCTCCGGTTTGATCTTCTTAACAAATGCAATTGCTTCCCCAATTTGATCCACAGAAAAACTCGGTCTTGTCTGATATCCTTTGGAACGCTGAATCGTGATCAGCTTTGTTTTCTCGCCAATCGCTTTTTCAATCGAATCAAAGTCAAAGCTTCCGTCCGGCAGCAGGTCCACCTGGTTATAGATTACTCCATATTCTGCAAGGGAACCTGTGGATGGGCGGATTCCAATGACCTCTTCCAGTGTGTCATAAGGCTTTCCTGCGATGGAAAGCAGTTCATCACCAGGTCTTAAATTTGCAGAAAGTGTTAAAGCAAGTGCATGGGTTCCACAGGTAATCTGTGGTCTTACCAGCGCATCTTCGGTATGAAAGACATTTGCATACACCTTTTCCAGCGTATCTCTTCCGAAATCATTGTATCCATAGCCAGATGCATAGTTAAAGCATTCTGCATTCACCCTTGCTTCCTGCATGGCATGAATGACCTTCAGCTGGTTCAACTCTGCCATCTTATCGATCTTATCAAAACGTTCTTTCAGTGATTTTTCAATTTTTTCTCCAAAGTCATGAACTTCCGGTGAAATTCCGGTCTGTTCATATAATTTCTGTATTTTCTGACTGATATCCATTAGTCTGTAATCTCCTTTTCTTTCAGTATCGCAAGCATTGCCTGCAAAATCTTCTCTTCATCGTATCCGAATTTCTCTTTCTGGATCCAGTTCACATCCCGCTCTCTGCGGAACCAGGTCAACTGGCGTTTTGCAAAATGACGGGTATCCCTTTTCAGGATCGTTACCGCTTCTTCAAGTGAATTCTTTCCATCCAGATAATCCAGAATTTCCTTATATCCAAGTCCCTGCATTGAAACCATTTCCCTTGTGCATCCTCTGTTCTTTAAAGCAGTCACCTCATCTACAAGCCCCTGCTCCACCATCAGATCCACACGTCGATCAATCCGCTCATACAAACGGCTACGCACATCATTCAGAACAAAATACGCAAACTGATACGGGGAATCCTTCTCCCGTTCTGCTTCATTATGTTCGGAAATCTTTGTTCCTGTCTCATGATAATATTCCAGAGCACGAATCACCCGTTTTACATTATTTGCATGAATTGCATCTGCCGACTTTGGATCCACTTCCCGCAGCCTGTCATGGAGTGCCTGCGCACCATGCTCCTTTGCATACGTTTCCAGCTTCTTTCGATAGGCAGTGTTTTCTTCTCCCTTTTCAAAATCAATGTCATACAAAAGCGCCTGGATATAAAATCCCGTGCCACCTACAACAATCGGAATACGTCCTCTCTTATAGATCTCTACCATTGCATCTTTTGCCATCTTCTGAAAAACAGCTACATTAAATTCCTCTTCCGGATTAAGCACATCGATCAGATAATGTTTCACACCTTTCATCTCTTCCGGCAAAATCTTCGCGGAACCAATATCCATGTGCCGGTATACCTGCATCGAATCCGCCGAAATGATCTCTCCTCCAATTGCTTTTGCAAGGCCAATCGACGCAGCCGTCTTTCCGACAGCAGTCGGTCCTGTCAATATGATCAGTGGCTTTTTCTTCTCTGTCATCTGTGTCATGTTCTTCTCCTACACACTCCTACACAATACGCTTAAATTTCTTTTCCAGTTCCCGCTTTGTCATCGCAATGATCGTTGGTCTGCCATGCGGACAATGATATGGATTATCCAGGGACAACAGTTCATTGATCAGTTCATCCATTTCTGCATAGGACAGCTTCATATTTCCTTTGACAGCCGCCTTGCAGGACATGGACGCAATCTTCTCATCAATCAGCTCTGGTTCCAGACTGGTCGATAACCCATCCGACAGGGAATCCAACATTTCAAGAAGCAGTTCCTTTTTGGCGATTCCAAACAGATTATCCGGAATTGCGCGAACTGCGTACTCGTCACCACCAAATGGCTCAATTTCAAACCCGATTGCCGTAAAGCGGTCTTTAAATGTCTCCAGCACATCAATCTCCTGCATAGAAAGGCTCAGGATGATCGGTGGGCTCAAGTATTGTGAAGTATACTCTCTCTTCTTCATTCCTGCAAGGGCCCTTTCATAAAGGACTCTTTCATGTGCGGCATGCTGGTCTATAATATAGAGGCTGTCACGATACTGGATCAGCCAGTAGGTTTCAAAGACCTGTCCGATGATCCGGTATTCCTGTCTTGCCTCTTTCTTTAAAATCTGCTCTTCAAACAAATCTAACTGTTTTACTTTTTTTGCTTTCAAATCCTTCAAAAACAGATTTGACTCTGTTTTTTCTGGATCACGCTCTGTTTTTTCTTTACTTTTATCAGAATACGCTCTGTTTTCTGTTCCTTTATTCTGGATATCTACAGCCGGATTTTCATCTAATGCAGCCATCTTTGACTCTTTAGCACCGATATTCTTCTCTTGCTCTTCTTTTGCTTCTGTAAGATGACTGGCATAAACCCGCTCCCTCATCTTCTGCATAAAATAATCCAGCTTTTCGTCACCGGTTGAACCTGTCTTTTCTGTACTTATCTGTGTCTGAAGTTCTGCTGACGGCATCTCTGACTGCGACCAGGATTCCGCTCGCTCTGCCCCCTCCTGAACGGAACTCTTTCGCATCTTGGGTGAAGTGCCATCTGTCCGATATGGATTTCCCGCATCTCTTATAACAGTTTTCTTTTCCTGTCTTTTTTCAGACATTCCCGGTACTTTGATCTCAGACATTTCCACTTCCGGAATCAACTCCGGCTCATGCAGTCCCTTACTGATTGCCTCATAAAGCAGATTGTAAATCCCCTGCTGGTTACTGAACCTAAGTTCCATCTTGGATGGATGCACATTTACATCAATTTTTTCCGGATTGATCTCAATCTGGAATGCAACAAACGGATAACGATGCTGCATCGTAAAATCTTTGTATCCATCTTCAATCGCTTTTGCAAGAATACTGTTCCTTACATAACGCCCGTTGACAAAATAATTTTCAAAATTTCGATTTCCACGGTTAATCACTGGCTTTCCCAGATATCCGGACAGCCTTACACCATCTTTTTCAAATTCCAGTGGGATCAGATTGTTCGCAATTTCCCGTCCGTAAATGTGGTAAATGACATCTTTCATCTTCCCGTTCCCGGAAGTATGCAGCTTTACCTGTCCATTGTTGATAAACCGGAACGAAATATCCGGATGCGAAAGGGCAAGTCTGGTCAGCAGATCACTGATATGGCTTGCCTCTGTCATCGGCGTCTTCAGGAATTTGCGTCTGGCAGGTGTATTGAAAAACAGCTGACGCACCAGAAAGGTCGTCCCATCCGGCGCTCCGGTCTCCTCCGGCGTTCTTCCTTTTCCGCCTTCTATGATATATTTTGTCCCAAATACGTCTTCTCTTGTCTTTGTGATCAGTTCCACTCTTGCAACTGCCGAAATACTCGACAACGCTTCTCCGCGGAACCCAAGAGAAGACAAATGTGTCAGATCCTCTGCACTGCGGATTTTGCTGGTCGAATGGCGCAGAAATGCATTTTCCACGTCCTGTTTCGCGATCCCACAACCATTATCCGTAATTCGTATCAGAGAAATCCCGCCCTCTTCAATCTCCACAGTCACCGCTGTAGATCCTGCGTCAATCGCATTTTCCACCAGCTCTTTCACAACAGAAGCCGGGCGTTCAATCACTTCCCCGGCTGCTATCTTATCAATTGTAATCTGATCCAGCAATTCTATATGCGGCATTCGATTCTTCTTTCCTTTCTCTTATGGATCAGCCTACCATCTGTTCCGCAGCTTATTCTGCAGCTGATACAGTTTGTTCATGGCATCCATTGGCGTCATATGGCTGATATCCAGTTCCTTTAACTCATTTAACACATCATCATCTTTTACGGTATCAAACAGAGAAAACTGTGTCAGATCCACCTCATCCAGCTTCTTCTGCGTTTTTTTCTTCGTCTCACTTCCCTGTACCGCAATATCCTTTACTTTTCCGGTAATATCCGCTGTCACCAGCTCTTCTACGATCTCTTTGGCGCGGTTAATGACCGGATCCGGCACTCCTGCAAGCTTTGCGACCTGGATACCATAACTCTTGTCTGCTCCACCCTTTACGATCTTACGCAGGAATACGATATCATCACCTTTTTCCTTGACCGCAATACAATAGTTGTTGACATTGCTAATCTTGCCTTCCAGCTCGGTAAGCTCATGATAGTGGGTTGCAAATAAGGTCTTTGCCCCAAGAAGCTTGCTGTTGCTGATATACTCGATCACTGCCCAGGCAATGCTTAAACCGTCAAAAGTACTGGTTCCGCGGCCGATCTCATCAAGGATCAGAAGACTCTTACTTGTCGCATTACGGAGAATATTAGCAACCTCTGTCATCTCAACCATAAATGTAGACTGTCCGGAAGCCAGGTCATCAGATGCACCTACTCTTGTAAATATCCTGTCTACAATACATATATTAGCAGAGTCTGCAGGGACAAAGCTTCCTGTCTGTGCCATAAGGACAATAAGAGCTGTCTGCCTCATATATGTTGACTTACCAGCCATATTAGGTCCTGTTATTATCGCAACCCTGTTGGAATTATTATCAAGATATGTATCATTGGCTATGAACATATCATTGCTTATCATCTTCTCAACTACTGGATGCCTTCCATTCTTTATATCAATTACACCCTTATCGTTAATCTTAGGCCTTACATAATTATTCTGTGTCGCAACAACTGATAATGAAGCATATGCATCTATCATAGCAACCGCTTTTGCTGTACCCTGTATGCGGACTACCTGCGAGGCAATACACTCCCTTACCTCGCTGAAAAGGTCATATTCCAAAGAATAAAGCTTATCCTCTGCACCAAGAATTACATCTTCAAGATGTTTAAGCTCATCTGTTGTATAACGCTCTGCATTAGTCAATGTCTGCTTTCTTACCCATTCAGGAGGTACTTTGTCCTTAAATGAATTTGTCACCTCAAGATAATAGCCAAACACTTTGTTATATTTAACCTTTAATGTCTTAATTCCTGTTCTTTCTTTCTCTCTTATCTCAAGCTCAGACAGCCATTCCTTTCCTTTTATCTTGGCATCTCTTAACTCGTCAGCCTCTTTTGAATAGCCCTCTTTTATAATACCTCCATCTCTTACTGATATTGGTGGTTCTTCAACTATAGCTGAATTAATAAGCTCGTACAAATCAGCAAGGTCATCAAGCTTATCATAGCAGGCTGCAAATTCCTCTGAATGGAAATTACCTATAATCCTCTTAATATGTGGAAGCATTTCAAGTGTATTCCTGAAAGCTATTAAATCCCTTGGATTGGCTGTCTTACAGCTTATCTTAGTCATAATTCTTTCTATGTCATACACTGGATTAAGGTATTCCCTTAATTCTTCCCTGTCGATAAGGCTGTCGCCCAATTCTTGTATACAGTCCTGTCTTTTAATTATATCATCTTTGTTAATAAGCGGCTGTTCAATATAAGAACGTAACATTCTTGCACCCATAGCTGTCTTAGTCTTATCAAGCACCCACAGAAGCGAACCCTTCTTCTGCTTTTCTCTCATTGTCTCAACAAGCTCAAGATTTCTTCTTGATGAGCTGTCAATAAGCATATATTTGCCTGACGAATAAGGAAGAAGTGTTGTGATATGAGGCATATTGCTTTTCTGTGTCTCATATAGATAAGTCAGGAGTGCACCCGAAGCTATTATTCCAACTGTATAATCTTTTAAACCAAGTCCATCTAACATCTCCATATGAAAATGTTCCAGAAGCCTTTTCTTACAGGTCTCCTCGTTAAAATACCAGTTATCAAGCGTTGACATAGCTATTCCAAGTTTTGTATTGACAGTATCAAGATTAATTCCACTCATTGCGAAGTATTCATTAACAATTATCTCCGATGGCACGAACTTATTAATCTCATCTATAAGCTCACTTCCACCGGCTAACTCTGTCACAAAGAAATCGCCCGTTGAATAATCCGCTATTGAAACTCCAAGATTATCACCAAGATATACTATACTCATCATATAGTTGTTCCTTGTTTCATCAAGTCCAAGTGTATTAATATTAGTTCCCGGTGTTACCACCTTTATTACTTCTCTTTTTACTATGCCCTTTGCCTTCTTAGGGTCTTCCATCTGCTCACATATTGCAACTTTATAGCCTGCCGATACCAATCTGTTAATATAAGTCTCCGCAGCATGAAAAGGAACGCCGCACATAGGTGCACGTTCCTTTTGTCCGCAATCTTTTCCTGTGAGAGTAAGCTCTAATTCCTTAGATGCAACTACAGCATCATCAAAGAACATTTCATAAAAATCACCAAGTCTGTAAAACAGTATACAATCCTTATATTCATTCTTTGTAGCAATGTAATGCTGCATCATTGGTGAATACTCAGCCATCTTTATCCTCCAGTCATCCTGCTTATAATATTAATCATTCTTTGTTCCCATATAATAGAAGCCTTTACATTCATCAAGATGTACATTGACTATACTTCCTATAAGTTCTTTGTCACCCTTGAAATGGACTAAAATATTATTAGTCATTCGTCCTGTTACAAATGTATTATCGTGGTCATCTATATCCTCAACCAATACATCCATATCCATACCTTCATATCTCTTGATATGTTCGTGGCTCACCTCAGATACAGTTGCTAACAATCTGTTAAATCTGTCTTTTACTATATCTTCACTGACCTGTCCGTCCATCTTGGCAGCAGGTGTTCCAGTTCTCTTAGAATATATAAATGTGTAAGCACTGTCATACTTTGCTTTTCTTACAACATCAAGTGTATCCTCAAAGTCTTCCTCTGTTTCACCTGGGAAGCCTACAATTATATCTGTTGTAATAGATATATCTGGGATTGTATTTCTTATCTTGTCTACCAGTTCAAGATAATGCTCCTTAGTGTACTGTCTGTTCATAAGCTTAAGAAGACGGCTGCTTCCTGACTGTAATGGAAGATGCAGATGTTTACAGATCTTTTTGGAATTTTTCATCACTTCAATTAATTCATCTGACAGATCCTTCGGATGTGAAGTCATAAAACGGATCCGCTCCAGCCCTTCGATCTGCTCTACCTGACGCAATAACTGTGCAAAACTGATCGGATGCTCTAACGTCTTACCGTAAGAATTTACATTTTGTCCCAGTAACATCACCTCAACAACGCCATCCGCTACCATACCTTTGATCTCTTCGATAATATCTTCCGGTTCGCGGCTGCGCTCACGTCCACGTACATACGGCACAATACAGTAACTGCAAAAATTATTGCATCCAAACATAATATTAACGCCGCCCTTAAAAGAATACTTACGGGAATTTGGCAATTCTTCCACGATCTCCGTTGTATCTTTCCAAATATCAATGATCATTCTCTTGGCATCCTGATCTAACAGTCGCATTGCCAGCAATTCTGCCAACTTAAATATATTATGCGTGCCAAAAATAATATCTACATTGCGATAACTCTTCTTTATGCGCTCAATAACTTCCGGCTCCTGCATCATGCAGCCGCAAAGGATCGTCAGCATGTCCGGATTTTTGGACTTGTAACGTTTTAACTGCCCTAGCCTTCCATATACCTTAAGATTTGCATTTTCACGAACGGTACAGGTATTATACAGCACCAGATCTGCCTGTTCACTATCCGTCTCCTCATATCCGATCGTCTGAAGAATACCTAGGATCTTTTCCGAATCTCTGGCGTTCATCTGACATCCAAATGTTTTAATATTGCATGTGAGCTTTCGCCCTTTTTCCTGCTCTTTCTGCGCAATATGCTGCTGCAGTTTTTTTATAAAAT
>ENA-OPVV01002255-OPVV01002255.1-human-gut-metagenome-genome-assembly--contig:-NODE-2255-length-12041-cov-1.645503_pt1 | contig 12041 bp, 9 predicted proteins | sample MGYA00241500_ERZ501992 | MGnify/ENA primary metagenome ERZ501992 (study PRJEB25962, sample SAMEA2043052) | human gut metagenome | biome: human gut; feature: human-associated habitat; material: faeces...
GGCGAAAGAATTCCTTCAGTTAAAAGAAGAGTTAAAACAGTTTGAAGTAGGACTGTTCTGCATGGATTATGAGACATTACAGCAGGAAACAGAAGAAATTGAGAAAAACCTTTCCCATACAAAAGAAGAATTGGAACAGGCAAAAGCGGATAAAGAAAAATCGCGTTCTGAATATGATTCGGTAGAGTCTGCAATTGCGGATTTTGACCGTTCGGTTGAGAAGAAAAAGGAAAAAGTAAATCAGGATAAACTTTTGATTACGAATTTTGAAGGAGAAATTCGTATTACCAAGGAAAAAATTTCGTCTGCCGCACAGGGAAAAGAATATTACAAAGAGCGTACGGATGCATTGGAGGAATCCAAACAGGCAGCAAATGAGGAACTGGCTTCTTATACCGCTTCCCAGAAAGAGGCACTTTTAGAACTCGAGAAAATTACAGACGAAGAAAAATCGCTTAGCAGCCAGATGGAGCAGTTAGAGAAAGCAATTTTAGAAGATGAAATCGAGTTAAACGAACAGAATGAGCAGATTATGGATTCGATGAATGCTTCCAGTAAGATTACTGTGGAACAGCAGAAAGCGAAATCCATGCTGGAGCAGAATAAGATTCGTAAAGCAGAATTAAATCAGAAGATTTTAGCAAATAAAACACAATATTCTTCAGCGGAAGAAGAAATGAAAAGAGAAGAGGAACTTTTGAAGGCGGCAAAGAAAGAGTTAGACTCTGCTTATGTGGCGAAAAAAGAACTCTTACGAAATGCAGATATAAAACGGCAGGATATTTTATCTTTGCAGAAAAAGCAGCAGGAAAAACAAAAGAATTACCATATCATTGATTCTAAACTGGAAACGGTAAAAAACATGGCAGAGCGCTATGAGGGGTACAGTCAGAGTATCCGCCGTGTGATGGAGCAGAAGAAACAGGAACCAGGTGTGCTTGGTGTTGTTGCAGATATTATCCGGGTGAAAGAAAAATATATTACTGCTGTTGAGACAGCACTTGGCGGAAATATTCAAAATATCGTAACAGAGGATGAACATGTTGCAAAACGAATGATTCAGTATTTAAAAAAGAATCGTTTGGGGCGTGCTACATTTTTACCGCTGACGACAGTTACACCGAAAAAAGAAAAGCCATTCCGGGATGAAATTCTAGAGGAAGATGGTGTTCTTGGAAATGTAGCTTCCAAGGTAGACTGCGATGAAAAGTATAAATTAATTATCGAATATCTGTTAGGGCGTTTTCTTCTTGTGGATACGATTGATCATGCGATGCAGATTAGTAAAAAGTATCAGTACCGAGTGCGTATTGTAACATTAGAGGGTGAATTGTTCCATCCGGGCGGTTCTCTTTCCGGTGGTACCTTTAAGAATAATTCAAATCTGCTTGGCCGCCGCAAGGAGCAGGAAGCATTAGAAAAAGAAAAACAGACGATTGAGAGTGCAATTGCTTCCGTGAAAGAAGAAATTCAGACAGCGCAGAAACAGGTGGAAAACTTTGTTAAAGATGCCAATGCCAAAGAAGAGACGGTTAAAGAACTGGAATTAAAGAAAAATACGGCTCAGATTAAATATGAGCAGGCAGTATCGGTAAAAGAGCAGAAGGAAAAAGAATACCGCGCTATTGCCAATGATGGAAAAGAAATTGAAAACCAGAAGGCATTAATTGAAGATTCTCTTTCAAGAATCGACAGTGATTTGGAATTGTCGAAGCAGAAAGAGGAGCAGGCAAAAGAGCAGGTAAAACTTTTATCTGTCAAATTGGATGAAGAACGTGAAAAACAAGTGGAGTTACAAGAGAAAATTTCTCAAAACCGCTTAGAAGTTTCTTCGTTCCAGCAAAAGAACAATTATGTAGCTGAAAATATTCACCGAATTGAAGAATCACTTCATGATCTGGAAACAGAATACAACAAATTGATGCAGGAGCAGAAAAATTCGGATGATACGGTTTCTGAGATGGAACAGGCAATTGCCGGTTACGAAGAGAAAAACAAACAGTTACAGGAAGAAATTGTCCGCCTGACCAAAGAAATTGAAGAGGAAAGTAAGCAGAAAGAAGAAATGATGGCATCCCAGAAAGATATTTTTGAGAAGCGGGATGCACTGATGAATCATATGAGCGAACTCGACAAAGAGTCTTTCCGTTTAGAGTCGCGAAAGCAGAACATCGAAGAGAAGATGGAAGCAAAAGTCAATCATATGTGGAATGAATATGAGCTTACATACCGCAGTGCCAAAGAAATTGATATCGACCATTCCATTTCCTACACACGCATGAAGGCAAATGTGACGGATACAAAAAACAAAATTCGTGGTCTTGGCGATGTCAATGTAAATGCAATTGAAGACTTCAAATCCGTCAGTGAGCGTTATACACTTTTGAAAACGCAGCATGACGACTTGATTGAGTCGGAAGACGCACTGAAAAAGATTATTGCTGATTTAGATGAAGAAATGCGCAAACAGTTTACAGAAAAATTTGCGGATATTCAGAAACAGTTTGACAAGGTGTTCCGCGAGTTGTTTGGAGGCGGAAAAGGTACTTTGGAATTGGTCGAGGAAGAAGACGTATTGGAAGCCGGCATTACAATCAATGCGCAGCCGCCGGGAAAGAAACTTGGCAACATGATGCAGTTGTCCGGTGGAGAGAAGGCGTTAACAGCCATTGCACTTTTGTTTGCTATTCAAAATTTGAAACCTTCTCCGTTTTGTCTGCTTGACGAAATTGAGGCAGCACTTGACGATTCCAACGTAAAGCGGTATGCTAAATACTTGCATAAGCTTACAAAAAACACACAGTTTATTGTAATTACCCATCGAAAGGGTACGATGGAAGCAGCGGATGTTCTGTATGGTATTACCATGCAGGAAAAAGGCGTTTCTACGCTGGTATCCGTAAAACTCATTGAAGAGCAGTTAGACAACTAAAAGTAAGGAGACAGCAATGGAAGAAAAAGTTGGATTTTTCAAACGATTAAAAAATGGACTTTCCAAAACGAGAGATTCTTTCGTTTCCGGAATTGATTCTTTGTTTACCGGTTTTTCGGAGATTGATGATGATTTTTATGAAGAACTGGAAGAATTACTGGTAATGGGGGACATCGGTATTAATACTACAATGAGTATTATTGATGGACTCAAAGAACGTGTAAAAGAAGAAAAAATTAAAGAAGCATCTGCCTGCAAACAGCTTTTGATTGATACCATTAAGGAGCAGATGCAAATTCATGAAGACGCTTATGAATTTGAACACAAAAAGTCTGTTTTATTATTGATTGGTGTAAATGGTGTTGGTAAGACGACCAGTGTCGGCAAACTGGCAGGACAGTTCAAAAATCAGGGTAAAAAGGTAATGCTTGCTGCCGCTGATACATTCCGTGCAGGTGCAATTGATCAGTTAAAAGAATGGGCAAATCGTGCCGGCGTAGATATTATTGCAGGACAGGAAGGTTCTGACCCGGCTGCGATTGTGTACGATGCGGTTGCTGCCGCAAAAGCAAGAGATGTTGATATTCTTCTCTGTGATACAGCAGGAAGACTTCATAATAAGAAAAATTTGATGGCAGAACTTCACAAGATTCATACCATCATCGAAAAAGAGTACCCGGAAGCCTTATTAGAGACCATGATTGTTGTTGATGGTACAACGGGACAGAATGCACTGGCGCAGGCAAAAGAATTTAGCGAAGTAGCAGATGTGTCAGGTGTTATTTTAACAAAACTTGATGGAACTGCAAAAGGCGGTATTGCGATTGCAATTCAGTCAGAATTAAGCATTCCGGTTAAGTATATCGGAATTGGTGAACAAATTGGTGACTTACAGCGATTTGATGCCGAAGAGTTTGTGAATGCATTATTTGAAGAATAGAGAAAGGTTGTGTTTTACCGGATGATGACGTTAGATCAGTTTGAGCAGGCAAGTGAAAAGGTGCAGAATGTAATTCTTCCTACAAATTTAATATATAGTGAGTATTACAGTGCACAGACCGGCGGAAAAATTTACTTAAAGCCGGAAAATATGCAGTATACAGGTGCTTATAAAGTTCGTGGTGCCTACTATAAAATCAGTACCATGTCAGAAGAGGACAGACAAAAAGGACTCATTACCGCTTCTGCCGGAAACCATGCACAGGGCGTTGCTTATGCAGCGAAATTGTTTGGGGTAAAGGCAGTAATTGTAATGCCAAATACAACACCGTTAATCAAAGTAAACCGCACAAAAAGCTATGGTGCAGAGGTAGTTCTTCACGGTGATGTATATGACGATGCGTGTTCTTATGCTTTGCAGTTAGCAGAGGAAAAAGGATACACTTTTATTCATCCGTTTGATGATGAAGTAGTGGCAACCGGGCAGGGCTCCATTGCCATGGAGATTATTAAAGAACTTCCAACCGTTGATATGATTTTAGCACCGGTTGGCGGCGGCGGTTTGTTATGCGGTGTTTCAACACTCGCCAAATTATTAAATCCGAATATTAAAGTCATTGGTGTAGAGCCTGCAGGTGCAAACTGTATGCAGGAGTCGTTAAAGCAGGGAAAAGTTGTCTCTCTACCAAATGTCAATACCATGGTACGGCAGTAAAGACACCGGGACATAATATTTTCCCATATATCCAGAAAAATGTAGATGAAATTATCACCGTGGATGACCACGATTTGATTGTTAATTTCTTAGACATGGTGGAAAATCATAAAATGGTAGTTGAAAACTCCGGTCTGCTTACGGTATCTGCACTGAAGCAGTTAGACTGCAAAGGCAAGAAAATTGTCTGTATCTTAAGCGGCGGTAATATGGATGTCATTACAATGTCTTCTGTTGTTCAGCACGGACTTATTCAGCGTGGCAGAATCTTTACCGTGAGTGTCCAGCTTCCGGACCGTCCGGGTGAATTGGTACGGGTGGCAGATGTGATTGCAAAAGCACAGGGAAATATTATCCGCTTAGAGCATAACCAGTTTGTCAGCATTAACCGAAATGCCGCCGTGGAACTTACGATTACGATGGAAGCGTTTGGCAATGACCATAAAGAATCCATTATTGCAGCATTAAAAAAGGCAGGGTATACACCGAAACCGGAACAGCCGACTGCCGTTTACCAATAAAGGAGGAGCCGTGATGGACCAGAAATCATTACTCTTTACACCGGAAGGTGTACGAGACATCTACGGAGAAGATTGTGAAAGAAGAGCCAAAATTCAGCAGGGAATTCATACGATTATGAAACAGTATGGATTTAAGAATATTCAAACGCCTACTTTTGAGTTCTTTGATATTTTTAACAGAGAACGTGGAACTGTAAAATCTGCTGATATGTTTAAGTTCTTTGACCAGTACAACAATACGCTTGTGCTGCGTCCGGATATCACACCGTCGATTGCACGTTGTGTGGCTAAGTATTATGAAAAAGAAGAAATGCAGATTCGTCTGTGCTATACAGGAAGTACCTTTACCCGCTTAAGCGGTTATCAAGGAAAACTTTCGGAAATCACACAGCTCGGTGCGGAAATGATGAATGATGCGTCTTCCGATGCCGATGGTGAAATTATTGCCATGACGATTGAATGTCTGCAAAAATCGGGTTTGAAAGAGTTTAAAGTCGATATTGGACACGCTGATATTTTCCGCGGGCTTATTGAGGAGACGGATTTATCCGAAGAAGAAATCGAGACGTTAAAAACCTATTTAAATAACAAAAATATTTTTGCGGTTGAGGATATGCTCGAAAACCGTGATATGCCACAAGAATGTAAAAATCTTTTGGTAAAAATGCCGGATTTGTTTGGCGGAATCGAAACCATTACTTATGTTAAGGAACAGACCACAAACAAACGTGCCTTAAAAGCGTTAGAGCGATTAGAAAAAATCTATGAGATTTTGTCGGTATCCGGTTTAGAAGACCATATCACATTTGATTTGGGACTTTTGTCGCATTATGAATATTACACCGGAGTTATTTTCAAGGCTTATACATATGGTACCGGAGATGCGATTGTGACCGGTGGCCGGTATGATAATTTGGTCGAACAGTTCGGTAAAAAGACCCCGGCGGTTGGATTTGCGTTACTGTTAGACCAATTGATGGAAGCACTTAGAAGCCAGGAGATTCCAATTGAGGCACAGGAGAAAGATTACCTGATTTTGTACCGCTCAGCGAATCGAAAAAAAGCGTTAGAGATGGCAAAATCTTATCGTACGGATAATCAGCCGGCAAGACTGCTTCGAAAGGACGCACAGACACCATTAAGTGAGTATATTGCCTATGGCAAGCGAAATGAGGTTTCCAAGCTCCTTTATATTGATGACACCGGTGAAATTTCAGAGTTTGACTTATCGGAAATGTAATGCAGACAAAAGTTTGAAATGGAGGTTTTCATGAAATATATTACGATTGCACTCGCAAAGGGCCGTCTTGCAAAACAGACACTTGCACTGCTTGAGCAGACCGGCATTACCTGCGAGGAAATGCGGGATAAGGATTCCAGGAAGCTGATATTTGTCAATGAAGATCTGAAGCTTAAATTTTTCCTTGCAAAAGGACCGGATGTGCCTACTTATGTGGAGTATGGCGCGGCAGATTTAGGTGTCGTAGGAAGCGATACAATTATGGAAGAGGGAAGAAAAGTATTAGAAGTTTTGGATTTAGGACTTGGCAAATGCAATATGTGTGTCGCAGGTCCTGCTTCAGCAAAAGAATTGCTGCATAATAATCAGGTGATTCGTGTTGCCTCGAAATATCCGGCAATTGCGAAAAACTATTTTTATAATCAGAAACATCAGACTGTGGAAATTGTAAAATTAAATGGTTCTGTTGAACTTGCACCAATTGTTGGTTTGTCCGAGGTCATTGTTGATATTGTTGAGACGGGCTCGACATTAAAGGCAAACGGACTAGAGGTATTGGAAACAATTTGTCCATTATCCGCCCGCGTGATTGTTAATGAAGCAAGTATGAAATTGCAGCGTGAGCGTATTACGAAACTAATTAAAGATTTAAAACAGGCACTGGAATAAGGAGGAATGGTAACATGCGCATGGTACAGCTTACCAAACAGGAAAAAGAAAATATTTTGGAAAATTTGTTGAAACGCAGCCCGAACCAGTATGATGAGTATCAGGAAGCAGTCAATGAAATTTTGGAAAATGTAAAAAAAGAAGGAGACAAGGCGGTCTTTGATTATACGAAGCGCTTTGACAAAGCCAATATTTCTAAAGAGACCTTGTATGTGACAGAAGACGAGATCAAAGAGGCATATTCTCTTGTTGATGCTGACTTAATTGAGACAATGAAAAAATCGATTGCAAACATTCGCGATTTTCATGAACGTCAAGTGAGAAACAGCTGGTTTCACACAAGAGAGGATGGTGTGATTTTAGGACAGCGCATTACAGCATTAGCAAGTGTTGGTGTTTATGTGCCGGGCGGAAAAGCAGCTTATCCATCCAGTGTTTTGATGAATATTATTCCTGCAAAAGTAGCTGGCGTAAAACGTATTGTTATGGCAACTCCTCCGGGAAAAGACGGAAAAGTGACACCGGTCACTTTGGTAGCTGCTCATTTGGCCGGCGCCTCAGAAGTTGTAAAGGTTGGCGGTGCACAGGCGATTGCAGCGCTCGCTTATGGAACGGAATCAATTCCGAAAGTAGATAAAATTGTAGGGCCTGGTAATATTTTTGTTGCCCTTGCCAAGAAAACGGTATATGGACATGTCAGCATTGACTCAGTTGCTGGTCCAAGTGAAATTCTTGTGCTTGCAGACGAAACTGCAAATCCACGTTACGTGGCTGCAGATTTGTTATCCCAGGCAGAACACGATGAGTTAGCGTCCGCAATTTTGGTAACAACAAGCCGTGAACTGGCAGAACAGGTATCGAAAGAAGTGGATACTTTTGTTGCTTCTTTATCCCGTAAGGAAATCATTTCAAAATCTTTGGAAAACTATGGATACCTTTTGATTGCTGACAATATGGATGAGGCAATTGACGTGGTAAATGAGATTGCTTCTGAGCATTTGGAAATAATTACAAAAAATCCGTTTGACACAATGACGCGTGTAAAGAATGCCGGTGCCATGTTCTTAGGTGAATACTCCAGCGAACCGCTTGGCGATTATTTTGCCGGACCAAACCATGTTCTTCCGACAAATGGAACAGCAAAATTCTTCTCCGCACTTTCTGTTGATGATTTTGTAAAAAAATCCAGTATCGTGTACTATTCGAGAGAAGCTCTGCGTAAAATTCATAAAGACATTGAACAGTTTGCAACTTCAGAACAGCTGACTGCACATGCCAACTCTATTGCTGTCCGTTTTGAAGACGAAGAACAGTAGGAGGAAACAGATATGGCAAGAGAAGCATCTGTAGAACGTAATACAAAAGAAACAGAGATCAAACTCAAACTGACTCTGGATGGAACTGGTTATTCTGATATTGAAACCGGCGTCGGTTTCTTTAACCATATGCTTGACGGTTTTACAAGACATGGCCTTTTTGATCTCTGCGTTCGTGTCCATGGCGATCTGGAGGTAGATGACCATCATACAATTGAAGATACCGGTATTGTCCTTGGTACTGCGATCAAAGAAGCAATTGGAGACAAGAAAGGAATCCGCCGCTACGGAAGCTGTATCCTCCCAATGGATGAAGTTCTTGTACTCTGTGCAATCGACCTTTCCGGCCGGCCATATTTTTCATGGGATGCAGAGTTTACTTCCGAAAAGATCGGAGATATGTCCACTGAAATGGTAAAAGAGTTTTTCTATGCTATTTCTTATTCCTGTGGCATGAACCTGCATATCAAAGTACTTACCGGTGGCAACAGCCATCATGTTGCCGAAGCAATGTTCAAAAGCTTTGCCAAAACATTGGATCAGGCTGTTTCCTATGATCCACGCATTACAGATGTACTCTCTACCAAGGGAAGTCTTGCATAAGGAGGAATACACATGGCAGATAAACTACTGATTCCATGCCTGTATCTGCAATCAGGAAAGGCAGTTACCGGATTTGGTCAACGAAATCTCTTTGGAGAAGGAAATATAGAAGATCTTGTGCGTTTTTACCGAGATAACGGAGCAGATGAACTGCTGGTTTTTGACTTTTCGTCTGGAGATAAAGAGCATGATCAGGCTATTGCAAATATCAAACAGATTTGTGCGATTGCTGAAATTCCTGTTATGGCAGCTGGAAATATCAATCGCATGGAAGATGTCAAAAAGCTTCTTTATGCCGGATGTGCCAAAGTTGTTCTGAATTTTTCCAAAGAAAGTAATATTTTACTTCTTGAGGAAGTATCCAAACGTTTCGGTAAAGAAAAAATGGTCATCAGTATTTCTTCTATGGAAGAATTTGCAGATAACCAAAAACTGATTGAAAAGTATGCAGATGAAATTCTTGCATTGGATACGATTCAGGACGAAATCGCTACGAGTTCTGATATGAAGGTTATTCTTCATACAGAAGAGAGTAAAACAGATGCCCTGAAAGATCTTCTCAAAAAAGAATCTGTACATGCTTTAAGCGGTGCTTATATCAGTTCTCTTGAGGTGAAACTTATTAATTTCAAAGAAGACTGCAAAGCTTCCGGAATTCCGGTCATTACTTTCGAAAGTGCTATCAGCTGGTCTGATTTCAAACTCAACAATGACGGATTGATTCCGGTGGTAGTTCAGGATTACAAAAACGACCAGGTACTTATGGTAGCATATATGAATGAAGAGGCCTTCCAAAATACTCTGAAAACTGGTAAAATGACTTACTGGAGCCGCAGTCGTCAGGAACTCTGGCTCAAGGGTCTTACTTCCGGTCACTTTCAGTATGTAAAATCACTTGCGCTGGACTGCGACAATGATACAATCCTCGCTAAAGTCGATCAGATCGGAGCAGCTTGCCACACGGGCAGCCGCAGCTGCTTCTTTAAACCTCTGGTTCAGAAAGAGTATAACGACACAAATCCTCTTCATGTCTTTCAGGATGTCTACGATGTGATTGCTGACCGCAAGGTACATCCAAAAGATGGATCTTATACCAATTATCTTTTTGACAAGGGAATTGACAAGATTCTCAAGAAAGTAGGAGAGGAATGTGCAGAAATTATCATAGCAGCAAAAAATCCTGACAAAGAAGAAATCAAATATGAAATTTCGGATTTTCTGTATCATGCCATGGTTCTGATGGTAGAAAAGGGAGTTACCTGGGAAGAGATTACCAGTGAACTTGCCAGAAGGTAACCCATGTCTGCAGAATATCCCACAGGAGAATTATCTTGGAAACAAAGACAGATAGACTTTTTATAATCATACCGGCATATAACGAACGAGAAAATATCCGACAAGTACTTGATGACTGGTATCCTGTCATTCAGGCGCATTCCGGAAACGGTGAATCCCGCCTGGTTGTGATTGATGACGGAAGCAAGGATGATACATACATAATCATGCAGGAATATGCAAAAGAACACCCTTTGTTCAGCCCTATCACGAAAACAAACAGTGGACATGGTGCAACTGTTTTATATGGATATCATTATGCACTTGATCATGGTGCAGATTTTGTTTTTCAGACTGATTCAGATGGTCAGACACTTCCCTCTGAATTTGAACAGTTTTGGGATCAGAGGGAAGCATGGGATATGGTCATTGGGTGGCGAAACAACCGTCAGGATGGCGGCAGTCGTATCTTTGTTACTCGTATTCTACGCCTTGTGATTCGTATCTGTTTCGGTGTTTCCGTAAAGGATGCCAACACGCCATTCCGTCTGATGAAGGCAGATACTCTACGCAGATATATTGACCTGATCCCTAATGATTTTAATCTGTCCAATGTGGTCTTGTCAGTAATCTATGCAAAAAAGGGATGCCGCGTCAAATATCTGCCAATCACTTTCCGTCCAAGACAGGGCGGTATCAACTCGATTAATATGAAAAAGATCTTCAAGATTGGTCGCCAGGCACTGAAGGATTTTCGCCAGATCAATCGTGTGCTGAATTGAAGATAATTAAAAACATTAATCCATTTTACAATCTTTATACAACAAACGTATCATTAGGGTGGTATTCTTAGGAATACCGCCTTTTTTTATTAATTAAAAAAAAGTTCTTGACCCTATAGTTACTATATAGTTTACTATGTAGAGGACTTATTCAAAACCTTGTATTAACTATAGGGTTTGAGATAAAAAATAAATGATAACAGGATCTTATCAAGGAGGATTAAGATGAAAAAATTAGTGGTTATGGGATTAGCAATGGCAATGACAGTATCTATGATGAATGGTGTATGTGCACAGCCGGTTCATGCAGCAAAAGGAAAAGGACTGAAAGTTGCACTTCTGATGTCAGGTGCTGCAAATGATCAGGGTTGGAACCAGACCGCATATGAAGGTGCTCAGAAAGCCTGTGATAAATACGGATGTGAACTTGCTTATACAGAAAATCTGGAAGCTGCTGACATTTCTGCTGCTTTTGCTGATTATGCAAGCGCAGGATATGATGTAGTAATTGGCCATGGATACGAATTTGGTGATCCTGCACTGGAAGTTGCAGAGACTTATCCAGCTACAAAATTTATCTGTACAGAATCTGACGCTTCTTCTGACAATGTTGCATCTTATGTAATGGCATGTGAACAGACTGCTTATGTAGAAGGAATCATTGCCGCATCTATGACAAAATCCGACAAACTCGGTGCAATCGGACCAATCCAGGGTGATTCCCTTGTGAAGATCGTAAACGGATATGAAGATGGTGCAAAATCCGTAAATCCAGATATTGAAGTTCAGACAGCATGGACCAACTCCTTTGTTGATACACAGCTTGCACAGGAAGCTGCAAAAGCAATGATTGAAAATGGCGTAGATGTAATCAAACACTGTGCAAATGCATGTGGAAATGGTGCAATTGCTGCAGCTGTTGATGCAGACATCTGGTGCCAGGGCGACTCCTATGATCAGAGTTCTTTAGCACCTGAGAACATTCTTGACTCTGCAATCTATAACCTTGACGTTGTAATTGATAAAGCTATTGAAAGTGTTGTTGACGA
>ENA-OPVV01002279-OPVV01002279.1-human-gut-metagenome-genome-assembly--contig:-NODE-2279-length-11954-cov-14.305068_pt1 | contig 11954 bp, 7 predicted proteins | sample MGYA00241500_ERZ501992 | MGnify/ENA primary metagenome ERZ501992 (study PRJEB25962, sample SAMEA2043052) | human gut metagenome | biome: human gut; feature: human-associated habitat; material: faeces...
CTCTTGCACCATAAAGCAAGCGGGATAATTCACACCGCCCAAGCTGATCGGTTCCAAGGGGATAATCGGCGCTCGGCGCTTGATATTTCATCAGTGGATTCACCTCGTCCGGCGCATGGGGAGCCAAAAGCGGTGCGAGAATTGCAACGGCGCAGATCAGCACAATCAGGCCAAGCCCGATGACCGCCTGCGGATTTCTCCATATTTTACGCAGCATCGCTTTCCTCCTTTCTCCACGGGCATAGCAAGTGGTTGAGTATTTCGCCAAACAGTTCGGCCAGAAGATACAGCGCGGCGATAATCAGCATACAAGCGCCAATCGCGTTGGCATCAGCAGCCATAATACAGTTCATCAGGTAGTTGCCCACACCTTTGATAGAAAAGACCTTTTCCACTACGGCGCTTCCAGCAATCAGATAGCTTACATACTGGCAGAACAGGGTGATGACGGGCGGCAGGGCATTGCGGAATACCTTCTTCCAGAGGATCCTGTTTACCGTCATCCCGTTGGCACGGGCAAAGCTCACATAATCACGGTGCATTTCTTCCAGCAGTGAAGCGCGAAATACCCGTACAGTCGAGCAAATCACAGGAAAAGATAAGGTAATGGATGGCAATATCAATCCCATAATCCCCGATGCAGGCGTTACGCTGAAAATCGGGATTTCCACAGCGAAGCCAATCAACAGCAAAAAACCGAGCCAGAACGGAGGAACACAAATTCCAAACAGCGAAACAATCCGCATGATATGGTCCGTCAGCTTGTTCTTTTTGGCCGCGCATAAAACGCCAAGCAGAATTGAAAACACGATAATTTCAGCTAACGACAGAAAAACTAATTGCAGCGTTTGCGGGAAGTAGGCTGCCAAATCCGCAGCCACCTCGTTTGTTGAAAAAATAGATTCCCCAAAGTCGCCGCGAAAGACACCGCCGATCCAGTTCAAATACCGAATCGGAAGCGGCTGATCCAAACCAAGTTCCGCGCGTACCTGTTCAATCACTTCCGGTGTAGGAGAGAGATTTCCACGGCGCACAAGATAAGTGGCTGGGTCTGTACTGGATAATGCAGTCAGGATAAAGCACAGGATGCTTACGCCAAAGAGCAGAACCAGCAGCCGCACGATTCGTTTTATCCAATGAGATTTCACCGTTTCCCTCCTTTCCGGTTAATCAAAGCTAACCATTGTGTCGAAGTAACTGCGGCAGGCGGCATATCGCCCGCCGCAGTGCATAAATTACTGTGCAAGTTTCCAGTTCCGCGCTTTCTGCCGGATATTCCAGAATTTTTGATAGATTCCTTTTTGTTGTATCAGTTCAGCGTGAACGCCTTTTTCTACAATTTTTCCGTTATCCACCACCAAAATCTGATCGGCATCCCGAATCGTGGACAGCCGGTGTGCAATGACAATCAGCGTCTTATTTTTTACCAAAGCGCTGATGGCCTGTTGCAAATGCACCTCGTTTTCCGGGTCAACGCTGGCGGTTGCCTCGTCAAGCAGGATAATCGGCGCGTCCTTGAGCATGGCGCGGGCGATGGAGATCCGCTGCTTTTCTCCACCGGACAGGGTGGAGCCGCCTTCGCCAATTACCGTGTCATATCCTTGTGGCAGAGCAGAGATAAAATCGTGGCAGCAGGCTTTCTTTGCCGCTTCTACCACTTGCTCATGGGTTGCGTCCGGGCAGCCAAACTTAATATTGTTCTCAATAGTATCGTGGAACAGATACACATTTTGAAATACCATGCTCATATTCTTCAAGAGGCTGTCACAGGTAAACTCTTTGACATCGTGGCCGCCTATGGTAATGCTGCCTTCCTGCACATCCCAAAACCGGGCGATCAGCCTTGTAATGGTGGTTTTGCCGCCTCCAGAGGGACCGACAATCGCAGTCATGCTGCCCTGTGGAATGGAAAAACTCACATCCTTCAAAATTGGATTGCCATTCTCATAAGCAAAGGACACATGCTCGAAGCCAATGTCAAAGGAATCCAAAGGGATGTCCCTACCGTTTTCATCAATTTTTTTTGCCTGTTTGATACGCTCTACCCGGTCAAGGGCAGCGTCCATTGTCCGAATCATTGTCGTCATCTGGCCCATAACCTCAATCGGATTGAAGATGGTAAAGGAAGCGATCAGAATAACGGCGAGATTAGCGAAAGACAGGTCGCCGCCAACAGCGAGGATTCCCGCGCACAGCATAATCATGCAGGCCGAAATACGGAACACCATCGAATAGGTCATATTGAGCGGGGTAAATACACGCTCCACCCCATAAGAGGCAGCCGCATTGCTCTCATAGGCATCTTCAATATCGCTCAGATTTTTGTCGCACATATTGAAGGATTTTACAACGGAAATACCTTGCACGTATTCCAATGTGGCCGCAACTGCTTCGGATTGGATTTTCTGCCGCTTTGCAGAGAGCGCCTTTCCTTTTTTCTGCATGTGGCTGTAGATTGGGAAGGAAAGAAGGATGCCTGCCACGAAAATCAAACCGATACGCCAGTCAAAGGCTAAAATGCAACCCGCCATGACAATCATACTCAAAACGCCGGTTGTAACCTTATCAAGAATGTGCATAGAGTAGTTCTCGAGAAAGTTCAAATCCGTTGTAACAGTCGCCGTAATGTCTCCGACACTGTTATCATGGAAAAAGCCCATCGGCACATTCCGCAGCCGGTCGCCCAATGCAATCCGTTCTCTGGCTACAAACTCAAAGCCTGCCGTACTTTGCAGCCGGTAAACCAGATATTTGAAAATCATGCGCAGGATTAAACCTCCTGCAATCAAGCCGATAACAATACCCCATGTTTGTCCTGTAATCGGTTGACCGTTCTGCAATTCTATCAGGACAAGAAAGACGGCGGCGATTGGCAGCAGGCCGAACATGGATTCCAGAAAGCCACAGATAAAGCTGCCCCAAATCCGTTTCGATAAGTTTCCGCTTAAACGCAGTACGCGCCGGATGATTTTCAGCATAATTCACTCACCTCCTGATTCATACTCCAGTCCATTGCGCTGATATGAGCTTTCCACATATCCAGATAGGTTTCGGAATGGGTTAGAAGCTGCTCATGGGTTCCCTGTGCGGTAATCTGTCCGTTTTCCAACACTAAAATCTGGTCGGCATACATAATGGTAGAGAGCCGGTGCGCAATGACAATCAGAGTTTTCCCCTTTGTCAGCTTATCAATGGAACGCTGCAATTTATCTTCATTCTCCGGGTCTGTGAAGGCGGTGGCTTCATCTAAAATCACGATAGGCGCATTTTTGAGGATTGCCCGCGCTATGGCAAGGCGCTGGCGCTCGCCACCGGAAAGCCTTGCCCCGGCGTCACCGGCATTGGTATCGTATCCTTGGGGGAAACGTGAAATAAATTCATCGCACCCGGCCTGTGCTGCCGCCCATTCCACTTCCTTATCAGTAGCCTCCGGTTTACCAATGCGGATATTATCGCGCAGACTCATATTGAACAGAAAGTTGTCCTGCGATACATAGCTGATCTTCTCTGTTAAGTCGGTAAGGGACATCTCCCGAATATCAATCCCGCCTACTAAAACTGCGCCTGCATCGACATCCCAAAACCGGGCGATCAGTTTGGCTAAGGTTGATTTACCCGAACCGGAAGGCCCCACAAAGGCAGTTACGCTTCCGGCCTTTGCTGTGAAAGAAATACCGTGAATGATCTCGCTGTCGCCATAGCCGAAATGAACATCCTTCATCTGCATGTCGGCTTTGTCTGTATGCTTCGGCTGTGCCGGTTCCGTCAATTCTTCCATATCAAGAAGCGCCTGAATACGGGGCTGCACTTCGGAAATAACGGCAAAACTTTCCCAAAACTCGGTAAAGTTTTGCAGGGAACCAACGATTGCCATAGAGAGAAGAATACAAACAATCAGTTCGGCAAGACTAACCGTACCGCCTGAAATAAGAGCCATTCCGACAGGCAAAACAAAGGCAATCGAGGATGGTAGAATCGCTTGGCTGATGCTCATAAACGGCCAACAGTGTTTATACCACTTTGTCGTGATGTCCCGCACCTTTAGAACCGCCGACTGGAACCGCCCCATTGAGGAAGCAGTCTGATTAAATGCTTTGATGACCTCCATACCATTGACATATTCCACAATGGTTGCGTTCATATTGGCATTGGACATCATGTATTCCTTCATCACTTCGCCACGGCCAAACATCATGCCATAATAGATCAGGTTTCCCAAAATAGCTGAAACCAAAGCGGCCAACGCCATGCGCCAGTCAATCACCAACAAATACAGAATGACAAAGATCGGAACAAGTATGCTGGCGGTCATTTCTGGAATAGCGTGAGCCAGCGGGCCTTCCAATCGCTCCGCATCGTCGATGACAAGTTGCTTAAACTCGCCGGACGATTTCTCTTGAATCGTTCCCATAGATACCTTGGACATCTTCTTCATAATTGCAATACGGATATTTTTAATGATTTCATAGGCTACTTTGTGGGAACACAAAGTAGATTTCGCGTAAAGAGCATGTTTTAGAAGATACCCGCATAGAGCAATTACTGGCAGGAGAATTGCCCATGTAGTCGTCAAACTGTTTTCCAATGCCTTTTGCAGCAATACGGCCACAGCAATATATGGAACAACGCCAAAGGCAGAGGATAAAACAGACAGGACAACGGCAAATGATAATTGTGATTTCTTTTCTTTAGCAAAGCGAAGAATACCCTTATATGGAGATTCTCTTTTGCCACTTTCTTTCTGCATATACATTTACCCGCCTTTCCGTGTTGTTTTCCAAACATAATCAGCATAGCAAAACAGCTTTCGTTTTTGTGACCGAATCCGGCAGTTCTATACCCCAATCCGACAAATCTGTTTTTGTAACGGCTTGCTTTTTCTTATGTAATATGGTATTATAGTTAGCAGTAACTAACCTTGTGTTTATGAAAGGAGTACGGCATTATGCTTTTACAATGGTCTGCGCCAGAATATGTGCCACGCTCTTTTCTCGTTTCCGGCGTTTCGGGTACGAATAAAGCAGTGAAGCAAACCGATACCAGCTTTCGGCTTACAAAACAAGTGGCCGATGGATTGGTGGATATGCAGGAAGTGTCAAAAGGATTATTTTTAGTGCAGTCTGAAATGGCGTTCAAAAAGGAAACGGAACTGTGCGAAGAGTATCCAGAGCGCAAAGTCTTTCAACTCTCTTTCTGTATGAATGGGATCTGCGAATGGGATTATCGTCAAAAACGAGGCGAGCACTACCAGCTTTCCCCTACACAGTGCAGCTTACAGTGTGGAACTTTTTCCCAATGCGTCAGCCGTTTTGGTTCTGAAGAACCTTACCGAACATTAAGCATTTCGCTGGAACAGGAGCGTTTCCTGCCTTTGGCAGAGGATTTAGAAGCTGCGCATTTAATTCGGCGGGATAACAAGATTTGTACCCACATATTTTCTACCACACCGGAAATCCGCTTGGTTTTGCAGCAGCTATTAGACTGCCCGCCAGAGCGAAAGCTACGCAAGTTGTATCTTGAAGGAAAGGTATTGGAACTTGTCTCCCTGTTCTGCGAAGAAGCGATTGGGAAGCAGAAAAATGACAAAGAGATTTCCAGAGAAGATTATCGCTGCTTGATGAAGGCCAGGGAAATTATTGACAATCATTTCCTTCACCCTTTGACAATCGCACAGATTGCGGAGCAATGCTATCTCAGTGAAACTAAATTGAAGCAGGGCTTCAAAGCCTGTTTTAATTGTACGGTCTACGAGTACATAGTGGAAAAGCGCATGGAGATGGCACATCGTTTGTTGCAAAGCGGAAAATATAAGGTGAAAGATGTGGTATGGATGGTGGGATATACCAATGCAAGCCATTTTATCGACGCTTTCAAGAAAAGGTATGGGGTTACGCCCGGGGAAATATAACCATAACCATGTATTTAGGTAACCGGCTGCTAAGGTGGCTGGTTATCTTTTTTTACTTTATAATCAACTATGCTGGCAAGCAAAATCAATTTGTTTTGTATTATATAATGCGAACATGTTTTTTTACACACCACATGCACCTGTTCGCTATCGTTAATTGGGTGGCGTGTTCATCGTTAATGGGGTATCTGGTTCATCGTTACATTGTATCAATTTCGGTGCGGCAACGGATCCTCCTTATAACACGGGAAATGACTTTGTGTATGAGGACAACTTTGCACAAAGTACAGAGGAATACCTTACGAACAGCGGTCAGTTTGATGAGGAAGGTAACCGTCTTGTAAAAAATCTTGATAGCAACGGTCGTTTCCATACAGATTGGCTCAATATGATTTATCCTCGTTTGAAGTTGGCAAAGGATTTGTTGACTGATGATGGTGCAATTTATATTAGTATTGCGGATCAAGAAGTGGATAATCTCAAGAAAATATGTAGTGAAATATTTGGAGAAAAAAATTTTATAGGTCAAATTATTTGGGAATCAACAACACAACCAGATAATATTGGAGGAGCAAGGTATCGTTTTCAACAAAAGGCAGAATATATTCTTTTTTATGCTAAAAATAAACAAAATTTAGCCCCGTTTATTCTTGAGAAACTTGAAGGAACAAAAAAATATCCGCATAATGGGAAATTTGGTAAGTGTCGTTTTGAAATAATTGAAAGATCATATGAAGGTGCATATGCAAGACCAACTATGAGGTTTCAAATTCTTGGACAATATCCCCGTGAAGGTAAACAATGGCAGATAGGAGAAGAACAAGCACGTAAACTTGAAAAAGAGGGAAAAGTTGAAATTGTAGGTGGTATAGTAAAACGTGCAATATATCCTGAAGATGAAAACAATGATGATAATTTTAAGCCATTCTGGTCTATATTTTTTGCTCAAGAAGCAGGAACGTCACAAAAAGGAAAAGCAGCGCTGAAAGAATTAATTGGTAGTAGTGGATTTGAAACAGTTAAACCTGTTTCTTTACTAAAGAAACTTTTGAAGTATTTCGCAGCATCTGGTATAGTATTAGATTTCTTTTCTGGTTCATCAACAACAGCACATGCAGTAATGGAGTTAAATGCTGAAGATGGTGGTAATCGTAAGTTTATTATGGTTCAGTTTCCAGAGAAAATTGAAAACAAAAGAGAAAATTATAAATCAGGATATAAAAATATATGCGAAATTGGCAAGGAACGTATCCGTCGTGCCGCCGCAAAAATTAAGAGTGAACTGCCGCAGCAGGAGATAGTTCAGCAAACTTCCCTTATGGACAATATAGATGGGAAATTAGAAAACGAAAATTCTGTATTAGACCTGGGTTTCCGTGTGCTCAAATGCGACAGTTCCAACATGAAGGATGTCTACTACCGACCGGATGAGTATGAGCCGTCCCTGTTTGAGTCTCTGACCGATAATATCAAGGAGGACAGAACGCCGGAGGATCTGCTGTTCCAGGTGATGCTGGACCTTGGTGTGCTGCTTTCCAGCAAAATCGAAGAAACAGTTATCGCCGGCAAGAAGGTATTCCAGGTGGAAGATAATTTCCTGATTGCCTGCTTTGACGATCAGGTAACCGAAGAAGTTATTACCGAAGTTGCCAAGAGAAAGCCATATTATTTTGTGATGCGCGACAGCTCCATGGCAAACGACAGTGTCGCTGCCAACTTTGAGCAGATTTTTGCTACATACAGCCCTGATACAGTAAGGAAGGTACTGTAACATGAATTCACATAAACATCTTCCAAAGTTTTTACTAAAACCATTTTCATACAGAAAAGAAATTTTATATAATGGTTATCAAAATAAAACAGAGGTATGTGATGTTTACATATGCCAAAGTCGAGACATTGTGACTGAAAATACAAAAAAGATAGGTACAGAAAAGGATTATTATTCTAATGATGCAGAGCACTATCTTTCAACATATATTGAAACACCATTTGCTAATATAAAAGAAAAGATAAGACATGCGAGTGACTATATAGAATTCACATATGATGATTTTCAGACGATTAAATTGTTTTTTCTTTTTTCAGTTTTGAGAACTCCTAAATATATAAATCAACTAGAAATTACTTTAGCTGTTCCTGAGTCAGAAGTGAAGACGCCAATACAAGAAGCTATTTTACTTGCAATGGAACCTGTATATAAACTTTTGGATCGAAAATTTAGTATTAACAGCCGAGATGTGAAAATTGTAAAAATAGACATTGTCAACCGTGAGTTTGTATTGCCTCAAAACGTATTTTACTTCTATAGTAATAATAAGATTCAAAATGCAATTGTTTTTCCTGTTCAAAGAAAATATGCGATTATGTTGGTTGAACATGAGCAATCTAAAAACATACCAGATTTGTTACATATCAAAACTGATGAGCAAGTAGATTTGTTTAATGGCTGTGCATATTTGACAGAACGCAATGTAGATAATCTTTTTTTAGTTGGATGCAAGTTTGAACTTGAAAAATTTAGAGATAAAGACTATGAATATGAACAAATATATACGCTGATTAAGGAGGAGGAATCTTGAAATTCAATTTCAAAATACAACAGTATCAAACGGACGCTGTTGATGCTGTTGTTCAGGTTTTTCAAGGACAAGGATATCATGATAGAATCAGTTATATCCGTGATAAGGGAAAACGGAAAAAGGTCAAGGGTGTTGACGGAGAGGACGTTCTTGAAACTGCTTATGTGCAGAAACTGGAGCAGGACGCTGAGGAAGATATTGATCTGGAAGATGACACCGGTTATAAAAATGAGCTGATTGAGCTTTCTGATGAACAGCTGCTGCAGAATATTCATCGAGTACAAAGCCAGAATAACATTCGTCTTTCTACCAATCTGGTCAAAGATTTGGGACGATGCTCTCTGGATATTGAGATGGAAACCGGTACCGGCAAGACATATGTTTATATCAAGACAATGTTTGAGCTGAACAAACGATATGGCTGGAGTAAATTTATCGTAGTAGTTCCTTCCATTGCAATCCGTGAAGGAGTAAAGAAAACATTTGAAATGACAGCGGATCATTTCATGGAGTATTACGGTAAAAAAGCACGTTTCTTTGTTTATAATAGTGCCAACCTGAATCAGCTGGATAATTTTTCAGCTAGCCAAGGCATCAATGTTATGATTATCAACACACAGGCTTTTGCTTCTTCTCTGAAAGAAGATGGTAAGAGCAAGGAGGCTCGCATTATTTATTCTAAGCGAGACGAATTTGCTTCTCGCCGTCCGATTGATGTTATCAAGGCGAACCGTCCGATTATTATTTTAGACGAACCACAGAAAATGGGTGGTGCTGTTACCCAAAAAGCTCTGAAAAATTTTAATCCGCTGTTTACACTTAACTATTCTGCAACTCATTCGGTAGAGCACAATATGGTGTATGTACTGGATGCATTGGAGGCATTTAACAAGCGTCTGGTTAAAAAGATTGAGGTAAAAGGTTTCGAGGTCAAAAACTTTAGAGGAACAGACAGCTATCTGTTTTTGGAGCAGATTGTATTATCGGCCAAGAAACCACCAAGAGCTCGAATGGAGATGGAAATCAACTATAATAAATCCATCAATCGAGAGACTCGAGTTTTGAGTGTGGGGGATGACCTTTACTACATATCTCAGGAGATGGAGCAATACAAGGGATATACTATTTCAGACATTGATCCATTTTATGGTACAGTTACCTTTACCAATGGAGAGGTAATCAAAACGGGTGAAGTGGTCGGGGATGTATCTGAATCTGATATGAGACGTATTCAAATCAGAGAGACTATCCTTTCTCATTTTGAAAAGGAGGAAAAGCTTTTCAATATGGGAATTAAGTCACTTTCCCTTTTCTTTATAGATGAGGTAGCAAAATACCGCCAGTATGATGAGGATGGAAATGAACTCCTGGGAGAATATGGACAGATGTTCGAGCAGGAATATACCAATGTTTTAAATGAGTATACCAAAGTTTTTGATACACCATATCAAAGATATCTTAAATCCACCTGTAGTGATGTATCAGCAATTCATAAAGGGTATTTCAGTATTGATAAAAAGACCGGCAGAAGTATTGACAGCCAGTTAAAGCGTGGCAGTGAGTTCTCTGACGATATTTCGGCTTATGATCTGATTTTGAAGAATAAAGAACGACTGCTTTCTTTCAATGAACCGACACGTTTTATCTTTTCACATTCTGCACTTCGTGAGGGCTGGGACAATCCGAATGTCTTTCAAATCTGCACATTGAAACACTCAGATAGCCGGACAGCAAAACGTCAGGAAGTTGGACGTGGACTCCGTTTGTGTGTGAATCAACAGGGTAATAGAATGGACGTACAAAGCTGTGGTGACAGTGTTCATGATATTAATGTTTTGACTGTTATTGCAAGTGAAAGCTATAAGGGATTTGTTGAGGATCTGCAGAGCGACATCAAGAAAGTTCTCTATGATAGACCGACAACGGCAACCAGTGAATATTTTAAAGGTAAGTATGTGAAAGTGGATGGTGTTCCTACTCTGATTGATGCTGTTACCGCAGATGCCATTGAGTTTTATCTTATCAGCAATGGCTATGTTGATATGAAGAGAAAAGTAACAGATAAATACCGAACAGATGCCAACATGGGAACTTTAGCATCCTTACCGGAAGAATTGCAGCCTATGGCAGAAGGTATCCATATGTTAATTCAGGCTGTATATGATGACAGTGTACTGAAAGATATGTTTACTGATGGCCATGAAACAAAGGTAAAAGAAAATCCACTAAATGCAAACTTTGATAAGGCTGAATTCCAAGCATTATGGAAGCAGATAAATCATAAGTACGCATATACAGTGGAGTTTGACAGCAATGAATTGATTCGCAAATCAATTGAGTGTATTAATAACAAATTATTTGTTTCTCAACTGCAATATACAACAACAGTTGGACAACAGAAATCAGAGATGAATCAGTATGAGATAGAGCGAGGAGAATCATTTGCTGGAGAAAAAACCAGAACGAAAACATTAAAACATGCACAATCAAGTCAGATAAAATATGACTTGATTGGAAAGATAGCAGAAGGAACAGTACTTACTAGAAGAACAGTAAGTGAAATTCTTCAGGGTATTCATTTAGATAAATTATATATGTTTCGCAATAATCCAGAAGAATTTATCACAAAGATTGTTCGATTGATTAAGGATCAGAAGGCCAATATGATTGTTGAGCATATTTCTTACAATCAAATTGAAGGGTCTTATGATAATAATATTTTTACAGCTGATAAAAACGTATATAGTTTTGAAAAAGCTTTTAAATCAACGAAAGCAATTCAGGATTATGTGTTTACAGATGGTACAGCAGAACAGAGTGTAGAGCGACGCTTTGCAGAGGACTTGGATGCAGCTGAAGAAGTATGTGTATATGCGAAACTACCAAGGGGTTTTCATATTCCTACACCAGTTGGAAACTATGCACCTGACTGGGCAATTGCATTTTATGAAGGAACAGTAAAACATATATTCTTTGTAGCTGAAACTAAGGGTACTATGGAAAGTTTAAACCTTAGACCTATTGAAAAAGCAAAAATAGACTGCGCCAAAAAACTATTTGAGGAGATGTCAAGTGGTCAAGTGAAGTATGAACATGTGGATAGCTATCAAAGATTATTAGAAGTAATGGGTAAATAAAAAAGGAGCTACAATATTTGTGATAAGGTAGAATAAGTTTCGCAAATTGAAAAGAGGGTAAAAAGAGACATGGTTTGCAGAACTCTGGTAGAATGAAGTTGCGACACACCATTCTGAAAGGAGAGAGCAAACCATGTCCGAGAAGATTGTACAGCTAAACGAGGAAGTAATCAAGGGGCAGCTTAAGGAGTTGGTACGAGGTAGCGTGGAGGAAACACTCAACGAGCTGCTGGAGGCCGAGGCGGAGGAACTGACCCAGGCGGCCCGGTATGAGCGCAACGAACAGCGCCAGGGCTACCGCAGCGGCCACTACAACCGCAGCCTCAC
>ENA-OPVV01002283-OPVV01002283.1-human-gut-metagenome-genome-assembly--contig:-NODE-2283-length-11947-cov-2.128658_pt1 | contig 11947 bp, 7 predicted proteins | sample MGYA00241500_ERZ501992 | MGnify/ENA primary metagenome ERZ501992 (study PRJEB25962, sample SAMEA2043052) | human gut metagenome | biome: human gut; feature: human-associated habitat; material: faeces...
TTTTCCCTGCCGCTGCGGCTGCTGGGCAGCTACTTCCACATTGCCATGAACGGTGCCGCTTCGGCAGAGAAGATCTTCAAGCTTCTGGCAGCGGAAGAGCCTGCCGATGGTGACCGCGTGCCCGGAGAGAATACGACTCTGAAGCTTGAGCATGTCACCTTTGGCTACGAGAAGGACCGCACCATCCTGAACGATGTCTCCTTTACCATTCCGCAGGGCAGTTTTGTCTCGCTGGTGGGTGAGAGCGGCTGCGGCAAAAGCACCATTGCGGCGCTGCTGTCCGGCAGCCGCACCGGCTATACCGGCAGCGTGACGCTGGGCGGCGTGCCGGTGCAGGAGCTGCAGCAGGAACAGCGTCTGCGCACCCTGACGCTGGTGCCCCACAACGCCGCCATCTTCAAGGGTACGGTGGAGAGCAACCTGCGCATGGCAAAGCCGGACGCGGACGAGGCACAGCTCTGGGCGGCATTGGAACAGGTGAATCTGGCCGATTTCTGCCGCAGCCAGAACGGCCTGCAGACCGCTCTGCATGAGGGCGGCAGCAATCTTTCCGGCGGCCAGCGCCAGCGCCTTGCCATGGCCCGCGCCCTGCTGCATGATACGCCCATCTACCTCTTCGACGAGGCTACCTCCAACGTGGATGCCGAGAGCGAGAACGATATCATGCAGGCCATCCACAGCCTTGCCGGAAAAAAGACGATCATCCTGATCTCCCACCGTCTGGCAAACGTGGTGCACAGCGACTGCATCTATGCAATGAGCAATGGCCGGGTGATGGAGCAGGGCACCCACGCCGAACTGCTGGCCCAGCAGGGGGCTTATAGCCGCCTGTATCTGGCACAGCGGCAGCTGGAAACACTGGAAGAGGAGGATGCCTGAGCATGAACAAGAGCAATCATCGCAGCCCCTTTGCCATTGTGGGACGGCTGATCGTACTGGTAAAGCCCATGCTGCCCATCATGCTGGCAGCGATCGTGATGGGAGTGGCAGGCCACTTCTGCGCCACCTTCATTACCATCTTCGGCGGCTTGGGTATCCTGCGTGCGCTGGGGCTTGCAAGCCCGGTGAGGACCGTGGGCACGGCCTTTGCCTGCATTCTGGTGTTTGCCCTGCTGCGCGGCGTTCTGCGTTACGCAGAGCAGGCGTCCAATCACTATATCGCCTTCAAGCTGCTGGCCCTGATCCGCGATAAGGTGTTCGGTGCCTTGCGCCGTCTGACCCCTGCAAAGCTGGAAGGCCGTGACCGCGGCGACCTGATCTCGCTCATCACCGCCGATATCGAAGCGCTGGAGGTGTTCTATGCCCACACCATTTCGCCCATCTGCATCGCGTGCATCTGCGTCATCGGCATGACGGGCTTTGTGGGCAGCTGGCACATCCTGCCTGCGCTGGTGCTGCTGGCGGGCTATCTGCTGGTGGGCGTGGCCCTGCCGGTGTGGAGCGCAAAGCGCGGCGACCGTGCCGCCCGGGAGTACCGTCAGGCACTGGCCGATACCAACAGCTATGTGCTGGAAAGCCTGCGCGGCCTGAAGGATACCCTGCAGTATCAGGACACCGCAGCCCGCGCCGAGGGCATCACGGCCCACAGTGAGATGCTGGGCGAAAAGCAGAAGGCGATGAAATACCGCGAGGGCCTGACCGTGGCCATCACGAACACCTTGATCCTGCTCACGGTGCTGGCCGTGCTGGGTGTGAGCCTGAACCTTTACCAGAGCGGTAAAATGGGCGTGGAGGGCGTACTGGTGTGCACCCTTTCGGCCCTCAGCTCCTTTGGCCCGGTGGTGGCGCTGGCAAACCTTGGTGCCAGCCTGACGCAGGTGTTCGCCAGCGCAGACCGCGTGCTGGACCTGCTGGACGAACAGCCCGTCACCGCCGATGTGACCGACGGCACAGACACCGCATTTGCAGGTGCTGCGGCAGAGCATGTGAACTTTGCCTATGCCAATGAGGAGGTGCTGCATGACCTGAGCCTGACCATTCCGGAAAAGAAGATCGTGGGCATCACCGGCCGCTCCGGCAGCGGAAAGTCTACCTTCCTGCGGCTGCTGATGCGCTTCTGGGATGTATCCAGCGGCAGCATCCGGTTCGGCGCAGAGGACATCCGGCGGGTGAACACCGCCGCCCTGCGCGAACAGGAAAGCCTTGTGACGCAGGAGACCGAGCTGTTCGACGATACCATTGAGAACAACATCCGCATTGCAAAGCGGGATGCCACCCGGGAAGAGGTGAAAGCAGCCTGCAAAAAGGCTGCGCTGGACGGCTTTATCCACAGCCTGCCCAAGGGCTATGATACCCCGGTGGGTGAGCTGGGCGGTGCACTTTCCGGCGGTGAGCGCCAGCGCATCGGTGTGGCGCGTGCCTTCCTGCATGATGCACCCTTCCTGCTGCTGGACGAGCCTACCTCCAATCTGGACAGCCTGAATGAGGGCGTGATCCTCAAGGCTGTGCGGGCAGAGTGCAAAGACAAAACGGTGCTGTTGATCTCCCACCGCAAGTCTACCATGGCTGCGGCAGATATCAGCTTTTCGGTGGAAAGCGGCCGGCTGAGCTGAAAACAGAACAGCGCAAAAAAAGCCTGTCTCGTAAAATGAGACAGGCTTTTTTGATGGAAAGCTCACTTCAGAGCATTCAAAATCTGGTTTGCAATGTACTGGTGGCCCTTAACGGTGGGGTGGCCGTCGGCAGCGGTCTGCGCACGGGGAATGTCCACATAGATCAAGCCTTCCTGTGCGGCAAGGTCTTTGGCAAAGCGGTTCAATTTGCTGAAATAGCTGTTCCATGCGGGCAGCAGCGGCACGGGATTGGTGTAGCCCAGCAGCACGATTTTGGCATCCGGGTTCAGTGCGCGGATACTGGCCACGATCTGCGGCAGGCTGGCGGTCACATTGGTATAGGCCTGATCGCAGATCTCATCCATGCCGCGGAACAGCAGGCGGTTGGTGGCGCGGCTCTCGTCAAAGGTAAGGGTCATACGGTTCAGCGCTTCGAGGAAGAGCCCCAGCTTCTGGAAGTTGAAATCACGCAGGGCACCGCTGACCATCAGTGCGGCAAGCTGCTCGCTCTTCCAGTTGGTGGCCTCGCCCAGACCCACGATGCAGGGCACCAGCGCGTCGTTGGAGCCGATCTGGATGGAAATGATATCGGCCTTGCGCAGATACTCCTGATATTCCGGGTAGACGTAATATGCGCCGGAAGCCTGATTCATCTTGGGCATGGCGCTGTTTTGCACCATATCCAGCATGTCAGGGCTCATCAGGCCGGGCAGGCCCAGATTGATGGCGTGCTGGCGGTCCAGCCCAAGGCCCTTGCCCACAAGGGCGGTGTAGCATTGGGAAGGGTAGCCCTCAAAGTTCGGCTGCAGATCGTAGCCGATCTGGGCGATGTTGTATTTCATATCGGCAAGGCCGACACCGGAGGTGATGCTGTCGCCCAGCGCCACATAGGTGAGCTGCTGCTCCGGTTCGCCGGCTGTCTGGGCATCGGCGGGCAGGGCGGTCTCCTGCTCGGCAGGCGCTGCGGTCTGCTCCTGCTGCACCTCTGCTGCTTCGGCGGCAGGCAGCTCCGTCTGTTCGTCGGCAGCAAATGCAGGCATGGCCAGCAGCACAAGCGCTGCCGCTGCGGCCAGAAAGCTGGCAAACTTTTTGTTTTTCATTGTAATTCCTTCTTTCTGGAATGACTGCACCTGTGCGGCACAGCTGTTGTCTCTATGATAAAATGGAAAGTAAAAATTGTCAACTGACAAAATTCAAAAAATTGCGGCCATCGCTGCGTCCGTATTCTGCGGTTCCTTCCATACAAAAAAGCTCTCCCTTTCGGGAGAGCTCAGTATCAGAAAAATTACAGGGTGAAGTTCAGGATCAGTAATCGCGGGGAGTGATCTCCTCTTCCAGCTTGCGGTAGTCCACCTTGCCAACAGGGGTAAAGGGCATTTCGGAGATGAACTTGTAGCCCACCGGCTGCACATACTCCGGCAGCTCTTCATTGCACAGCTGGCGCAGTTCCCGCACGATCTGGCGCTTTTTCTTGTCGCCTTCCGGGTCCAGCACCACGTAGACGAAGGGCAGGCGGCCCTGCACATGGTCCTTATCGGTGCAGCCCACCACCGAGCACTGATGCACGGCCGGGTGGCGGCTGATGACGTTCTCGATCATGGACGGGAACACCTTGAAGCCATCGTGACGGATGATCATGCGCTTGATGCGGGAATCCAGATACACAAAGCCGTCCTCGTCCATGTAGCCGACATCGCCGGTGTGTGCCCAGATCTGGCCGTCTGCATGGCGGCGCAGGATCATGTCGGTCTCCTCGGGCTTATTGTAGTAGCCCTTCATGACGGTGGGGGTGCAGATGCAGATCTCGCCGCGCTCACCGATGGGCAGTTCGGTCTCGGTGCCAGGCTCAAAAATGGACACCACCGTGTTCAGCATGGGGATGCCCACGCTGCCGGGCTTGGTCACGTTGCCGGCGGCAACGGTAGCGGCAGAGGCAACCTCGGTCATGCCGTAGCCCTTGGCCAACGGATATTCCACGTTGTGCGCCTTCAGGAACTCGTTCACAGTCAGCTCAGCGCCCAGCGGCAGCGAGTCGCCGCCGGCGGCATAGTTGCGGATGAAGGAGAGATCCTTCTTCTTCTTGAGCAGCGGAGAAGCTGCCATCTGCTGGTAGTGGGCCGGAACGCCGAACATGTGCTCGGGCTTGTGCTTCCAGATCAGTGCGCCCAGCTTGTCGGGGTCCAGATTGGGGATGATGACGACGTGCAGGCCCATGACCAGCGGCATGTGCACGCCGCAGGCATAGCCGTAGGCAATGAACGGAGGCATGACGTTCATCAGCTTCTGGCCGCGGCAGAACAGGTTGCTCTGGGCGATGAATTCGTGGGCCAGAGAGTTAAAGCAGTCGTCGGTCAGCATAACGCCCTTGGGAGAACCGGTGGTGCCGCCGGTGTGCACCACCACGCAGGCGTGCTGCGGGTCGTAGGGTTCGGCGTTCATGCTCTGATCCTTGCCCTGTGCAATAAAGTCCTTCCAGTGGATCACATTGGACTTGTAGCGGTTCTTATCGGGGTTGGTCAGCTTGTAGCCGACGGCCAGATGCAGCGGCAGAGAGTCTGCGGGGCTGATGACCAGAACGCGCTCCACATTGGTGCGCTTTTCTGCCTTGTGGCAGCGCTCATAGGTCACATTCAGGCAGATCAGCAGGCGGGAATCTACCTCTTCGATGTACTCGTGGATGCCCTCAACGCTGTAGCGTGGGTCCACCAGATTCAGCGTTGCGCCGATCATATCGACAGCGTAGAAGGCGTAGATCACCTCGGGGGTCATCACGCTGACAACGGTGATGATGTCGCCCTTCTTCACGCCGAGAGCACGGAAGGCGGCAGCGGTTTTCTTGACATTCACAAAGAGGTCTGCAAAGGTGAATTTGCGGCCATAATACTCCAGAGCGGTCTCGCTCAGATGGTTTTTGTTCTGATGGCAGAGATACTCAAAGGCGCTGCACTTGGGCAGGGGCATGTCGATGTATTTCTGGTCATAGTACTTCAGCCAGGGCTTCGCAGTGGACGCATAGAGCGGTTCACGCTGTTCAGTAGTCATAGAATAAAGTCCTCTTTTCTTTCTTCTTCTTTTTATTGCCAAAAGCCGACAGCTTCGCAAAGAAGATGAAAGCCGCCGGTCAGAACACGCTAATAACTCAAAAATCAGAATCAATGATGCAGATTCTATTGTAGTGGAGCTGCCGGAGAATGTCAAGAAATAAACTTTGAATGTTGCGTAAAAGAGCCGTAAAACAACGATTCAGCCCGAAATGTTGGGGGTCAGCGCGGCAGCCACTGCTCGGCTTCGGCAGCGCTGCACAGTACAAAATGCTCAGGCCGCAGTTCGCGCCACTGGGGGGCCTCTCTGGAGTAGTCGTGCATGGCGGGGTCGTACACCAGCAGCTTTTTCTGCCGCTCCCGGCGGGGGTCTGGCATGGGAATGGCGGAAAGCAGGCTGCGGGTATAGGGGTGGATGGCGTGGGCTGTCAACTCTTCGGCCCCGGCCAGCTCCACGATGCGGCCCTTGTGGATGACGGCGATGCGGTCGGAGATGTAGCGCATCACGGAAAGATCGTGGGCGATGAACAGGTAGGTGATGCCGCGTTCCTTCTGCAGGCGGCGCAGCAGGTTCAGCACCTGTGCACGGATGGACATATCCAGTGCGCTGATGGGCTCATCGGCAACGATGAACTCCGGCTCCACGATCAGGGCCCGGGCAATGCCGATGCGCTGGCGCTGTCCGCCGGAAAATTCGTGCGGGAAGCGGGAGGCAAATTCCGGCAGCAGACCCACGTCCAGCAGAGCCTGACGCACCTTTTCCTCCCGCTGGGCGGTGGAAAGATCAGGCCGGACGTTCTGCAGGCCTTCGCCCACGATATAGCTCACCTTGGCGCGCTCGTTCAGCGAGGACTGCGGGTCCTGAAAGATCATCTGGATCTCTTTGATGATCTGCCTGTCCAGCTGGCGGGAAATTCTGCCGTTGATCTTCTGGCCCTTATAAAGGATCTCGCCGCCGGAGGTGGGCAGAATGCGCAGGATGGCGCGGCCAATGGTAGTTTTGCCGCTGCCGCTTTCGCCTACAAGGCCGAAGGTCTCGCCCTTATAAATTTTAAAGTTGGCATCCTGCACAGCTTCATATGCTTTTTTGCCGGAGCCGTAGGTTACGTTCAGGTGGTTCACTTCCAAAAGAACTTCGCGTTCATTTTCCATCTTACAGCCCCTCCTCTCGCAGCATTTTTACCGCAGCAGGCGGCTCGATCTTGGGTGCCCGGGGGTCCAGCAGCCATGTTTTGGCCTTGTGGGTGGGCGTTACCTCAAAGTAAGGCGGGCGCTTGACAAAATCGATCTTCAGCGCCTGCGGGTTGCGGGGTGCAAAAGCATCACCGCGAATTTCCGCAAACAGGTTTGGCGGTGTGCCCACGATGTTGAACAGGTCCTCGCCCTTCACGCCCATCTGGGGCATACTGGAAAGCAGTGCCCATGTGTAGGGGTGGCGGGGATCGTAATAAATTTCGTCAGCAGTGCCGATCTCCACAATGTCGCCTGCGTACATCACAGCCACGCGGTCTGCAATGTTTGCCACAACGCCCAGATCGTGGGTGATCATGACGATGGTCAGATCGTACTTGAACCGCATTTCCTTCAAAAGCTGCAAAATCTGGGCTTGAATGGTCACGTCCAGTGCGGTGGTAGGCTCGTCGCAGATCAGGATCTTGGGGCTGCAGGCCACCGCAATGGCAATGACCACACGCTGGCGCATGCCGCCGGAGAACTCGTGCGGGTACTGCTTAAAGCGCTTTTCCGGGTCAGAGATGCCCACATCCCGCAGGTATTCCAGCGTTTTTTCCTTGGCGGCAGCACCCTTTAAGCCCTGATGCAGGGCGACGGCTTCCATGATCTGTGCCCCGATGGTCTTCAGCGGGTTCAGGCTGGTCATGGGGTCCTGCATGATCATGGCAATCTCATGGCCCCGGACCTTCAGCCAGTCCTTCTCCTTTTTCAGGTCGGAAAGGCGGATGGGCTTGCCGTCATCGGCACCGTAATAATCAATGGTGCCCGAGGTGATGGAGCCGTTGGCATCCAGCAGGCCCATGAAGCTCTTGGTAAAAACGCTCTTGCCGGAGCCGCTCTCGCCTACGATGGCAAGCACCTCTCCCTGATAGAGGTCAAGATCGATGCCGCGGATGGCGTGCAGCACTTTTCCACGCAGGTTGAACTGGATGTTGACATCTTTTGCGGAGAGAATGAGCTGGTTGTGTTCCATGATATCCCCTCCTTATTGTAGATGGTTCTTCGGATCGGCAGCATCCGAGAAGGCGTTGCCGATCAGATAGAACGCAATGGTAACAAAGCTCAGGATGAGGGTGGGGTACAGCAGCTGGTAGCGCAGCCCGGCCTGCATCATCACCTTGCGGCCGTCGTTGACCAGGTTGCCCAGCGAGGGGGTCTCCACGGACAGGCCCAGACCGATGTAGGTGATGAACACCTCGTTGCCAATGGCTTCCGGGATGGTGAGGGCCATGCGAAGCATGATGACCGAGACGAGGTAGGGCAGCAGGTTGCGCAGCACGATGCGGATGGTGGGCGTGCCGATGCAGCGGGAAGCCACATTATAATCCCGGTCGCGGATGATGAGGATCTGGTTGCGGATGAAGCGTGCCATTTCGATCCAGCCCTTGATGGCCATGCCAAGGACCATGGTCCAGATGCTGGGGGTGGCTACATAGGAAATGAGGATCAGCACGATGGCGGTGGGAATGTTATCGAAGATGTTGTACAGCTCGGTGAACACAAAGTCCAGCCCGCGCACATAGCCCCACAGCACACCGGCGGTAATGCCCACCACCGCTTCGATGAGGGCCACGAAGAAGGCGATAGTCAGACTGGTGCGTGCACCGGCCCAGATGCGTGCCCACAGGTCCTGACCGATGGAGTTGGAACCCCAGATAAAGCCGTCCTGCCCGGGGGCGATGTTGCGGTACTGGATGCCGGTCACAGGGTCCACGGCGCACAGGTTCGGGTCTGCCTGACCGGGCAGGTGGGGCTGGATGAAGGCAAAGGCAACCACGACCACCAGCGCGATCAGCAGGGCCACGGCGAACTTGTTCTTGAAAAAGGCACGGAAGGTGCTGCCCCAGTAGCTGTAGTTGGAGCTGGCGGTGGCTTCGGCCTGTTCCTCACTGAATCCGGCGGGGGTGAACAGCTCATCCTCCGGCAGATTTTCCCAGCCGGTGCGGCGCTGTGCCTGAGCAGCATTCAGCTGATCCTCCAGCTGCTTCGATTTTTCGCGTTTCAGAAAAGAGAGCATCAGCGTCCACCTTCTTTCTTGCCAAAGTTGATGCGGGGGTCAATGAGCACCATGAGCACATCGCCCAAAATCAGGCCGATGATGCCCACGCAGGCGTACAGCAGCACGATGCCCTGCACCATGGTGTTGTCGTGGCGCTGCACACAGGTGACCAGCAGGCCGCCCATGCCCGGGATGCTGTACAGGCTTTCGATGTAGATGGAGCCGACGACGGTGTTCAGGAATGCGGAGGGAATGTACTGCACCAGCGGCACCATGGCGTTGCGGAACACATGATGCAGCGCGATATTGCTTTCGCTCACACCCTTGGCACGGGCCAGCTTGACGTAGTCCTTGTTGCTCTCGTCCACCATGTAGCGGCGCAGCCACATGGCGTAAAAGGCAAGGTTTGCAAGGCTCATGCTGCACACCGGCAGCACCCAATAGCGCCAGTTGGCGGCATCGAACAGCAGGCCCACGCCCATGGCGGTGGTGCCGTACATCTGGATATACAAAAAGTACACTGCCGCAGGCACCGCCTGAATGAGCACGATGAATGCCGTGCCCAGCTTATCCGGCCAGCGGCCCTTATAACGGCCCATGACAAGGCCCAGCGGGATGCCCAGCACAAGGCTCAGCAGCATGGCCAGCACACCCATTTCGATGGAAATGGGCAGCTTCTGGGCAAGGATCCTGGTCACGGGAGCGTTGAGCTTGTAAATGTGGCTCACGCCCAGATCACCGTGCAGCGCATCCCGCCAGAAATGGCCGATCTGCACCGGCAGCGGGTCCAGCAGGCCCATGGACTGCAGCCCGGCCTGAATCTGTGCCTCGGTCATTTTTTCGTAGTTTGCAAAGTAGCCTTCCACCGGCATGAGCCGCAGCAGGCAGAACACCAGCGTCACAATGACGAACAGGGTCAGAATGGAGCGCCCGATGCGTTTTGCGAGATATTGCACCATAGCCGTGCACCTCTCTTTTCTTTATAAATACAGATAAGTATAGAATAACGCAAAATCTTACGTTTGGAAAGTGATTTGTGAGTTTTTGCGGGAAAAATGAGGAGCAAACAAAAACTCCCTCAGCCTTTGCTGCGCAAAGCCAGCTCCCTCGGGGAGGGAACCCTTGGCATGACGGGAAAGTTTCCGGTTTCGCCAGAGGCCCCATCCCAGAGGGGGCTGTCTGCGCAGCAGACTGGGGGAGTTTCCGATTCAGTTTTTACCGCGCATCCCGGTTGGCGTTATACTCCTCCATGGAAACGTAATGGTCGAGGATGTGCACGCCCTTCAGTCGGTTGGTGGAAAGGCCTGTGGGCGCGTACTGGCCCTCCCACAGGTTCAGACGGGTGGCAATGTAGGGCGGCACCGGCATCCCCAGCGGGATGACCAGTGCGTTCTCAATGAGGAAGGCTTCTGCATCTGCAAAAGCTTCGTACCGGGCATCCAGATCCTCGGTGATGGTCTTGGCGTTCTCCACCATGGACATGTACTGCATCACGAGGTCGGCGGTCTCGCCGGTCACGATGCCGTCCTCCACGCCGGTGCGCAGGAAGCTGTAGCAGGTGCCGCGGTCGCCGGCTTCCTGATAGAAGGGGTACACCTCGGTCTCGGGGTCGGAGTAATCGGCACCCCAGTAGTAGGACATCAGCTGGTAGGCACCCACCCGGCGCACCGCATTCAGGAAGTTGTCGGACGGACCCTGCGTGATGATGATGCTGATGAAGTCGAAGCCGTCGTTCAGCACGGCTTCCACCTGCTGCTTGAACACCTGACACTGCTTGTCCCAGTCCACCACAGCGGGGTTGTACGGATACTGAATCTTGATGGGGAAGGTGACACCGGCGGCGGTCAGCTCTTCCACGGCGGCATCACGGTACTCTTTGGCCTTGGCTTCGTCAAAGAAGTCGGAGAGGTTTGCAAGGCCGCCGCACTCAGTATAATCCACGCCTTTGCTGTTGGCACAGAAGGACGGCGGAGTGATGGTGTGCAGCTTGTAGTTATCGTAGCCTTCCGGCGCGGTGACGGCCAGCGTGACGGAGGGATTGATGGCATACAGGAAAGCCCTGCGGAAGTTGGTGGAGTTGATGGCCTTGGCCCAATTGTCCGGCTCGTACTGGGCATCCACGCCGGTCACGGTCCAGTTGGAAAATTCGTGGCGGTAGGGCAGGAAGTTGAAGATGTAGAAGTAGCTCTTGCCGGTTTCCGGGCGCTCCATGGAAACCATGTCCTTGGTGGTGTCGTCGGCCAGCCAGCTGTCCAGAATGTCGGAGCTGATGGTAGCCTGATCGATCTCGCCGCGCTTGACCATCTCCGGGCCGCTGATCAGCTCTTCCTGATTGTAGATGTAGCGCACCGTGTCGATGTAAACGCTGTCGGCATCGTAGTTTTCGGGGTTCTTCTTCATCACCCAGTTTTCCAGCGGAGTGTACTCGGCCAGATAGAACGCGCCGCAGCTGCAGGCGGTCTCGGCACTGGTGCAGAACTGGTCGGCAAACTCCTCCAGCAGCGGGCCGTAGGCAGGCTCGTAGGGAGCGTAGCTCAACAGGCTGAGGAAGCCGGGAAAGTCGAAGTTCAACGTGTAGGTCAGGGTGTGGTCGTCCACAGCCTTCACGCCCACGGTGGAAAAATCCACAGCCGGGTATTCGGTGGTGGTGCCATCGGCGGCAGCGGCGGTCACGGTGCCGTTGGCATCAATGGCGTAGGTAGTGCCGTCCTCGGCCACGGTGCCGTTATTGGCGTTGTTGCGGTAAACGCAGTAGTTATAGTAGTCGTCCGCACCGGCCACATAGGGGGTGACAAGGCTTGCAGTGGAGGAAGCGTAGTCCGGGTTCAGCACATAGGCCAGCGCATCCACAAAGTCCTGCGCGGTCACAGGGCCAAGCACCTCGCCGTTGCAGTCCACCCAGTTCTCATCCCGCAGGTGGAACGTCCAGGTCAGGCTGTCGGCATCCCACTCCCAAGCAGTGGCAAGGCCCTCCCGGATCTTGCCGCGGTTGTCGTACTCCACCAGCGTGTCGATGCACTGAGTGCCGTGGTAAAGGTCCGGATCAGCTGAGCAGACCAGATAGTTCAGGGTGGCGGGCTGACGGGAATACAGCACGGTGTAGGTGGAGCTGCTGCCGGCAG
>ENA-OPVV01002288-OPVV01002288.1-human-gut-metagenome-genome-assembly--contig:-NODE-2288-length-11934-cov-2.326374_pt1 | contig 11934 bp, 6 predicted proteins | sample MGYA00241500_ERZ501992 | MGnify/ENA primary metagenome ERZ501992 (study PRJEB25962, sample SAMEA2043052) | human gut metagenome | biome: human gut; feature: human-associated habitat; material: faeces...
CCCGGATATTCTCCAAAAGGACATCGAATATTTCAAAAAAGCACACATCAATACTGTATCTGTAGGGATTTTTTCCTGGGCAGTTCTTGAACCAGAAGAGGGAAAATATAACTTTGACTGGTTAGAGGAAATTATCAATAATCTCTACAAAGAGGGCATCCATACTATTCTTGCAACACCGTCAGGAGCAAGACCAAAATGGATGGCAGACAAGTACGAAGAAGTTCTTCGTATGGATCCGGACAGAACAAGAAGATTCTTCGGAGGCAGACATAATCACTGCTTTACCTCTCCGGTATACAGAGAAAAAGTACATGCGATTGATAAGAAATTAGCTGAAAGATTTGGCAGACATCCGGCAGTTATGCTGTGGCATATCTCTAACGAGTTTGGAGGAGAATGCCACTGCCCGCTGTGCCAGGCGAAGTTCCGTGAATGGCTGAAAGAAAAATACGGCACGATCGAGAACCTTAATAAACGCTGGTGTACTACTTTCTGGAGCCATAGATATAATAGCTTTGATCAGATTGAAAGTCCGTCAACTAAAGGCGAAAATGAACTTCATGCACTGAAGCTTGACTGGAAGAGATTTGTGACATACCAGACGATCGACTTCATTAAAAATGAGGTTGATGCGATCCGCGAGGGTGGTTCTGAACTGCCTGTAACAGCAAATCTGATGTATGATTATGACGGTCTGGATTACAAAAAATTTAAGGATGTTCTGGACGTGGTATCTTGGGATAATTATCCAAGCTGGCACAAAAAAGAAGAATATCTTACTGCAGTTGATGCGGAAATGCAGCATGATCTGATGCGCAGTATCAGGAAGGAACCATTCCTTCTTATGGAATCCTGTCCGTCTGCAACGAACTGGAAACCGATCAACAAACTTAAAAAACCGGGAATGCATCTGGCTGCATCTCTCCAGGCTGTAGCACATGGTTCTGACAGCGTGCTGTATTTCCAGCTTCGCCAGAGCCAGGGAGCTTCGGAGAAGTTCCATGGTGCAGTGATCGATCATTATGGCGGAGATGATACCCGCGTTTTCCGCGAAGTAACAGAGGTTGGCGAGGCTCTTGAGCAGATCCAGGAGACGGTTGGAACCAGCATGAGATCGCAGGCGGCTGTTCTCTATGACCGTGAGAACGACTGGGCGATCGCTGATGTGCAGGGACCACGAAATGTAGATATGCACTACCGCGAAGCAGTCCAGAAAAACTACCGTGCTCTGAGAGAACAGGGGCTGAATGTGGATGTGATCGCAATGGAACATTCCCTTTCCGATTATAAAGTTCTGGCGGCTCCGATGGCATATATGTTCAAAGATGGATACGAAGAAAAGCTTCGTGCTTATGTGGAAAACGGTGGAACTCTGGTGCTTTCTTACTGGTCAGGACTGGTTGATGGTACTGACAGATGCTTCCTTGGCGGAACTCCATATGGGCTTATGGATGTGGCGGGACTCCGCAGCACAGAGACAGATGCGCTCTATGACTGGGAAGAAAATCATGCGATCCCGGAGGCGGGAAGTCATCTTGGAATCAGCAATGTATATACTTGCAAAAACCTTTGCGAACTGGTCAAGGTTTCGGATGCAGAAGTGCTGATGCGTTATGGCGAAGACTTCTATCAGGGATATCCGGTGCTGACACACAAGGCATTTGGCAAAGGCCATGTATATTATGTATGCGCGGACATGGAGCTTGGATTCTACCAGGATTTCTATGGCAGAGTAGCAGCAGAAGCAGGTCTGAAATCTCCAATAGAGATTATTCCGGAAGGAGTTTCTGTAACAGTAAGAGAAAACGAGGATACCGAATATCTCTTCATCCAGAACTATGCGCGTAAGCCACAGGCTGTTCCGGTTCCGGCAGAGTATGAATTGCTTTATGGAACAGAGAGTGAAGTCATGGCTCCGTTGCAGACAAGGATTCTGAAGAAAAGTAAATAAAACAAAAACGAAGGGGCTGTCGAGAACAGCCCCTTCGTTATATAGAAGTTATTTTAAATTTAATTCTTTATAGTCATTACCGCTGGGTCTTAAGCTTTCTCTTAGCGCCAGCTCCTGCAGCAGCACCTATTGAAACGAGCATAAGAATCACATATAACTGCACATCTGTACTGTCACCAGTTTTTGGAGAGGACTTCGTTGTTTTATCCGTTGTACTGGTCACCTTTGTTGCGTTAGCTGTCTTTGCTGAAGATGCCTCTGTTTCCTTTTTGTTTACTGTAGAAAGTTTTGCAAGCACTGTGTCTTCCTTTTTTATTTCAGTTTCTGCTTTTGCATCACTAAAATACTTATTACATTTATCGCAGAACCAGTATGTGCTGTTTCCTTCCTCTGTAGCAGTAGCATCCTTCTTCTCTACCTTTTTCAGATTATGGCCAGTTGCTTTAATCGCTGTCGGATTGCTGATTTCCACGGTTCCTGCTTCGTCTGAGAAAAGCTTTTTGCAGGTGTTACACTTCCAGTATGTTTCGTGTCCATCTTCTGTGCAGCCGGCGTCTTTCTTTTCTACCTTTTCAAGATTATGACCGGTTGCTTTAATTGCTGTCGGATTGCTGATTTCCACGGTTCCGGCTGCGTCTGAGAAAAGCTTTTTGCAGGTCTGGCATCTCCAGTAGGCTTCGTATCCATCTTTTGTGCAGCCGGCATCTTTCTTTTCTACCTTTTCAAGATTATGACCTGCAGCAGGAATTGTCTCGGTGTAGGTGTGGCTGCTGTCATTCTTGCAGACATAGGTACGAACGCCGTCTGTAGTGCAGGTAGGTTCGATAGTCACGGTGCTTTCGTAAGCATGTCCACGTGGATTGGATGTCCCACCGCAAACTGTGCAAGTCTGTCCGCTTGTGCAAGTTGCCGTTCCACTCCAATTATGCTCAGAGCGTGGCTTCGCAACAAAAGAACCACATTCTTGGCAATAACCAGACCTCTGATGAAATTGCGCGTTTAAATATTCATAGTTACTATAGTCTATATCTACCTCTTTACCACAAATATCGCAGTAGGCTGTATCTGCATATGCCGTTGTTGGCAGCATCATTAGAACCATGAACAGCGTAAGCAGGACGCTCAAAAATCTTTTTTTCATATAGTTTCCTCCCAATAAACATCGAATTTTGCTGGTAATTTCTGTATATAAAGATTTTATCATGTTGACTGCTTCCGTGTAATCTCCGTTTCACCTCGAAAAAGTATATTTTGCTATTTCAGCATATACTTTTTCAGTTCATCCCTCTTTTTTATATTCAGCTTCACATAAATCCTGCTCAGATAAGTTTTAACCGTATTAGGTGAAAATCCCAGATAATCTGCAATTTCCTGGTTATTCCAGTCACGGCTTGCCAGCATGGCAATCGAGAATTCTACCGTGGATAATGCATCTGTTACGAAATTCTCTGACATTGGATTGTGGATTGCCATCCATCCTCTGCTAAAACTGATAACCTTATCCGATAATTTGTTATATAGTTTTGAATCTTCCTTACGGATACATGACTCCAGAAGTCCCTGCAGCAAACCATGATGTTCAATAAAGGGTTCCAGGAATTCGTCTTCTTTCGCCATATTCCATGCCAGCATCAATGCGTCTTTTGCTTTCTGCTGATGTTTCAGATTCATCTGGCACATTGCCATCATGCAATACAGATAAATCATACTAATCGGATAGGTGCCGTCCCTGAACATGAATGCTGCCTCACAAATTCCAAGCGCTCTGCCGTACTCCCCTTTCAAATACGCCATATGAGCTATCACATAGGCAGAAAACATCTTAATTCCAGGAGGCAGTGCAGCTGCATAAAATTCCACATCCGGAAGTTCATCTACCGGAAGATGCAAAAGTACGGAAGACATATATCCTGCAAATACACTAATTGCTTTATCCTCCGCAGACGAAGAATATTTCATTTCTTTTTCAAGACATTCCCGAATCTCCCATATCCCTTTTCTGGATGCCACGGCTCTGCCAAGTGTCAGATTCGAATATACATATAACAGGCAGGAAGACATCTTAAGCTTTATATTATGGCTCATCAGGTAACGTTCTGCTATATGGCTGCATTTCTCCGCCTGCCCGGTAAAATAATAATATTCAGCACGTGCAATTTTCTGAAAATCCCTGTCTTCAAAACCGGCTACCGTCCTTTTCGCCTCACCCGGCTGAAATGATGCATTGATCAGCGGCAGGATGGTATACTCACTCATGATCGTGCACCTCCAACAGCTTCTATATTCGACATAAGATCAACTCCTCCCGATTCTCAGGTCTTATTGTTTCAGTATCTGTAACACCTGAATTCATAAGTAAAACCGCCCGAAATAATAAATGCTCACTTCTATTATATAATTTTGTGAGGACAAAGAAAAGTTTACAGTTAAAAAAAGGAACTTTTTTCTTATGTCGGCAGTATTGGACAAAATGCTGGATCAATACTAAAATAATGACTAATATTGTAAAAGAGGTTATTGTACAGGATGCATTTTTACAGAAGGAGAATTAGGTGAGAAAGTGGTTGTTGCAGAAATTGCAACAACCACTCCTCATGGTGCAATGAAGAGGAAAACTCAGAAAAATATTACAGGAGTTTATAATCTTGAAAAAGAGGCAAAAAAACAAATCAGAAAGAAAAAATAATTTGCATTAAAGCAAAACCAATGAAATTTTATTCAAAGGCTGTGCTTTAAGTTTAATTCTTCAAAAGAAAAAGATGCAGTCAAACAATCGAAATGTTATGATATACGTAGAGGCAAAAAGACTGACTGAAAAGGAGCTGTGTATGAAATTTTTTCACTTATCAGATCTACATATAGGATTAAAACTGATGAACCGGGACCTCCGCGAAGATCAGGAATATATATTGGATGAAATTACAGAACTGGCACGCAGGGAACGGCCGGATGCGGTGGTAATTGCGGGTGACATTTACGATAAGGCAGTTCCGTCAGCGGAGGCGGTGGAGGTTTTTGACCATTTTCTGGTCGGACTCACCGAAGCAGTGCCGGATGCGGTTATTATGATGATCAGCGGAAACCACGACAGTGCTCCGAGAGTCAACTGTTTCCGCAAAGTCCTTTCCGGGCAGAACATCTATATGGTGGGACAGCCGCCGCGTACAGAGTCAGAATATATCGAAAAAGTAACACTGAATGATGCATACGGAGAGGTGAATTTTTACCTCCTTCCGTTTGTGAAACCATCCATGGTGAAACAGGTTGTGGGAGTGGATGAGAATGGAAACAATCTTTCTTATAATGAAACACTTCATCGTCTGATCGGACGTGAAAAAATTAATTCAGACGAGAGAAATGTACTTGTCAGCCACCAGTTTTATCTTCCTTCCGGTAAGAATGCAGAGGATGTGGAACGTATGGATTCTGAGATGCGCACCGTCGGAAATATTGATGAGGTATCTGCGGATGTGCTGGGAAATTTTGATTATGCAGCACTCGGACACATCCACAAACCAATGAAAGTCGGGAGTGAATTATACCGTTATTGCGGAACTCCGCTTGCCTGCTCTGTGAGTGAAGCACAGCAGCAAAAAGGCATTATTATGGTAGAAATGGGTGTAAAAGGAGAGGTAAAAACAACAATTTTACCGCTTGAACCGTTGCGACAGGTGAAGGTTGTAAAAGGAACTCTGGAGGAGGTTTTGAAAGAATCCTGTAAGGATTATGTGACTGTGATCCTGACAGATAAGGCGGATCTGGATGTGATCGATATGCAGGAACGTATCCGTCTGGCATTTCCGAATCTGCTGGAGATCCGGAGGGAAAATCAGCGGAAAACGGATTATACCAGAACGTTACAGACAGAAGAATTGCTGGATCCGTATGAGCTGTGCTGCTCTTTCCTGAAAGATCTGGACGAAGAAGAAAAGATGATTTTGCAGGATGTACTACATACGGTTCAGGGGGTGAAATAAATGAAACCTTTACGTTTAAAAATGCAGGCATTTGGCTCATATGGTAAAGAAACTACAATTGATTTTGAGAAAGTAAATCAGAATCTTTTTCTTATAACCGGGGATACCGGAGCGGGAAAAACGACGATCTTTGATGCGATCGTTTTTGCTTTATATGGAGAAGCCAGCTCTTCTTTAAACAAAAAAGAAGGCATAGTTCTGCAGAGCCAGTATGTGGATTTTGATTCAGAACCGTATGTCGAACTTGTCTTTTCGGAAGGCCGTGATGAAAAACGGGAAATCTATACAGTGCGCCGTGTTCCGAGACATCTCAAAACGATCACAAGAGGTGCAAACAAGGGTAAACCAAAAGAAAATACAGGTTCGGTAAGTCTGATCATGCCAGACGGATTGGAATATCCATCAAAAGAGACGGATCGTAAACTGCAGGAGATCGTAGGCCTGACAAAGAGTCAGTTTATGCAGGTTGCTATGATTGCGCAGGGAGAATTTATGGATCTCCTCCGTGCAAAATCAGATGACAAAAAAGTGATTTTTCGAAAGCTTTTTAATACAGAAATGTATCAGGATATTGTGGCAGAATTGGGTAATCGAAAGCGCGCAAAAGAGAAAGAAATCGCAGTTCTGAAAACACAATGTCAGGGAGAAGTGAGCAGGATCCGTATACCTGAAACATATGAATCAGAGACTCTGAAACAGTTGAAAAAACAACTGGAAGAGGGCGAGATGACACGCCTTACTGACTTTCTGGAAGAAGTGGAAAAACTGTGTGACTGGCTGGAAAAATATACTGATCTGGCAGAAAAAGATTATCGGAAATCGGTTGAAAATAGAGACAAAAAAAGAGAACTATATACCAGGGCGGAAGCACTTTTAAAATGGTTTGATCAGTTAGAAACTGCGGAACAGAAACTGCAGGAATGTGCAGATGATGAAGCAAAAATAGTGAAAACAACAGCCCTGATCAGCCGTATCAGAAATGCGTATGAGATCAGAGAGACCGGTGTTCTCTTAAATGATGCGGAGAGACGACTGACAGAATTGGAACAATCATTAAAGACTCAGGAAAAACAGTTGCCAATATTGGAAGAAACGCGGAAAACAGCGGAAAATGCAGAGGAACAGAAAAAGCTGATTTGCGATCAGGAATTGCAGAATTGCAGTAAAATCTCAGAAAAAGTCCAGAAGGCACTGGAGATTTTTGAACAGATAAAGAGGCTTCATACACAGGCAGAAGTAGACAGGAAAAACTGTGCTCTGGCAACAGAAAACACAAAGAAAGTGCGAAAGCAGCAGGAGGCTCTGGAAGAGCAGGAAACACAGTGGAAAAAACAGAGTGAAGAGTTGGCTGAAGTGGATAAGAAGCTGGTACTCGCAGAGAATAAAAAGCAGGAAGCAGATGCGGTTTCAAAGGAGATCGTGGATGTTCAGAACTTGAGAAATCAGGCAGAACAGTGCCGCAAAAAAGCAATTAAAACACGAGAAACTTATGCAAATATAACGAAAAAATATAATGATGCAAACACAGAATACGAAGAAGTAAGACTGCATTTTTTGAATGCGCAGGCTGGTTTTCTTGCTGCAGAATTAGAATCGGGAAAACCCTGCCCGGTGTGCGGTTCTACAGAACATCCACATCCGGCGAAAAAAGATGTGGAATCTGTGGATATCTCTGAGGAAAAACTGCAAAATATGCAGACAAATGTGGATAAACTGCGTAAAGATCAGGAAAAAGCTGCTGGGGATGCAGCGGCGGCCAGATCAGAATACGATACACGAAAAGATACTTATATTGCCAGTGTACAAAAGCTCCAGGAACGTTTGCATAGAAGTGTTTCTTCTATAACAGAGCAGTCAAGTGTGACGGAAATGAACGATTCTCTGGAAAACTGGAAGCAGCAGCTGGCAGAAGAACTGAACAACTTACAGAGGAGTGCACGCCTTCTGGTAAAAATCCGTGAAGCACTTCAAAATATGGAAAAGCAGAAAAAACAGTTGCAGGACACTTATGATGAGTGTACAGAGAAAGAAAAAGCTGCTGTTGAAAAACTGGCAGGAAGTGAAGCCGCGCTGGAAAATGTAAAAGGGTCCGTTGAATTTAAGACCGAAGAAGAGGCAAGGGCGGCACTGCTTCAGGCTGAAAGCAGTAAAAACCAGGCAGAAGAAGTGTATCAGAAAGTTCTGTCAGAAGCGAAGAAAGCCGCAAATGCGCAGAAACAGGCAGAAACCCTGATCAGCCGTTACCAGCAGGAGATTCCGGAACAGAAGAAGTGTGTGGAAGATCGAAAAACTTCTTATACAGAAGTAATGGAAATAAAGCAGATGACAGAATCTGAATGGAAAGAGCTTGTGGAGACGTACAGCCGTGAAGCGGCAGAAGAGTTTCAGAAAACGGTTAATGCTTATTATGAAAAGAAGTCAGCAGCGCAGGCACAGAAAGATTCTGCAGAGAGCGCGATTGGAGAAGAGCAGAAACCTGTTCTGGAAGAAATTCAGAAAGAGAGAGAAGCTGCAGAGACAGAATATCAGGAAAAAGAAAAGATTTATAACCAATTGCGAATGGATAACAGGGATGACAGAGAGGTCTTTGACGCACTTTCCGGAAGGCTGGAAGAGAGAAAAACAATCGTGGAAGAACATGCGCGGATCGATACACTGTATCGGATGACTTCCGGAAACGTCAGTGGCTCACGTATGGATCTGGAAACTTATGTACAGCGGTATTATCTGGAACATATTTTATACGCGGCGAATCGACGATTTCAGGAAATGTCTGCCGGACAGTTTGAACTTCGGATGTATGATCTGGAAAAAGCCGGTGAAGGAAAGAACAGAGGACTTGATCTGATGGTGTATTCTACTGTGACAGGAAAAGAACGGGAGGTTCGTACTCTTTCCGGTGGAGAGTCCTTTATGGCGGCATTGTCGCTTGCGCTTGGAATGGCGGATCAGATTCAGCAGAGCTCTGCAGCAATTAATCTGGACATGATGTTTATTGATGAGGGCTTTGGTTCACTGGACGAACATTCACGCAATCAGGCGGTTCGTGTGTTGCAGGAAATGGCAGAAGGTTCCAGACTGATTGGAATTATTTCTCATGTGTCAGAACTGAAGCAGGAGATTGAAGATCAGTTGCTCGTAAACAAAGATGAGAATGGAAGCCATGTGAAATGGCAGATCAGCTGATTTTCGGTAAAAATATAAAAGCAGGGAATAGAAGTATTAGAGAATGTTAGGAGAAAAATGACAGAAGAAACTTTGGAAAAACTGGCACAGTTGCTGGAACAGGATCAATTTGAACTGCTCATTCCGGAGAAGATGCGGACAGAATCGGGAAGAATATCGGATAAGGCATCAGCCAGCATGGATATTCCATTGGTATATCTGATGAATGATGCGGTCGAGAGCTTTCTGGTTTTTCGAAATGTTCGTATGACGGGGGAATATCACAGCGATTATCAGGGAGAACTGCAGGCATCCATGACCAGGCAGGATGGCAGATTTGTGCTTGTCATAAAACAGGATGATACAGTGCTGACATTGTTTTTTGAGGATCTGGAATTGGAAGTCCATCTGTATGAATATGCATATACTGGTCATTTCTGGGTAAAAGACTATGAATATTTGCGACAATTGGAGTATCGCCTTGCGATTCTCAGGGATAAATATGATTATCTTGGTGAGGCATATTGCACGGAAGAAGAAATAAAACTGGCGGCACTTGTAGAATTTCCACCATTAAATTATTGCTGCTATCCGGCAGTACCGAAAAAATATATCGTGCCCAGGGAAAATCCCTGGATACCTTCTGAAAAAGCAATTGTTTATATGAAAGAACTGGCAGCGGAATGTGAGGATACTTCTTTACTGAAAATGTTAGAATTCTATAGAAAGCATCCTGCGAAATTCTGGGCGAAGAGACTTGCGGTTATGCTGCATCAGACGAAGCACAGCAGAATTGTAGATCTGTTGTCAGAGAGACTGCAGCAGGCAACGGCAGATTATCCAAGAAGATTTTTTGGAGATGATGTGGAACGGAAGTATCAGCAAGCATTGGAAAGAGCAAAGCAGCGCCAGAGGGAGTTGAAGAGCCAGGGAATTCGTGCAGATCTTCTGAGAGAAGAACCTTTTACGATTGCGCGTGATTCTTTGAATTATAAACTGTATCTTATGATATGGAAGGAACAGAAGGGGAACCGAGTAACAGAAATAGAAGAATATATCTGTGAATAATAGATTCTTAAAGCCAAAAGCTGTATTAGCAGGAGAAAACCTGAAATACAGCTTTTGTTGTTCTTTTGAAATATGGAAAGTTATGCTTTTTTCATTTTGCCAAGTTCTCTGCGGGCAAAAACAACTGCAAGTACAAACGCGGCAGTATCTGCAATCGGTCCTGCATACATAACGCCATCAATTCCCATAAGCATAGGGAAGATAATGATCAGTGGAAGCAGAAAGATCACCTGTCTGGTGAGAGACATGATGATACCGAGGCCAGCCTTTCCTATAGAAGTAAAAAATCCGGAGGACATCGGCTGGATACCATTTGCGAAAGTCAGGAGCATAAAAATCCTCAGATAATTTTCTGCGAATTTAAAGTACAGATCGCTTCCGCCGCCAAACATGCTGATAATCTGATGTGGAAAGATCTGGAAGCACAGGAAAAAGAATGTGGCAATGATCGTACATGCTGTTGCAGAATAACGATATGCCTGACGAACACGGTCGTATTTTTTAGCTCCATAGTTAAAGCCCCAGATAGGCTGTGCACCCTGGGCAATTCCAATGCAGATCGCAAGAAAAACCATATTTACTTTTGACACAATCCCAACGCATGCAATCGGGATATCACTTCCATAAACAGAAGACGCTCCGTAATAACGAAGAGTGTTATTCATTACAATCTGGACAGCACCAATTGCAATCTGGTTGATGCACGAAGAAAGTCCAAGCGAAGAGATTGCTTTGAGGTGGATCAGCTGAGGCTTAAACATATTTCTTTCCAGATGCATATGGCGAAATTTTGCAAAATAAAGTACAACCAGCATGGCAGAAATAAACTGGCCGATGACAGTAGCCCATGCACCGCCCTTGATTCCCCATTTGAAACCAAAGATAAACAGTGGGTCAAGAATTGTGTTGATGATCGCTCCGATCAGAGTGCAGACCATAGAATAAGTGGGACTGCGGTCAGCACGAATCAGGTGGTTGCCGCCGACGGACAAGGTGAAGAATGGAAGTCCGATAGCAATAATGCCTACATAATCGATTGCGTAAGGCATCACATTATCTGTTGCGCCAAAAAAGATAAGCAGTGGTTTCAAAAAGATTAAAATCGCTGCGGCAATGGCTGTACCTATAATAACAAGTGTCGATAATGCACTTCCTGCAATCTCGCTTGCTTTTCGTTCTCTTCCAGCTCCCATTTCAAGATTGTAGTTAGATGCACCGCCGATTCCGAGGAGCAGTGCAGCGGCAGTTGAAATGGTTGTGACTGGAAATGCGATGTTTGTGGCAGCATTTCCGAGCATGCCGACACCCTGACCGATAAAAATCTGGTCTACGATATTATAGAGAGCATTGACCAGCATGCTGATGATAGCCGGGATTGCAAATTTAGCAAGGAGGCGGCCGGTTGGAGCTATGCCTAATGGGTTGTCTGTATTTGCATTGGCGGTTGAAAGATTAGATTGAGATTTCAAGATAAATGACCTCTTTCTTCTATAGTATAAGATGTTTTTTATAAAGCCTGATTCAGGGCTGTTTATTAAGTATAACACAAAAAATAAAAAAAGTTCAAAAAAGTGTTGACAGATTCTTTTTATAGTGGTATTCTAACTAAGCTGTCGCAAGGAATTGTTTCTTCTGAATAAACAATTTAAAAAGTTTTGAAAAAAACAAAAATAATTGTTGACAAAGAAACGAACATGTGATAGAGTAAACAAGTCGCTTGAGAGCGACACACAGACATCAAAAAATGCCTCGAAAAAAACTTAAAAAAGT
>ENA-OPVV01002323-OPVV01002323.1-human-gut-metagenome-genome-assembly--contig:-NODE-2323-length-11804-cov-1.824325_pt1 | contig 11804 bp, 8 predicted proteins | sample MGYA00241500_ERZ501992 | MGnify/ENA primary metagenome ERZ501992 (study PRJEB25962, sample SAMEA2043052) | human gut metagenome | biome: human gut; feature: human-associated habitat; material: faeces...
ACTTATAAATAAAGTTAAATCAAAGTGTTGCGGAATTAAGGGTATACAAAAAACAACCAAAGTACTATGCAAACAAATGTTCTTTCAAAAATGCTCTGCATTTTATTTTGCCTGATTGCAACATGCATTCCGGCTATGGGACAGTCGGGGAACTACTCTGTCAAAGGCGTATTGGTAGACTCCCTTACAAACGACACGGAACCTTACGCCACCATCCGGATTCTTTCTGCCAAGTCGCCTGACAAACCGGTCAAACTCAACGTGACGGATGAGAAAGGAAGATTCAATGAAAAACTCACCCAACCGGGAGATTACATCATCACACTGACTTCCGTCGGAAAAAAGACGGTGGAACGCAAGTTCACGCTCTCTGCCTCACAAAAGCAGGTAGATCTGGGTACGCTTTATACAGCTGAAACCAGTGAAATGCTGAAAGGAGTGGAAGTCGTTGCACAAAAACCGCTGGTAAAGGCTGAAATCGACAAGATTTCATACAGTGTGGAAGACGACCCGGACTCCAAGACAAATACCACACTGGAAATGTTGCGTAAAGTACCTCTTGTTACAGTAGACGGGGAAGACAATATCCAGGTGAACGGATCCAGCAACTTTAAAGTTCATGTCAACGGAAAGCCCAATACCTTGATGAGCAACAATCCGAAAGAAGTATTGAGAAGTCTTCCGGCCAATTCTGTCAAGTCAATCGAAGTACTGAACCGGGAGCCAAATACGATGCCGAAGGTATCGGTGGTATCCTGAATATCATTACGGATGACGCAAGAATGCAAGGTTACAATGTAACCGTCAATGCGCGCGCCAGTAACATGGGACTGGGCGGCGGTGCATATGGTACCGTACAGGTCGGTAAATTTACAGTAACCGGTAACTATGCATATACTTACCAGACCCAGCCGACCGGATACAACGAAAGTACCCGTGAAGATTTCACGTCAACTGACTTCCGTCACTTGAACAGCAACTCGGCTTACGACAACGACGGAACGTTCCAGTTCGGAAATCTGGAAGGAAGTTATGAAATCGACACCCTGAACCTGATCACTTTCTCGGCCAATCTGTTTGGCGGCAACTTCAAGGGCCAAAACAATTCTTATACAGAAATGCTGAACGAAGTCCGGGAACATACATACAGCTACCGCACCTTGTCGGACAACAGCAATAAATTCAGCAATGTCGGTGTGAACCTTGACTATCAGCGTTCCTTCAAAAGAAAAGGAGAATATCTCACACTTTCCTACAAATTCAACAACTCACCCAATGGAAGCGAAGCAACAACTTCATACGCTGATATCGATAATTATCCGGAAGAACTCTATGGCCCCCTGCGCCGCCAATATTATAACAACGATGCCCACACGGCAGAACATACCGGACAGATAGACTATGTGAATCCCATCAGCGACATGCATTATGTGGATGCCGGTCTGAAATATATCTACCGCCTCAATGCCAGTGACAGCAAATATTACCGGGAAAATAACGAAGGAGTCATGCAACCCGATGCAGACCTTACCAGCAAGTTCGACCAGGGACAAAACATCCTGGCTGCGTATGCCGACTATCAGCTGAAGTGGAAAAAACTGGGCGTGAAGGCCGGAGTCAGATACGAACATACCTTTATGGATGTGGAATATGCGCAGTTACCGGACCGGAACTTCAATGCAAATTTTGATGACGTCGTACCGTCGGCCAACATTTCTTATATGCTGGGTAACACCATGACGCTGCGTGCAAATTATAACATGCGTATCAACCGTCCGGGTATCTGGTACCTGAATCCTTTCCGGGATACCAGCAATCCGACCTCCATCAGCTATGGTAATCCCGACCTGGATACGGAAAAGTCACACAATCTGGGCATGACATTCAGCAGTTTCAGCGCCAAATTCAGCTTCAACCTGAACCTGAGTTATATGTTCATCAACAATGGTATCGAACACTATTCATTCATGAACAACGGAGTCATGGAAAGTACCTACGGCAACATCGGAAAGAGCAACCGTACACGTCTTTCCCTCTGGATGAACTGGAACCCGGGAAACACAACCCGTATTTCACTGAATGCCAGCGGTTCTTATTCCGACTTCAAGAGCAGTGAGTTCGCAGCAGGCAACCACGGTTTCACGGGCAATTTCTTCGGAAATATCCAGCAGACCCTTCCCTGGGATCTCCGTTTCAGTGTATACGGCGGAGGCAGCACGCCTTATATTTCCCTGCAAGGAAAAGGTTCATCCTATCATTATTACGGTTTCAACCTGAGCCGTTCGTTCCTGAAAGAGAAACGCCTTAACGTATCTCTCTTTGCCAGCAACGTATTCAGCAAATATCAGGAATATTCCAACGAAACCGTTACAGACACGTTCCGTTCCTGGAGTCTGTCGAAGTCAGACTCACGGAGTTATGGTCTGAGCATCAGCTGGCGCTTCGGCGAACTGAAAGCACAGGTGAAGAAGACAGCCCGCAGCATCAGTAACGATGACGTCAAAGCCGGCGGTGGCGGACAGGGCGGTTCCACAGGAGGAGGCGCACAATAATCTCACTTCCTGATCCGGAAGTTCAGAATAACGGACCGCGGTATGCAGACCAGCATGCCGCGGTCCGTATGCTTTTGACAGAAACCGTCGGCTGTCTCCCGATTTTTGTTACCTTTGCAAAGATGAACTTAAAAACTCAGAACCATGGAATTTGTATGGATATTGACCGGCCTTCTCGCCGGAACTCTCATAGGCTATCTGGCCGCTTCACGGAAAAGCGGTATTCTGCGGGCTCAAATGGAAATGCAGCAAGCCCACGATCTGGAACTTCTGCAAAGCGAACAGCAGCGCACTTCCCGGCAGGCAGAAGAGATTACAGCCCTCCAGCAGAGCCTTGCTGTCGCCCGTACTGAAAAGAAAGCACTGGAAGAACGGCTGGACAACCAGAAAGCAGAAATCGAAAGCATGCACAAGCAACTGAACCTGGAATTCGAAAACATAGCCAACAAAATCTTCCAGCAGAAGACAGAAACTTTCAGTCAGCTGAGCACGGAACGGCTGAACATGCTCCTGAAACCTTTTGATGAGAATCTGAAGGAATTCCGTCATCAGGTGGCTGAAGTCTATGACAAGGAATCCAAACAGCGTTTCTCTCTGGAAGACAAGATCAAGGAACTCGTGCAGCTGAACCAGCGCATCAGTGATGAAGCCAACAGCCTTACGCGTGCCCTCAAGGGCGAAAGCAAGACACAGGGCAACTGGGGAGAAATGATACTGGAAACCATTCTTGAAAACTCGGGCCTGCGTGAAGGTGAAGAATATTTCCGGCAGGAGTTTCTGAAAGATGAAAACGGCGAAGTGCTGAAGAATGAAAACGGACAGCGCATGCAACCGGATGTCCTCGTTGTGTATCCGGACAACCGCCAGGTCATTATCGACTCAAAGGTTTCACTCACAGCATATGCCAACTACATAGCAAGTACGGACCCCAAGGAGCAGGAACAATGGCTGAAAGCCCATCTGGCTTCAGTCAAAGCCCATATTGACGAACTGAGTCAGAAAGATTACTCACACTATAATGCGAAATCACTGGATTTTGTCATGATGTTCATCCCCAATGAACCCGCCTACGTGCTGGCACTCCAGACAGACACTCACCTGTGGAACTATGCCTACCAGAAGAAAGTTCTCCTCATGAGCCCCACCAATCTGATCGCGGCCCTGCGTCTTGCATTGGATTTGTGGAAACGGGAATATCAGGTCAAGAACATTCAGGAAATAGTCAGACGAGGTACAGTACTTTATGAAAAACTGGCCGGATTCACCGAAACCTTCGAAAAGATCGGCGATACCCTGAATAATGCTTCACAAGCTTATCAGACCGCCCTCGGCCAGTTGTCGGAAGGAAAAGGAAATGTCATCCGCCAGGCTGAAATGCTCAAGGAACTGGGAATTACCCCGAAGAAAAAGTTTCCTCCCCGCCTGCAGAAGAACGACGAGCTTTCTTAAAAACGCCGAAACGTTTTACTGCAAAGCCCGAAATCTTTTCCTCTATTCGCCGAAACGTTTTTTTAAAAGCCCGAAGGCGCGAATACCAGTCTGTCCGACCGGCTTCGCGCCTTCCTCTATTTTCAATTCAAATGTCTGGAAATCAAAGTTTCTTCTTGTTTGCATAAAGAGCATCAATGATACCATCCGCCAGACCGATAACAGGCACATAAATGTAAGCCGCATGAATGATATCGGCAATGGTCAGGAAGATTTCACCGGCAGGCACAATTACATCGGCCCGGTCGGGCTTCAGTGAGAAGCGTTCCATACGCTCAGCCACAGTCAGACATTTCAGACTGTCGTGTAGACTGTGCAGTGTCGCTACGCTCATCCGTTCGTTTTTCTTGTCTTTCTTTTCCGCCAGACGATAGAGTTTGTTGATATTACCTCCCGAACCGATGATGTTCGTTCCAGGGTAAGACTGGGCAATTTCTGCCATGTCTTTCTTCAGACGTTCCCATTCGGAATCCTTCACAGCAGCGTTCAGGATGCGGACGGTACCGATATTATACGAGCGGCTGCATACCAGCTGTCCCTGTGACAACAGGTTGATTTCCGTACTGCCACCACCCACATCTACATACATATAGTTTCCCTTGCGGTCTTCCATGTATTCGATGTGATTGTTGTACACCATCTTGGCTTCTTCCTGTCCGTCAATGATCTCGATGTTGATGCCCGTTTCTTTCCGGATACGCTTGATCAGCTCCATACCGTTCTTCGCATCACGCATGGCCGAAGTGGCACAGGCCCGGTAGTCAGCCACGTCATAGATCTTCATCAGATGGCGGAAAGACTTCATCAGCCGAATCATGTTTTTCTGTTTCTTCGGTGAAAGTTCTCCCATGGCAAACACGTCAAATCCCAGACGCATCGGCACACGCAACAGCAAAACCTTCGAGAACTTCACTTCCGGCTCATCTTCATCCAGATGTTTGATGAGCAGACGTACCGCATTCGAACCGATATCGATAGCGGCATAATTTTCGTCACAAATGTTCTGTTTTTCAATAACCATAGTTTCTCTCCTTCCTTATTAATCCTGACGGCCGGTAGTCGCAAGGCTCCGGTCATTCGTTTTCTGCTACATAGTAATCATACAGAGCTTCCTGCGAACGGAACGGCTTTTCTTCGCCGGTATCGCGGAAATTGTTTTCGCCTTTTCCGTCGACGATACGTCCCTGAAGCGTGTCATTCAGTCCGTATTCCACAATCCGTTTCATTTCTCCCTTGATGGCCGGATCGTATACAGGGGTCACCACTTCCACACGGTTATCCAGATTGCGCGGCATCCAGTCGGCAGAACCGATGAATACCTTTTCCTCACCACCGGCAGCGAATATAAAGATCCGTGAATGTTCCAGGTAACGGTCAATAATTCCATTGATCCGTATGTTGTTGCTGACTCCCGGAATGCCGGTCATCAACGAGCAGTTTCCACGTACCACCAGATCAATATCCACTCCGGCCTGCGAAGCTTCATACAGTTTTTCCACCATGACCGGATCCGTGATGTGATTCACCTTGATCTTGATATAAGCAGGCTTTCCGGCCTTCTTGTTCTTGATCTCGTTGTTGATCAGCGCCACAAACTTGTTCTTCATCTCGTTGGGCGAAACCAGCAGTTCCTTGAACTTGATCGGGCTGTAAGGACGTTCAATGAATCCGAAAACGGCATCTACCTCTTTGACGAGGCGGCGTGAAGCCGTCATCAGCATACAGTCGGTGTACATACGTGCATTTCCTTCATGGAAGTTTCCCGTACTGATGCAGGCAATATCCGGTCCGCTCTTCATGGCAATGTGTGTAATCTTGGAATGAACCTTCAGTCCTTCCACACCGAAGATCACTTTGATTCCGGCATCCTGCATTTTCTTGGACCAGTTGATATTGGAAGCCTCATCAAAACGCGCCAGCAATTCGATCACTACCGTCACCTTCTTTCCGTTGCGGGCTGCACCGATCAGTGCCTTCACCACCTTCGACTCCTTCGCCAGACGGTAAAGTGTAATCTTGATACTGGTCACCTGTTTGCTGATAGCCGCTTCCTGCAACACACGGATGAACGAATCAAAGTTATGATAAGGAACATGGATGAAACGATCTCTTTCCTGAATCTTTTCCAGCAGACTTTCCGGACCGTCAAGCTCTTTCTTCAGAATCGGCGGCCAGGCCGGATATTTCAGGTTGGCACGTCCGCAGTCAGGGAAGCGCATCAGATCCTTGTGATTCTGATAGCGTCCGCTTCTCAATACGGTATCCAGAACATCCAGATCCATCTTTTTCAACACTCTTTTCAACAAATCCTTGGGCATACGTCCGTCGTAGATCACACGCAACGGCTCACCACGCTTCCGGCTCTTCACTCCTTTCGAAATCTTCTGCAAGGTTCCGGTACGCAAGTCATTGTCGATTTCCATTTCAGCATCGCGGGTAAACTTAAACGCGTATGCCTCGAAATCCGTATAGCCGAGTCCCTCGAACACAAGCGGAAGACAGCAGCGGATCACGTCTTCCAGATACATCAGATAGCTCTTTCCGTCTGCATCCGGCAGACGGATGAAACGTCCGCACAAGGAAACAGGAACCTCCAGATAAGCATAGTCCGGTGTCGGTTTTTCACCCTGACGCATCATCTTTACGGCCAGATAGATGCTTTCATCGGTTTCGCTGTCCAGCAATTTCACGGCAGAGAACCATACGGGTACAAACGAACCGCTCAGTTTTTCCCGATAAAACTTCTGAATGAATGCCAGCTGTTCGGGAGTCACTTCAGCATCATTCACCAGATAAATATTTTCCTGGCGCAACGCCTCCGTCACACTGGCAACCGTTTTTTCATAGTCTTCCACATAACGCGCATTCAGTTTTCCGATCTGACGGATCAGCTTGCGGGCATGTTCGCTTTCTTTGGCTGCCGCCTTGTCCGTACATTCGGCAATACGGCTCTGGGTAGCCATACGCACACGGAAAAACTCATCCAGGTTATTGGAATAAATACCCAGAAAAGCCATACGCTCCAGCAAGGGTACATGCGGGCGGGTGGCTTCCTGCAAAATACGTCGGTTGAAGTACATCCAACTGATATCTCTCTCCAGATAGGGAGTATTTTTTTTCTTCTGAACCATTTCTTCTTGTTTTTCCGCAAAATAAGAAAAATCTTGTTACATTCATATTTCCAGCGCGGAAAAATTTCAAAATAGCAGACAAAAAGGGTTCATACAAACTCTTCGACCATATACATCTGCTGCATGCAGTGACCAGGAACTAGTGTTTCAAGTTCGTTGAGGATCATGTATTCAGCCGACTGTACCCAGGCAGCGAAACGGGTATCAGGCTGATAAGTCTCTGCAAAATCCAGCAACTTGCCCAGATCAAAATTCTCATCCATAATTCCCGCACCGCTGCGGATGGCATCGAATGCGTTGCATTCCTGTTCAATATGTGCCGGAACCATCATAAGAGGTTTTCCCAGATACATGGCTTCACACACCGATTCAAAGCCCGCCGTACTGGCATATGCCCTGCAACCTGCCATCTGACGGAGAAACTCTACGTCGTCCAGCTGATAAAAAGATAACGTTTCATCTACTTTCTTCACCGGTTCTTCTTCCCAGCGGTCCCAGAAAAACCGCAAAGGAGTTTCCGGATGACGCTGATGCCATTCGCAGACACATTCTGAGAAACCGGAATTGACCATATAACCGTGTATATAGTTCCCTGGTTTTGCTTCCTGGCGGAATACATCCCGGCGCAGCAGAGGAGGAACAACAGCAATGCGGCGGCCTGCATCGTCTCCCATGGCACGGAAAGAAAGAGCCAGGCGCTTTGTTGCTCCCAAAGAAGTGAGGCGAGTAAACAAGTTCAACAAAGACATACTCCAGCGATCCACTTCCGGAAGATGGAAGTCCTTATGCAGAAACAGATACTGATGGCCGATACATACCTGCGGCACCCGCGGACGGAACAGGAAGTATGTCAGTCCTGTCAGCAGTTCATAGAAATTGATTACAATGTCTGCTCCCGATTCCTGAATCCGGCTCCGGATATAACGGATACTCTCTCCGTACTCAGGAAGTTTCAGTATATTATAAGCTATGCTGCGGGGCAGGCTTACCCGTTTGTTGACCGGCGTAGGAAGGAAGTTCGGACTCAGGAACTGTTTCACCGGAGCATGGACGCTGCGTGTAAAGAATCCCGGCAAACGGCGTGACTCACTCTTGCCGACAAGAATTTCCACCACTTCATGACCGTTACGGAGCAATATGTTCTCCAACGTAATGGCCTGGGTGAGATGTCCCCGGCCTTCTCCCTGAACAATAAACAGAAATTTCATGAGGCAACCGGAATAACAGACAACATCGAATCATCCGCCGTCTCCTGCCGTACGGCGTCGGCATAATAAACCACCTGCCAGTTTCCCTGCTCATCCTCGGTCAGGGCAGACATCGTTTCTACCCAGTCACCGGAATTCAGATAATGAATCCCGCCGATCATCCGGTTCTCCGGATGATGAATGTGTCCGCAAATCACTCCGTCACACTGACGCTGACGGGCAAAATCAACCAGCACTGTTTCAAAATCGGATATATAGGATACGGCTGTCTTTACTTTCTGTTTGATGGCCTGCGACAATGAAAAATAGGGTTTTCCCTTCCAGGCCCGGTAACGGTTGTAGAAGCCGTTGAGCCAAAGCAATAAAGTATAACCCACATCGCCCAGTTTGGCCAGCCACTTCATTTCGGTCGTAACCTTATCAAATACGTCTCCGTGCGTCACAAAATAACGTCGTCCGGCACTCTCCAGAGTATAATCCTTCACGATACGGATATTTGAGAAATGCAGCGGTGCCAGGTTATCCAGAAAATCATCGTGATTGCCTCTCACATAAATAATCTCAGTACCACACTTCTCCATCATTTTCATAATGACTTTGAAAAAGCGTGTATGCTCCGCGTTCCATCGCTTCACCCCCGACTTCTGTAAATGCCATCCGTCGATAATGTCTCCATTCAGAATCAGACGGTCGCAGTTGACCGTGCTCAGAAAATGGCTGACTTCAGCCACCTTGGAATGCGATGTACCCAAATGAATGTCCGAAAGTACGATTGTCCGGTAATAAGGTCTCAACTCCATAATGCTCTTTTATTTTTAGACTATGCAAAGAAAGCGACAGCTTATTACAGGAGGATGAATACCAGATTACTTTTCGATGTAATCTGCCGGAACAGAAAAAACACGGACAGACAGCCGAAGTTTTTCCTTCGCACCATCTGTCCGTGCTTCCTGCCGAAAACTGGAATCCGTTATTTCCGGATGGCAGCAATCAGTTCTTCCGGTGTCACCAGAGTCTGTTCACCGGTAGTCATATTTTTCAGGGTTACCTTGCCTTCGTTCATTTCCGTTTCTCCTACCAGAGCAACAAACGGAATATTCTTGCTGTTGGCATAGCCCATCTGTTTCTTCATCTTCGCGCTGTCCGGATAAATTTCCGCACGGATACCGGCTTCTCTTGCCTGCATCAGAACCGGAAGTACATAGGCTGCTTCCGCTTCACCGAAGTTGACAAACAGCAGCTGCGTACCATTAACGGCTTCTTTCGGATACAGATCCAGCTGGTTCAGCACGTCATAGATACGGTCAGCACCAAACGAGATTCCGACTCCCGACATGCCGTCCATACCGAATACACCGGTCAGGTTGTCGTAACGTCCTCCTCCGCTGATACTTCCGATCTGCACGTCGAGCGCTTTCACTTCAAAGATTGCACCCGTATAATAGTTCAGTCCGCGCGCCAGAGTCAGATCCAGTTCCACTTCCGACTTCACATGAAGACCTTCCACTGCATGCAGAATGAATTCGCTTTCTTCCACACCCTTCAGACCGGTTTCGCTGCCGGCCAGCACCTGTTTCAAAGTGGCCAGTTTCTCAGCGTTCGTACCTTTCAGCTGAATGATCGGCTGCAGCTTGGCAATGGCTTCTTCCGAAATACCCTTCGATGCCAGTTCAGCATTGACATTATCCAGCCCGATCTTGTCAAGTTTGTCAATGGCTACGGTGATATCCACTATCTTGTCTGCTTCACCGATGATCTCAGCAATACCGGTCAGGATCTTGCGGTTGTTCACCTTAATGGAAACGCGGATGCCGAAACGGTTGAACACCGTGTCAATCATCTGCACCAGTTCCACTTCATTCAGCAGGGAATTGCTGCCTACAACGTCTGCATCACACTGGTAAAACTCGCGGTAACGTCCTTTCTGGGGACGGTCGGCACGCCATACCGGCTGTATCTGGAAACGCTTGAAGGGGAATGTGATCTCATCCCGATGCATCACTACATAGCGTGCAAAAGGAACGGTCAGGTCATAACGAAGTCCTTTTTCACAGAACTTGCTGGCCAGCCTGGCTGCGTTACGGCTCAGCAGTTCTTCGTCAGTCAGTCCGGAAAAATAGTCTCCGGAATTCTGGATCTTGAACAGGAGCTTGTCACCTTCCTCACCGTATTTTCCCATCAGGGTTGACAGATTTTCCATAGACGGGGTTTCGATCTGCTGGAATCCATACAGATAAAACACTTCACGAATAGTATCGAATATATAATTACGCTTCGCCATTTCTACCGGCGAAAAGTCGCGCGTACCTTTAGGTATTCCCGGTTTTGTTGCCATAATACTTTAAAATTTTGTCGCAAAAATACGGATTTTAACTGGAATAATCGCACAAAAACACCAGAAATCCGGCACACCTTTCCCATGCAGGCAGCCGGACTTTCCGCTTACTCGCGGCGATTGATAAAGATCGTGATGTAATAGATCAGCGTTGCCAGTGAACCCAGTGCCGCTACCACATATGTATAAGCAGCCGACTTGAGCGCATCCTTTGCCTGATTGTGATTGTAGGAACTCGTCACGCCGGCGTTGCCCAGCCAGGCCAGTGCCCGACGGCTGGCATCAATTTCCACCGGAAGAGTAATGAAGCTGAACAGGGTGGTCATGGCGAACAGACAAATGCCGATGAACAGCAGCTGCGGGAACGGTTTGATCATCAGAATGCCGGCAAGCAGAATCCACGACATGATGGACGAAGAAAACTGAACCACCGGAACCAGCGCCGAACGCATCTGCAGGGGAGCATAGGCACGGGCATGCTGGACAGCGTGTCCGCATTCGTGGGCAGCAACCGCCGCAGCTGCTACACTGCACGTGTTGAAGACTCCTTCACTCAGATTGACGGTCTTGTTGGCCGGATTATAATGGTCGGTCAGCATTCCGCCCGTACTGACTACCCGCACGTCATAGATTCCATTGTCGCGAAGCATCTTTTCCGCAACTTCACGTCCCGTCATTCCGTTGGACAAAGGAATCTGGGAATATTTCTCAAACTTACTCTGCAGGCTGCTCTGCACCAGATAACTGATAACTGCAATGCCTATAAATACAATCCAGATAAACATATTCTTTTTTTCTTAATGGTTTTAAACTGTCAAACAAATTCTTTGCCAAAATACACCAAAAGACATAAAACCACAAATATGACAGGCTGTTTTCATGTATATTAACGTCAGCTGCCGTTTTTTTCGTTACCTTTGCCCTGCTAAAACTCAGTATACGATATGATAGTCTGCATTGCCGAAAAGCCCAGTGTGGCCCATGACATCGCCGAAGTGCTCGGTGCGAAAGTAAGGAAGGAAGGATACTTCGAAGGAAACCGATACCAGGTAACCTGGACATTCGGACACCTCTGTACCCTGAAGGAACC
>ENA-OPVV01002327-OPVV01002327.1-human-gut-metagenome-genome-assembly--contig:-NODE-2327-length-11787-cov-2.023781_pt1 | contig 11787 bp, 11 predicted proteins | sample MGYA00241500_ERZ501992 | MGnify/ENA primary metagenome ERZ501992 (study PRJEB25962, sample SAMEA2043052) | human gut metagenome | biome: human gut; feature: human-associated habitat; material: faeces...
AGCCGCCGACCAGAATCACATGGTCGATCTGGGAGACCGAGATGCCGGCGTCTGCAAGCACGTTGTTGAACGGCGTGCGGCAGCGACCCAGCAGGTCGGAGGTCATTTCCTCGAAGTGCGCACGGGTCAGAGTCTCATCCAGGTGCACCGGGGTGCCGTCAGGGGTCATGGCCAGGTACTGCATGGAGATGCTGGTGGAGGTGGAGGAGGAGAGCTCCTTCTTCGCCTGCTCAGCGGCTTCCTTCAGACGCTGCAGCGCGATCTTGTCCTTGGACAGGTCGACGCCGTACTTGTTCTTGACTTCGGAAACCAGCCAATCGATGATCTTCTGATCCCAGTCGTCACCACCGAGGTGGTTGTCGCCGTTGGTGGCCTGAACCTGAATGGTGGAGAAGCCGTCGTCATCCTTGCCAATCTCCAGCAGGGAGACATCGAAGGTGCCGCCGCCGAGGTCGAAGACCAGGATGCGCTCGTCTTCCTTGCCCTTCTCAAGGCCGTAGGCCAGAGCGGCTGCGGTCGGCTCGTTGATGATACGCAGGACGTTCAGGCCGGCGATCTTGCCGGCGTCCTTGGTGGCCTGACGCTGGGCATCGTTGAAGTATGCCGGGCAGGTGATGACGGCGTCGGTGACGGGCTCGCCGAGGTAGGCCTCAGCATCCCTCTTCAGCTTCATCAGGATCTGCGCGGAAATCTCCTGCGGGGTCCACTTCTTGCCGTCGATGTCGACGGTCCAGTCGGAGCCCATGTGGCGCTTGACGGAAGAAATAGTGCGGTCAACGTTGGTCACGGCCTGACGCTTGGCCACTTCGCCGACGAGGATCTCGCCGGACTTGGAGAAGGCCACCACAGACGGCGTGGTGCGCGCGCCTTCAGCGTTGGGGATGACAACCGGCTCGCCGCCTTCCATAACGGCTACGCAGGAGTTTGTTGTACCTAAGTCAATACCAATAGTTTTTCCCATGATGAATTACCTCCATTTTTTCTATAAATCAAATGATATGTTTAACAAAATTTAGTTTGCAACTTTGACCATTGCATATCGAACAACGCGGTCACCGATTTTATAGCCTTTCTGCAAAACCTGTGCAACCACATTTTCGCCATAATTTTCATCTTCCACATGCATTACTGCATTGTGAAGATCCGGATTAAAGGTTTCGCCTTCCTTACCGATTTCTTCTACCGAAAGATCGGTCATCGTTTTGATGAACGACTGGAAGATCATCTCGATTCCCTTCTTAAAAGCCTCATCCGAGCACTCGGTCTGCATTGCTCTTTCGAAGTTATCGATGATCGGTAAGAACTTTTCAACGGTGTCTGCCTTTGCCTGCGGATAGATCGCATCCTTTTCCTTGATGGAACGTTTGCGGTAGTTATCATATTCTGCCAGGGTGCGCAGCAGCTTGTCGTTTAATTCGTCAATCTGCTTTTGCAGCTTTTCCTCTGCGGTTGGCTCCTGTTCTTTCTGTTCTTTTTGAACTTCCTGTGTTTCCTGCACAACTTCCTGCTCAGATGCAGTTTCCGGTGTGTTCTCCGGAACATTGTCCTGTGCTTTCTTCTTCACATCCATTCTCCTTTTCGTGTTTTGTTTTATTTGATGTAGTATTAACTAATTCAGATGCTGTTCCTCCATCGTTTCGCTCAAGAGCTCACCGAGCATCTTCGCAAAATATTCGATATGCGGAATCAGCTTTGGATATTCCATCCGCACCGGACCAATCAGCGCCAAAGTACCGCATCGGGAAGACCCGATATTGAACTTCGCAACCACCACAGTGGAGTTGGAAAGCTCCATGCTGCTGTTCTCTTTTCCGACCGAAACCTTGACTTCATAGTTGCCGTCCGGAATCAGGTCGATTGCTTTTTGCTTCTGCGAAAGCAGCAACACCAGATCCTTCGAGAAATCCTTCATCTCGTCGTAAGAGAGGAGGTTGGTTGTTCCCTTTGCACAAAACTGGCCATCATTGATCTCCTTGCACAAAGAATAGATGGCGGAAAGCAGGGTGGTGAACACCTCGGTGTAATCCCCAAAAGCAAAAGCCACCGAATTGATGTATGCATCGGAAATTTCCTTGAGGCTTCTGCCTGCCAACCGGTCGTTTGCAAAACTGGTAAAGAATTCACAGATGTTCTGCGTTACCTGAAAATCAACCCTGCACACTCGGCTCTTGACCGAACCGTTCGAGGCAATCACCATGATGATGACCGTTCGCTCGGCTGCCGGAATCAGTTGAATTCGTTTGACGAATACCTCCGGCGGTGTGCTGGTCGAAGAGATGGTCGCGCAGTGGGTATAATCCGCAAGTGCCTGTGCTGCATCCGAAAGCAGTTTGTCAGGGTCCGGATCGCGGACATTGAACATTGCTTCAATCGCCGCCATTTCCATCGGGGAAATCGGACTTGGCTGCATCAGATGATCGATGTAGTACCGATAACCCATATGGGATGGAACCCTTCCTGCCGAGGTGTGCGGCTGTTCGAGAAGTCCCATCTCAAACAGTGCTGCCATATCATTTCGGATGGTCGCAGGAGAAGCGGTGATATCCAAAAGAGCTGCGATTCTCTTGGAGCCGACCGGCTCGCCTGTTCGCGTGTATTCTTCAATGATAGCCTTGAGAATCTTTTGTTTTCTGTTATCCAGTTCCAAAGCCATCACCTCTTTTTCTTCTTTAGCACTCTTATCTCTCAAGTGCTAAACATAATTTAACACTATTTTTCCCATCTGTCAAGGGATTTTTCGTGCTTTCATAATTTTTTAACAACTCTTTTACCTCTTATCCGATATTTGACGTTTTTTCCTGTTTTTCAAAATCTTTTTTCCAAAATATTCCCCTTCTTCTTGCGGCATCCACCTTTTGTGTGGTAAACTTTTGATTGTATTATGATAAATGTCACACGAATATTTTCTCAGGAAAGGCTGAATATTATGAACCAAAATCAAATTAATCCCGAGAAGGAACCGCTCCTTTCCTCCTCCCCAAGCGATGAAACTTCCGCTTTTCTGTGCTGCGAGGAAAAGCCTCTGCCGGAAAGCAAAAGAAACATCTCCATAAAACACCTGCTGTTTTATCTTGCAGTAATTTTGCTGTCCTGCATCTATCTGTTTGTGGGATACCATCTATCGGTGGACAAAGCAGGGCTTTTCCGCAATGAGATGCAGGTCACCTCTTCGGTTGCCAGAGTCACCGAGATTCTGCATGACCGAAACGATATGGGAGAAATCGGCGGACATGTTTATTATGAACACGTCATCACCTTCCAAGCAGACATTCTTTCCGGGGACGGAAAAGGACAAAGCGTGAAAGCTCTTCAAAAAATCGACAACCTGACTGGAAATGGAATGCGTCCTGTCAGTGTGGGAGACAAAATTTTTCTGTTCCAGACAAACCCCGAAGAAAACATTGAATGGGAAGCTGGCGACTTCTATCGCTCCGACTCTATCCTGATTCTTGCTGCTGTCTTTTTGCTGGGTCTATTGGTGTTCGGACGTTCCAAGGGTCTTAAGACTATCCTTTCGCTGGTCTTTACCTGCCTTGCCATCTTTGTCGTATTTGTTCCTGCCATTCTTGCCGGATATAACGCCTACTTTGTTTCGATCATCACCTGCCTGTTCACCATCGCCATGACCCTGCTCTTTATAGCGGCAAAGCCGAAAGAGCCTGTCCGCTGCACTGGGATGTGCCGGCGGTGTCATGGTTGCCGGAATCCTTTCCTTCTTTATGGATCATGTGATGAAGCTGACCGGATATCTCAACGACGAGACCATGTACGTTTCCCTGCTCAATGAATCTTCTCCGATCGATCTGCGTGCAATCATCTTTGCCGCCATCATCATCGGAGCAATGGGGGCAACTATGGACGTTGCGATGGACATCACTTCCTCCCTGTTCGAGATTCACCGCAAAATCCCTGATATTTCTTTCTGGCATCTGGTACAGTCCGGATTCAATATCGGCCGCGATATTATGGGCACTATGGCAAATACGTTGATTCTGGCTTACATCGGTTCTTCCCTTACCACCGTTTTGCTGTACGCGAGCTATCAGGCATCGCTTGAGCAGCTGTTAAACCGTGAGCTCATCATCGTCGAGCTGCTTCAGGCACTTTCGGGCAGTATCGGTATTTTGTGCACCATCCCAATTTCCGCATTCATTGCATCCGGTTTATGTTGTATGAAAAAAAGAGTAATAAAAAAAGAGGCTTAATGCCTCTTTTTTTATTACTAGGATAAAACAACCCCATATTATTTAAAGATTTATTCCTACTTTTTACATAATTTAACAGTATAAATTTCCTGCACCGGGAATGTTACTTTAACCAGACCTATCTCCACAAATTCTCCGCTCATTTTCCGAAACTCGTGTAAGATCAATTCACTTGCTTGAAAAAAAGCTTCCTCTTTGTCTTCTCTGGTCAGTGCAACTGTACAATGCGGCACCCATTGATCTGGGCAATAATACTCCCACCCTTGTGTATCAAAACCATTTAAACTGTTATGCAGTTCTCTTTGAAATTGATACATACCACTGGTCATCGTAGGAGAAAGAAAAATTGTTTTGCTGTCATTAAACATACCGACCGAATCAATGGATACCGGCAGTGTTTGATGGTTTTGTGCAAATGATTTCAATTTTTCGATACATAAATTTTCATCGACATCATGAAAACACGCCAAAGTAAGGTGTGGTCGTGTTTTCCACTCTAAAAATTTTGTACTGATTTTCTTTTGTGCAATCATTTCTGCTAATGCAGAAATCTTATTTTGTGTTTCTTCATCGTAATACAATTCAACTGCGTACTGCATACCAATCTCCTTTCAAAACATTTTAAGCTAGAAAAACAGCCAGAGGACATCCATTACACCTATCCTCTGGCTTGTTTTTTGATAAACTTATGGATTATAGCAAAAGATACCGTTATTGTTCGTTTAATGAAATTACATGGCATGGGATCTGTGCCAGACTCAGCATTTCCCGCTCTCTGCTATGACAGCTAAACAGAAGAATCTGCCGCTGTTTGTCCTCCAGCAGGTAGGAGAGCAGCCGCGCAGTGCGCTCATCATCCAGCTGGGTAAAGCTGTCGTCAAAGATGACCGGCACACGGTTTTCTCCACACAGAAGATCCAGCAGTTCCAGACGCATCACCAGATAGATCAGATCGGCACTTCCACTGCTGAGAGAAGAAACATCCACCAGTTTACCGCTCTTCTTGTCCTCCAGACGAACACCCAAAGTCTGGTCGATTACCGCTCTGCTGTAACGGGAATTGGTAATTCGCTCGATCGCTTTGGAAACTCTGGCGTTAAGCTGTGGAGCAAAATCCCGATGCAGCTGACCGCTGAGTGAGAGCAGTTTTTCCTTTGCAAGCGCGATTGCGTCCAGCTCCAACTGATACTTTTTGCATCGGCTGCGCACCTCATCCAATTCTGCCTGAACCTGTCCGGTCGGACGCTGGCTTTCTTCTCTTCCCCTGCGAACACCTTCCAGCTCTGCGGCCTGTTTGCCCAGTTCGGACAGCTTTTCATTGAGTGCTGCAAGCTTTTCTCTGGTTTCCCTGCGGTCGGGTGAGATATCCGATTCCCCTGCTTTCTGGGAACGAACATTCTGCTCAAGCTCCTCAAAGCTGTATCCACCCAGTGTTTCGGTCAAGAGTTCTTTCTGAAGCTTCAGCTCAACACTGACTTCATCCAAACGGCGTTTGCCCTGACGACACTTTTCCAAATCATCCGCAGACTGCGCTCCGGCTGCACGACAGGAATCCACTGCCTGTTGGATAGAGGTATTGATCTGCTCGATCTGATTTTTGCAGTTTTCTTCCTCCTGCATGATTTGCTGCTGCTGTAAATGCAGACGCTGTAAATCGGTGCGGATTCGTTTTGCCTGATTGACCGATTCCCGCAGCGATTTTAAGCGGACTTCGTCGGCAGACTGTACATTCTTTTCTGGCTGAGAATCCTCCGCCCAAACCATTTCCTGTTCTTCCGAAACGGTTTCTGTTTCAGAAGATTCCTGTACGTTATCTTCCTCATTAAGTGGAGCAGCTTTTGCAGTCAGGCGACCAAGGTAGGCGCTGATTTCTGCATCCAGCTGGTTCACACGCTGATTCTTGGAGAGGATTTCTTCCAACAGGAGATTCTCCTGTTCCTCAAACTGCTTGATTTTATAATTATTGATCTGTACCTTGCCAAGCATCTCTTCCAGACAGGCAAGCGGATCAACCTCATGGGAAAGCTGATAATCTTCCAATATATCCTGCTGCATCTGACAGATGCGCTCAAGACTCTCCCCTTTTCTTCCCTTACCGGAAGCTTTGCGCAAAGTCAACAGAAGAATAAGCCCTGTTGCACTGGCAACTATTCCAATCAGGATTGCACCGTATGCTGCCGCTGCCGGAACCATCTCGCCGCCAAATAGCGCCGCTGCCACCCCTGCCAACACAAATACCAGACCGAACACCAGCACGAAAATTCCGGCAGTATTGGATTTTTCCGGCTGTTTTTCCTGCTTCATCTGTTCCAGCCTGCGATATTCCTGCATATCCTCTTCCAGCTTCTGCCCGTCCATTTGGGAGAGCTTGCTGCGGTGGAATGCAACATTAGTCTTTTTGATCTGCAGCTGATACAGCTCATCCCGAAGCTGTTCGAGATTTTTGTGCCGTTCAAACATCAGGTCAAACTGTGAGAGAGTTTCTTCATCTGCTCCTGAAACTTCCAATGTCCGGTAGAGGTTGTTCAGTTCCTGAATCCGGTGGTTGAGCTCTTCCAAAGCTCGTCGATATTTTTCCAGTGTTCGGGTGATCTGTGCCTTTGCACCCAGACGTTTCTGCGCCTGATCGATTATCTCCGGATCAACATCCTGATAGATGCGATATTTTTCCTGTTCCTTCTCGATGCGCTCAATTCGCACCCGAAGATTCTGCGCTTTTAAATAGCGTCCGCCAAGTTCTTTGGCTGCGCTTTCCCGGATCTGTGCTTCCAGTAAGCTCTTTTCCTTTTCCAGTTGCTGGATTTCCCCGCTTAAGCTTTTGCCCTGCTCGCAGAGATTCTGATACTCGGCTTCATTTTTTTCCGCTTCTTCCAGCTCCTCTACAAGCTCCTTTTCCCGAAGACTTTCGATTCCATACGGGGTCTTGCTCTTTTTAGGGCTGCCGATCTGCTCTGCTTTGCTGTCCAGCTGGTGGATTACTGCACTTAATGACAGGCTGGAATCAGCTGTTTTCATCATGGACAGCAGCTTGTCGCTGACCTCCGCAGAAAATCCCGATTCCTGCGCCACACTTGCACAGGTCATCTGCGCGATGTTTGCGGTATTATTGAAAGCAGTTTTGCTCAAACCCAGCAGCTTTTCTCCCACCTGCACCTGACGGGTGACGGTATTGTAGGCAAAATCCAGTGTCAGGTCATCTCCGGTCAGATCATCGTAGACCTTGACCGATTCGCTGTCCTTATCAAAGGTGCGCTCGATGCGCCAGGTTCGTTCCTCGTTGCGGCAGCACGCCACGGTAGCTTCCACCATCCCACGGCTGGTATTTGTCCCGATGCGGCGTATAGCTGCGGCGTTTGGCTCCCGGCTGGAAAAAGCCGTAAAACATACCGGTCAAAAACGCCTGTATAGTGCTTTTTCCCGCCTCGTTTGGGCCTTCCAGCAGATTCAGTCCTGGCGAAAGCTCGATGGTTCGATCCCGAAACTTTCCGAAGCCGATCAGCTGCATCCGAATAATTTCCAGATTCTGCATTCTATCCCTCCTCCCGTTTTTGTTTGTTGTCCAAACCAGGATTCGATTGCGGTTCTCTCTGGCTTAACAGTGCTTCTAATCCATAATAGAGTGCTTTTTCTTCCAGTTCACGCTCTGCGTCGAGCTTTTCTCCATCCTCTGCGCCCGACTCCCTTCTCAAAAAGCTGCCGATGAAATCACCGATCAGGTTGCCCTGATTTTCCCGGTAGAGAGCATCTATATCGTACTGAGGGCGGGTCTTGTCCTCAATGCTGCAAAAATATTCCTTGTAGCGCAGATCATCCTCGATCTTTTCGATGTTCCAGCGCGCACCCAAAGGATAGTTTCCTTCCAGAGTCACCGTATAGATGTGGTGCGGGTCCTCGCGGATGATAGCGGAAGCAATGCGGTCGGAGATGCTCATTTCGGAGTCGTTTTCCCCAACCTGAACACTGAGCTGACGGTACTCCCGCTGAGAAAACGGTACAAACTGAACACGGCGGCGTTCTCCCTCTACATCAACCATCATAAATCCGTGCTCTCCGCTCTCTCCAAAATCCAGCGGCTCCGGCGAACCGGAATAGTAAACATTCGGCGCCACACACTGCATCTTGTGAATATGTCCCAGTGCCACATAGTCAAATCCTGCCTCCGAAAGCTTCTGGGCATCCAGTGGGAGATAACGGCTTTTTGTGAGTGCATCGGCATGCAGCATCAGGATCTGATACTGACCGGACTGGGTGGATGGTTTTGGAATCTCAATCGGCTCTGGCATTTCCTTCTGATCCCAGCTGTGATAAGTAATGATTGTGCGATAAGCGGAAAGTGCCCCCCTGCCGCTTCCGGGAGCTGCGAGATAAAAGCGTTTGCTCCAATCAATCTTCTGATAGGCGCTGTTTTTCGTCTGCGGGTCATGATTACCCGAAATTGCCACAATGACTGCGTGCTCCAGCCGCTCGATCATTGCATTAATGTTGCGCAGTTCCTCCACGCGCAGTTCCTCGCTGTTAAGAAAGTCGCCGCAGCAGAGGATGAAGTCCACCTGATTCTGGTTGGCAAAGTCAATCAGGCGGGAAAATGTATCCAGTAATTCCTGTCTCCGGCGATGGGCAAACTGCTGCCCATAGCGGGAAACAGGAAAAGTTTTTCCCAAATGCAGGTCGCTGATATGCAGAAACCTCATGGTGCTCCTCCTTGCAAAATAGACAAATAAAAAGGTTTACTTATGACAAGTATACCATAAAATTCCTTTCTTTACAAGGAAGCTTCCATCGAATGACAGCGTTTTTTCCTTAAAACGAAATGGTTCTTGTATTGTGACTATAAAACGAACTTTTAAATGCTATCTTGAAAAACATTTTAATTGGGGTTATCTTGTTCCTGGCATCGATGTACAAAACTGAAAGGTACGATAAACATGATACTCCCCATTAAAACACACCTGGAAACGCTTCCTCCTATGGACGTTTTTTATCTGCGAAGAACCGGATGCTATGGAGAAGAAAACACTCTTTTGATGAAACGCTTTCAAAAGTGGATGAAAACCCATCATCTTTATTCGAGCGATGCTGTTATTCTTGCTCTTGCTTTGGACAACCCTGAAACCACACCGCCGGACTCCTGCCGCTACGATGTCTGTTCCCCGCTTTGTAGGGAATTTCTCTGCCTTGCGGATATCCCTTCTGACATGAAAACCCGACAGCTGGCTGGAGGAAGTTATCTTGTTTTTGAGCTGGAACATACTGCTGAGGCGATTCAAGAAGCTTGGGCCAAATTTCCGGAAGAATTAAATCGTCTTGGATATCAGTTAGACCCTTCCCGACCCATTATGGAGCGCTACTTTCGACAGATGGTGGAAAACCATTTGTGTCAGTTGTGTGTTCCGATTTTATAAAGATGCTATACAGAAAAAACAGGAACCGAAATCGGTTCCTGTTTTTGTTTTAAGCCTGATAAATTTTTTCGAGCGATTCAAATGTCCAGTAAACTTTCAGTTTTTGCTTTGGCATTGCTTTTCCGGCAGGAATTACAATCTTTTTACCATTGTGCGTGATAATCAGCGTGATTTTCTCGCGATACAGCGTTTCCATCATGCTTGCCGGCATATAAGTAATATCTTTTGGAACAAACAGACGCATTGTTTTTCCATCCGGCGTTGTGCGCACCTTTGCTTTTGCATCCTGCCAGAAATTATATGCTTCCACCGCTTTTTTATCTGCTGGGTTTGGTTTTTCGGATTCGTAGTTTACTGCGGAGGAAGAGGAACTGGAAGAATTGCTGGAGGTTCCTTTATCTGGATTGGATGGGGTTGGGTCGGGGGTTGGGGTTGGAATGTTGTCGTCGTTGATGACGGTAAAGGAAAGATTAAATGTCAGTTGTTCTATTTCTGTATTGTCTACAGGTTCTCCTATTGGTTCTTTATCATACAAAACGTAGTTACCTGCTTTATCTCCTAACTGAACAGATACTAATTCATATACTCCACTTGGTTCATATTCTGATACCTTCAAAGTCAAAACTGTTGGATTCCTATAATCCTCAGCCCATGCATCAAGCCGTTTCTTTGTTTTTGGGTTTACAAAGGTCGCATCACAATAATCAATACCTGATTCTTCCTCTGTTGCATCAATTGTTACGGTAAGGGTTTCTCCTGCCTTTACTGTATCACTATTCAGTGTAATACCTGTTAATATCGGTGCTGTTACATCTGCAATATACGGCTCAACCTCTGTTTGATTCTCTGTTTCTGTTACCGGTTGCGCTGCAAACACATTAATCGGCATGCTGATTGCCATGGATGCGACTAACAACAACGATAATATCTTTTTGTAGTCCATTCTTTTTTACCTCCTATATTTCACTTTCAACTATTATTATAGTATGTATCCTTTCCAAATGCAATACCTATACTATTATTTATAGTTATATTATCATTATAGTACACTTTTACTACTTATTCAAGTCCTTAAGGACTTGAAGTTTGTGTTCTGACTCGTCTTTTTTCGCTACTCTTTAAAGGGGTGGTTTTATTTTGAACATTGATTACCAAACATTAAGCAAGCGTATCTCCGACCTTCGACGAAAAAAAGGATTAACACAAGAGTCATTAGCAGAAAAAACAGAACTTTCAAGTAACTATATCTCTCATATCGAAAACTCCCGCTCCATCCCCAGTCTGGAAACCTTGATGAAACTTTGCAGCGCGCTGGATATCACACCGGATGAGGTCCTGCTTGGTACAAAACAGGATATGGAAAACTATCTGCAATCAGATATTCAGAAAAAGCTGATTCTTTGCACCCCAAAGGAGCGAAGAATGGTCAGCCGATTCATCGACCTGCTTCTGGAAGAGCGGGAAGAGAAAAACTAAAAATGATCTCTTACGCAAAAAAGAGGCACAGCCGTTTGGCTGTGCCTCTTCTCTATTTTTTCTTAAGCAATAGTTACCTTGTGGAATACCTTTTTGCCTTTTTTGAGGATGATGTGGCCCTCTGCAAAAGCATCCTTGGAAACAGCTGCGTCAAAAGCAGTTACCTTTTCATCATTTACCGAGATACCGCCCTGTTTGATTAATCTCTTTGCTTCTGCCTTGGATGGAGCAAGCTCGGTTTTAACCAGCAGGTCTGCAACCAAAATGCTGCCATCTGCAAAGTCTGCATCGGTGAGCTCGGTTGTTGGCATGTTTTCGGTGTTGCCGCCGGAAACAAACAGAGCCTTGGAAGCATCCAGTGCTTTCTGTGCTTCTTCTGTGCCGTGTACCATTTCGGTAAGTGCAAATGCCAGACGCTCTTTTGCAACGTTGAGCTGTGCGCCTTCCCAGCTTTCCATTGCCTCGATCTCTTCGATCGGGATAAAGGTCAGCATCTTCAGGCACTTGATAACGTCAGCATCATCCACATTTCTCCAGTACTGGAAGAAATCGTATGGGGAAGTTTTCTGTGCATCCAGCCATACTGCGTTGCCTGCGGTCTTGCCCATTTTCTTGCCCTGAGAGTCGGTCAGCAGGGTGATGGTCATTGCGTAAGCGTCTTTGCCCAGTTTGCGGCGGATCAGCTCGGTACCGCCCAGCATGTT
>ENA-OPVV01002339-OPVV01002339.1-human-gut-metagenome-genome-assembly--contig:-NODE-2339-length-11752-cov-1.861503_pt1 | contig 11752 bp, 8 predicted proteins | sample MGYA00241500_ERZ501992 | MGnify/ENA primary metagenome ERZ501992 (study PRJEB25962, sample SAMEA2043052) | human gut metagenome | biome: human gut; feature: human-associated habitat; material: faeces...
TTTTGTCGGTTCAAACAGTTGAGGCGCTTGTAAGTTTGCCAACTCAGAGCGGCGTTTGTTCAATCTAACCAATCGTGCATCCCGGCGGTTGATCTCTGTTTTCAGTTTCGACTTGATTTCTGTTATAAACGTTTCCAAATCCTGCTTTTCGCTTTTACTTTGGGCATTTTTATATTTAGCTACAGCCTCCTTATATTGGCTGATGCTGATACTAGACTCTCGCAGTACGGTCTGAATACTGTCTGTCAAAGCGAATCGGTGAAGCAAAGAATTTCCACATTTGATGTTAATGTCGATATTTGGTAAGGTTTCTAAATAAGTGTAATTACTTTCAGCCGTATAGTAAGCATTCTTCAACAATTCAATCCACAGTCGTAGGCGGCAAATCTTCACAGAGTTGGGGTTAATATCAACGCCAAATAAACAGTTCTCAATGATTTGACGCTTCTCCTTGAAAAGAGTTTCCTGCATGCGGCGACTTTCCGCATTGAGTGGGTTGTAAGCAAATAAATTACCTTCGGTATCGGTAACAATCAGCTCGTCATTTTCAATGGCAAGTTGATAGTCCGCTTTGCGGATACGCTTACCGGTAGCATCTACCAAAATACCTAATTCGTATTTCAAGAGTATCAGTTCATTGAGAGCAGACACAAGAAAGTGACCCGAACCAACAGCTGGATCACACAGTCGCAAACTGTTAATTAGTTCATTAGCTTCGACTATATTGTCAATATGGTTGTATAGTTCTATACGGGTGGTACAATTCCAGCCATAATAACCATTAAACTTTTGCAACACGGTCTTGGTGATTGCTTCACGGCACATGAACATAGTGATAAAGCCTGGAGTGAATACTGAACCATCCTTGTGACCATTTATTTTCTCGAATATAAGCCCTAAAACAGAAGCATTGATGAGTGTTTTAGCCTCTTCTTGCACTTCTTCACTGCCTTCGCTCGCAAAGTTATAAGCGTCGAGAAAAGCAAACAAATATTGCAGGGTGGGTAATGCGTTGACTTGTAGATTGCGTTTTTTATTTCGTAATACGCTACTCGCCAAGACAGGAAGTACCGTACGTTGTGAAAGGCTGTTTATCTTAATTGTTTTACTTTCCAAATCTGTCACCTCGAAAAGAGAACTGTTAAGATAGGGAACGTAAGCAAAATCATGCATAACAGACTGTGTGCGGCGACTCATGTCACGTGCAAGCACTTGGAAAAAGAGTGTGTTGAGATCATCATAGTCATGAATCTTAGTTATTGAAAGAAATTTATAGATTGCATCTCCATTGTGGTATTTCAACATCTGAGCCTCCAACAGTTTCAAGAAAAGGATACGATTCATCCAAGTAATACACAATTCCATTGCAACATTGAATAACCGTTCCTCATAATCATTCCCATACAAACGACCATTTATGTGACGCAAACAATCTTCTGCATCCAGTTGGTTAATAGTATTCTCTAGTAATGAAGCCTCGTCACGCCGTTCCACAGCTTTGCGTACAATCACGGTTTTATTATTCTCTTTGCGTTCCTCAATACCAATAATGTGTAGCAGCTCAGTGTAGAATCCACGGTTGAGCGAATTGCTGTCATTTTGGAACGATAGCTTCAAAAGATGTGTATCGCTGAATATCTTATAAAGTTCGATAAGTTTGCGTGAAGCGCTACTGTCTGTTCTATCAAGCAGGTGTTGATAGTCTTGTAAGTTGAAGTAAGTGTATTCAAGGCTATCTTTCACCTCCTCAATATAGGTTGTTGCAATTTCAGTATAGAAGAAATCGGTTTTGTTACTGGTTTTGCGTCCATCCACAAAGTCTTGAAACTCACGACGTAATTGTTTGTTCTGATAGAATTTGCGTTCAAACTCATGGGCATCAAAAATAAAGAATTCATGAATATTAGTAGCGATGAGATATTTAATATCATTGTTCTTCTTATTGACACGTTCTTTAAGATAGTATAGCAATAATTCCTGCAAAGCCTTACGATTAAGATTGTCATTAGAAATCATCTCACCTTTGTTAGTGGTGCTCTTTACCTCAACCAATAATCCTATATTGGACTTGGTAGTTTTATCCAATCGGATAGCCAAATCAATATCTTCTTCGGGAGCCATGTAGTATGGCTTGTAGAACGTTTCACTCAGAAAATTACGTAAATGTTCTTTTTGCGTGTGTTCTCTTTGCCCATCCACAATATTGTCTCTCAATGTGCGAAGGGCATTTTTGAATAAGTCAAAATCTGTTGTTTCAATCGCAACCTGTCTATATGCTTTGTTCAAAACTTGATTCGGTTTGAGTAGTCCCATAATGTTTGGTAAATGAGTTAATAAAATACAAAGGTAGTCTAAAAACTTGATAATAAAGAATGAACGTATTGGTTTAACGAAAGTTTGTTCTACTGCCAGCCATTATCAACAAACAATAGCAGCAGTAGATTTGACATGATTCTACTTATTATATTGTAATAGCCAGCCAAAGTAATCTTTTCACATCCGGATCTATCACAGGTTGGATAAGTTGTTAACCTGAAGGTAACCGACCTGATGGTATAGGAACAGGAAGAAGTCTGTAATCATGGCATTTACCCGGATAGAGAAGCCACATTTTTTATTGCCGGACTTCCGGCATTGCCTCATCCATGTGTGAAAAGGAGTTTTTTCTTTCATCGCAACGTTTCTTTCACATACCCAAAGGGGGTCGTGAATCCAGACCCGCTTCAGTTTTCTTTTTCCTCCCCATATGACACAAAACGACTATCCATGACTATTCCTGCCGGTCGTGCTTGCTTCTCATGTTTTCCTTAATCTTCTTCCTTCCGAGGTTATTCCGATGTGACGGTGATGGAGAGCCCTCGTATCCACGTAGGCCAGACCGGTCAGCGAGGAGAAGATGAACGTCCTGCGTGCCAGCTCCATCATCGGGTCGGGCAGCGGGGTTTCCATCATCCGCTTCAGTTCACTGCGGCTGATATGCTTTAATTTAGGTGCTTCTTTCTTCTCGTATGCCGTATCTTTTATCGGGTTGGGCCACAATACTTTCCTGTCTACAGCGATATATATGAGCCGGTTGGGCCAGCACACGCAATGATTCATGTGCCCGTTCCTGCGTCTCAACTCCTTCTTGAGAAAAATCTTGAACGATTCGGCGAACTCCCCGGTGATGTCTGAAAAGGTGATGTCCTTCGTTTTGCGGGATTCGATGAACTGCCTGAGATTGAGCTGTGTGGTTTTCGACTGGCGGTAGGTGGAGTTAATCTCCTTGGAGCAGTTCCTAAGACGTTCGCGTTCCACCTCTTCGGCTTACAAGAGGTATTCCGACACGGAATTGGCATCTGATACAGTGGTCTTGAGCAGTTCGACCGTAACCACTCCCTGGTTCCTCAGCAGGTTCCCATATGCCTCTTCCTGTCGGTTACGGAGGGTGGTAAGGCGGGGGTTTTCTTTGACCGTTGAAAAAATCCGTTTCCGTGAAAAAAGAAAATGGATTCAAGATAAAAACTATTTAAACCAAGAAACTTTATCGGGGAAATTTTTTCTGTAGAAATTTGCTAACGTCAAGAATATCAACTACTTTTGTAACTGAAGAGTTATTTGAGGTTATGCAGAAAAGCGCAAGTAAGCGATGGATTTTCGTCACCTAATCGTTACCTGCCTATTTTCTAAGCTCCGATTACCTTTTGACAATCAAAAGGTTAAAGAAAACTACGCTATTTTTTAAAAAACGCCCTTGTCTTTGATATGGAATTTTATTTTGGACATATAATTATACATACATACGTCCGCACAAGTCTATACGTATGTATAACTATATGGGAATATACGTGTACAAACATGTTTTCTGATGCGGGAAAAACATACTTTGGCATTCCCTATATTTTTGCAAGCAATCTTACTTTGGTTTTTGCCTTTTTCATTTTGTCTCATTTTTAGTAGTGACACTTTTTTTTGGGGGGGCTAACAAGAATAAAATAAAAAAGGCTATCTTCCCAGACAGCCAATCTTTTGTTAACCTTAAATCTAATACTATGAAAAACACAGTACAAAGATACGAATTTCTGAGATGGGTCCAAATTCTTAGAAAGAAAAAAAGCTTGTTATAACATGGTTTAGCAAATGAACTTTTTTCTTAACAAATAGCAGATTGAAAGAGTGGAATTGGTTGCTTTTTTGTTCAACGGAAATAAAACATGCTTGTTGCGGCAATAACTCATTGTATTATTCTTAATTCGATTATTTCCATTATCTTTGCACTCCCAAAATGCTTGTTGATATGCAGTTGTTAAAAGCATAATGGATATTATAGGCAGATTGTTTCCAGATAAAAAATAGATTAGAATATATGTTGTCTCATGGTATTTATTCAGTAATTTTGCTGATTTTTTCAAATGTCTTTATGACGTTTGCTTGGTATGGTCATTTAAAAATGCGACAAGAGTTCAGTTGGTTTGCAGCCCTTCCGTTGATTGGTGTGATTGCATTTAGTTGGGCAATTGCTTTTTTTGAATATTGTCTTCAGGTTCCTGCCAATCGTCTTGGGTTTAAAGATAGTGGAGGACCGTTTGATATTATGCAACTCAAGGTGATTCAAGAAGTCATCACATTGGCTGTATTTACATTATTTTCTGTTTGGGCATTTAAAACAGAACTGAAGTGGAACCATTTAGCGGCTTTTCTCTGTTTGGTCCTTGCCGTTTATTTTGTCTTTAAGAAGTAATGAGTTTTGGTTAATAATTGCTGAATCCTTTTTGATAAGCAAAGTGTCTTGTTTGGGCAATGAATCTTGTTCAGATACTTTGCTGATTCTAGGAAACAAGATGGAATCCTGTCGGGTTGGTACGTAACTTTGATAGATTTTCCAACCTTTGGCACGATTACGATTACGTCGGATGGCACGTCCTCGTTTGGTTAAAGATTCATACAGGAATTTGTCGGCATCCAGTCCTCCTATTAATGGGTTATTACTGGGAGTTACCGTTTGATCCATGCCGGCAGGTAATATTACATAGCCGTTTCGCAAACCGGGAATCAGTTTGATATTTAGTTTCCATGATATTGTCAGAGAGTCTTTTCTTTTCAAGAAAATGGGATCATTAACCGGATCTTCATGCCATGTGGTGTAAGGAGTGTAGGGAGTAAGACGCACAAAGTTAGGGCGTACCCATTTGGTTGTGTCGCCGAAGTTTTTAGGCAAGTCTTTCAGAAACTTCATCCACGGTTTGTCTTCGGACATGATTGGAGTACCTTTTATATTGTCTTTGTCCGATTGAAAGTCGAAATGGATAGACTTTACGGCTTCTGTGTTGATTTTTAGTTCTCCATCTCCATTCAATAGCTCCTGTAAACGAATCGAGTCCTGTTTGTTCCATTGTGCTTGTGCTGTCAGTATACTGATAGTGCAGAATAATATGCTAAAATTTACCCTTTGGGTCATTCGTTTTTTCTTTATGGTTATAATTGGTAACAAAAGTAATCTGGAGTGGGTTTAATGCTGGTTAAATTTGAGTTATTAATTGTTTATAATGTGAATACTTTAAATTTTATTTGGTTAATAAAAGGATTCGTTTACACCTCTTTTGTTGTCATGGAGCACACTTCATATAGACATTTAGATAGTTACTTCAATATTTGGTAATCAAGTTTTGTATTTTATTTTCAGATATAGTGACAGAGTTCATATTCATGGTATGTATTTCAATTGATGTCAGTACATTGGTCAGATAGGCGATATAGGTCTATATGGATTTATGGGGTCCATTCTGTCTGTGTGATTTATTTTCGGTATAGAATAAAAATAGCCCGTTAATTTTTAATAACGGGCTAAATTAGTGAAAATGATAATATTTATTTGGAGGAGAGTTGTGCATGCATGGAAGCAGCTGCTTTACGTCCGTCACCCATTGCAAGGATAACTGTAGCTCCACCACGCACAATATCGCCACCGGCATAAATAGTCGGGATTGACGATTGCATATTTTCATTTACGGCAATTGTTCCTTTGCGTCCCAATTCCAATCCCGGGATGGAACTGGGAACAATCGGGTTAGGGGAGACGCCTACGCTGACTATCGCCATATCAATGTCAATGGTTTCTGTTGCTCCTGGAATAGCTATCGGACTGCGACGGCCGGAAGCATCTGGTTCGCCTAATTCCATTTTCTGTAAAACGACTTGTTTCACACGCCCCTTTTCATCGGCAATATATTCTATGGGGTTATGCAGAGTCAGGAATTCCACACCTTCTTCTTTAGCATGTTTCACTTCCTCCAGGCGGGCAGGCATTTCTTCTTCCGAACGGCGGTAAATAATCATTGCACGTTCTGCTCCCAAGCGGCGTGCTGTGCGGACAGAGTCCATAGCTGTGTTACCACCGCCGATTACTGCTACACGTTTGCCGAATGTTACAGGAGTATCCGAATCCTCACTGGCTGCATCCATTAGATTTACACGAGTCAGATATTCGTTGGAAGACATGATATTGATAGAATTTTCACCCGGGATATTCATGAAGTTGGGAAGCCCGGCACCTGATGCTACAAATATACCTTTGAAATCTTCTGCTTCCAAGTCTTCCACACTGATTGTCTTTCCTACGATGCAGTCCTTCATGAATTTGACACCCATCTTGGATAAATTGTCAATTTCTACATCTACGATTTTATTGGGTAGGCGGAATTCGGGAATCCCATATTTTAATACACCCCCTATTTCATGTAAAGCTTCGAATACAGTGACATCGTATCCCTGTTTAGCCATATCTCCAGCAAATGAGAGTCCGGCGGGACCTGAACCGATAACTGCCACTTTTATGTTGTTCTTTTGCGCTACTTCCGGTACGGATATTTGACCGCTTTCACGTTCGTAATCAGCAGCAAAACGTTCCAAATAGCCTATGGCAACGGCTTCGTGTCCGGCTTTCAGATGAGTGCATTGTGATTCACACTGTTTTTCTTGAGGACATACACGCCCGCAGACAGCAGGTAATGCACTGGTTGCTTTTAAGGTTTTGGCAGCTTCAAGGAATTCACCGCGTTCTATATTTTTGATGAATTTCGGGATATTGATTCCTACGGGGCATCCGTTCATACAAGTAGGGTTGGGGCAGTCCAAACAACGTTTTGCTTCCGTTACAGCTTGCTCTTCATTCAAACCTAGATTGACTTCTTCCTTACGGCTATGTGAACGGTATTCTGCATCCAGTTCGTTCATTTTTACACGGGGGATAGCCATTCGTTCTTTAGGCTTCATGGCTTTACGTAAGCTTGCACGCCATTCGGCATCCCGGCCGTCCAGTTCTTTAGTCGCTTCACAAGTCGTCGGCTTTTCGGTGTCTAGTTTGTGAATTTCTTCTTTTTCTATATCTTTGAAAGCTCCCATGCGTTTCAACATTTCGTCAAAATCTACTTGATGGCCGTCGAATTCCGGGCCGTCAACACAAACAAAACGTGTTTTGCCTCCTACAGTGATACGGCAGGCACCACACATACCGGTTCCATCCACCATAATGGTGTTCAGAGAAACGTCGGTGGGAATTTCATATTTTTTAGTCAGCAGGCAAACGAATTTCATCATGATGGCAGGACCGATGGCGAAACATTTGTTTACCGTTTCACGTTTGATTACTTCCTCCACGCCTTCAGTCACTAATCCTTTGCGCCCGTATGAGCCGTCGTCTGTCATAATGATTACTTCATCAGAGCTTTCACGCATTTCTTTCTCAAGGATAATTAATTCTTTGGTACGTCCGGCCAATACGGTAATTACGCGGTTGCCGGCAGCTTTCAAAGCCTGTACGATAGGAAGCATCGGAGCAACGCCTACTCCTCCTCCGGCACAGACTACAGTTCCGAAATTTTCAATGTGGGTGGCTTTACCCAGCGGACCAACAACATCTGTAATATAATCTCCTTCGTTCAATTCACAAAGTCGTGTAGAAGAAAGACCAACTTCCTGTACTACCAGTGTGATGGTACCTTTTACGGGATCGGCACCGGCGATAGTAAGTGGCATACGTTCTCCTTTTTCACCGACACGGACAATTACGAAATGTCCGGCCTTACGTGACTTGGCAATCAGAGGTGCCTCTATGACCAATTTAAAGACCTTTTCCGAGAAATGTTCTTTTGAAATAATCTTATTCATTTTGCTATACTATAAGTTCGTTGTTTTTCTGAGTTGATTGTCAAATTGATAATTTATGCAAAGGTAGGATTATATTTTTTAAAGACAAAAGAAAAGCCGCCCTTTTGTGAGGGGCGGCTGATCCTATCATGATAAATCCGTTTTTGATTTTGTTGCAGTTTGTTCTTGATGTGAAAAAGAGATTATTTCTTTGTTCTGATTTTATATCCTATCATTCCATAATATAGGATGAAAAGGAAACAGGGAACACAGATCCAGTAGGAGGTCTGGAAGCTAGTTGCATCTTGAACCACACCGCGCACCCATGGCATAACCGCTCCACCGGCAATAGCCATGGTTAGCAATGAAGAGCCGGCTTTGGTGAATTTGCCGAGATCCGCCATTGCGAGAGGCCATAATGCGGGCCACATTAATGAGCATCCTAATGCCATAAAGAATATGCAATAGATTGAAATTTCAGCCGGCATGGTTGCTACTAATGCAGAACCAATGATGGCTATGATGGCACATATTTTCATTGCGGTAGCCTGGCTCAGATATTTAGGGATTAAGGTTGCGCCGCAAATGTATCCTACTACCATACCGATGGAAGGGATAAATCCGTAATTGTCACCCGGCAGCTCCAATGCTTTGGCATATCCGGTTGCAGTTGCCAAGGCTATGGTTTCCACACCTACATAAAGGAAAAGAGCAAGTACTCCTAATAGCAAGTGAGGAAATTGCATGATGGAAGTTTTACCTTCTGCATACGGACAGGCAACCGCTTCTTCCGCATCTGTGGCGGCATCCTCTCCGGCAGCTTTTACTTCAGGCAGTGGAGCCATTAAGGCGATAATGCCTAATACAACGAAAATACCGACAATAATACCAAATGGCTGGAACAAATCTTCCATTTTTATTTGGTCTATGGTTTTGCCGATTACTAAGGTGATAAAAAGAGTAGTAGCAGGCCAAGCCAGTTTGTTGCAAATACCCATGATGGAAATACGTTTTGCGGCAGACTCTATAGGTCCAAGAATAGTTACATATGGATTTACTGACGCTTGGAGTACTGCATTGGCGGCACCACAGATGAATGAGGCGAAAAGAAACCATACAATAGATTCTGTTGCGGCTGCTTGGATGAATAATCCGAAAGCGATCGCGAAAATGATGAATGAAAGAGCCATTGTTTTTTTGTAACCGATGGCTTCAATGCATTTGGTGGCCGGTATACCAAAAATTAGGAATGGAACAAACGTGGCGGCAAGCAGGAGATTGGATTCTGAAGCCGACATTTCCATTGACCGTTCTAATACCGGCATTAGGAAAGAGTTAATGCCCAATGCAAAACCAATTGCAAAAAACATCATGCCTACAAAGGCAAGAGGTACCATGAAATTTTTCTGTGAAGTATTCATAATAATAGGTTAAATGGTTAGTAATCAGGTTGAAATAATAAAAAAAGAATATCATTCTGCATACAAGACAGAATCTGTCGGGAAAGATCGGATTCTGAATAATACTCAGAATGACATTCAATATATGTAATTAGCTGTTATTAGTCAATCATCTCGAATCCGCAATAAGGAACTAATGCTTTAGGGATACGGATACCTTCCGGAGTCTGATTATTTTCTAATAAGGCTGCAACAATACGCGGCAAAGCCAGTGCGGAACCGTTCAAAGTATGGCATAATTCTGTTTTCTTTTCGGCAGAACGGTAACGGCATTTCAGGCGATTAGCCTGATACGTATCGAAATTGGATACAGAACTTACTTCCAGCCAACGCTGTTGTGCTTCCGAATACACCTCAAAGTCAAAGCAAAGTGCAGCTGTAAAACTCATATCACCACCGCAAAGGCGGAGAATGCGATAGGGGAGTTCTAATTTCTTCAACAGGCCTTCTACATGGTCCAACATTTCCTGATGTGACTGTTTGGAATGTTCGGGTTTGTCAATGCGTACCAGTTCTACTTTTGAGAATTCGTGCAAACGGTTCAACCCACGTACGTCTTTGCCGTAAGATCCGGCTTCACGACGGAAACATTGAGTATATGCGCAATTCTTGATAGGCAATTGTTTTTCGTCCAAAATCACGTCACGATAGATATTGGTTACAGGAACTTCTGCGGTTGGAATCAAGTACAAATCATCTACTTCACAATGATACATTTGTCCTTCTTTGTCGGGAAGTTGTCCTGTTCCGTAGCCCGATGCGGTGTTTACTACCGTCGGTGGCATGATTTCTTCGTAACCGGAAGCGCGGGCTTCATCCAGGAAGAAATTGATTAATGCGCGTTGAAGACGTGCCCCTTTACCTTTATATACAGGAAAACCTGCCCCTGTGATTTTCACGCCCAGGTCAAAATCTATCAAGTCGTATTTTTTGGCAAGTTCCCAATGGGGAAGCGCATTCTTGGGGAGTTCGGTTTCCATACCGCCCATTTTTTCCACCACATTGTCTTCAGCGCTTACACCTTCGGGCACACTGTCATAAGGAACATTGGGAATGGTGTAAAGCAGGTTGGTCATGTCTTCCTGTGCTTTGTCCATTTCTGCTTGTAAAGCTTTGCTGGTTTCTTTGATTTCGGCTACACGTGCTTTAGCTGTTTCAGCATCTTCTTTCTTCCCTTCTTTCATCAGTTGCCCGATAGATTTGGAGAGCGAGTTCACTTCTGCCAGGTTTTTATCTAATTGATTCTGCGTGCTACGTCTTTTGTCATTGAATGCAAGCACTTGTTCTATCGTTGCTTTTGCATCTTTAAAATGCTTCTTTTCCAGTCCGCGGATTACCTCTTCCGTATTCTCTGTAATTTGTTTAATGGTAAGCATATCTTTTCAGTCTTTTTGATATTTCTTGAATTAATGGACAAAGATAGATAAAAAAATGGTAAGGTGTATGAGTTATTCGTTACTTTTGCATCCGGATTAGAAAATGAAAAGTAAGAAAGATGAATTATCTTGAGATAGCGGGCGCTTTAATCGGTCTGCTTTATTTATGGTTTGAATATAGGGCGAGCATTTGGTTGTGGCCGGTCAGTGTCATTATGCCTGCCATTTATATAGTTGTTTATTATCAAGTGGGTCTGTATGCCGATTCTGTTATCAGTATCTATTATTTGTTGGCTGGAATTTATGGTTGGTGGATGTGGTTGCGCCATACGCCGGATAAAGGGGAGAAGCCTGTTTCCGGCACACCGTCTAAGCTGCTGTTGCCTATGTTTGTTGTGCTGCTTGTGGTGTTTGTGCTGATAGGGATTATTCTCGAAACTTGTACAGATAGTACGGTGCCCTGGTGGGATAGTTTTACAACAGCACTTAGTATTATTGCCATGTGGATGCTTGCACATAAATATGTGGAACAATGGTTGGCATGGCTGGTTGTTTCTTGTGGTATCTATATTTACAAAGATTTATATTTCACTTCTTTTTTGTATGGACTTTATGCGGTAATCGCTTGTTTCGGTTATTTGAAGTGGAAACAATTAATGAATTTATCTTATGAAAGAGTATAAATTACCGATAGGATGTGACGTGCCGGAAACAATTATTCTGGCTGATGGTGATTTCCCTTCCCATCCGTTGGCACTGGAGTGGTTGAGGCAGTGTCCTTATGTGGTTTGT
>ENA-OPVV01002341-OPVV01002341.1-human-gut-metagenome-genome-assembly--contig:-NODE-2341-length-11745-cov-1.604277_pt1 | contig 11745 bp, 10 predicted proteins | sample MGYA00241500_ERZ501992 | MGnify/ENA primary metagenome ERZ501992 (study PRJEB25962, sample SAMEA2043052) | human gut metagenome | biome: human gut; feature: human-associated habitat; material: faeces...
CTGCATTTTTTCCCATAGAACGTGTGAAGTTCTCATCAAATGTTACTGAAAATATTCTGTTATAGAATATTATAAAAAATGCAACAACTACAAGTGAAGCAATTACACACATAACGACTTCTGAACCTGTAAGTGTAAGTATTGATGTTGAACCAAAAAGTGTGGAACACACATCTCCTGATACATTTGAGGATACTGAGAACACATTTAATATAAGGTAACCAACTGCCATTGAGCCTACTGAAAGCATAGCTATTGCTGCATCACCCTTTAATTTCGTGTTAGTTCCTGTTCTAAGAAGCAATATCGCACACACTATTGTTACAGGCATAATGAATATATTTACATTAGCAATCTTTAACACTGTAGCTATTGCAAGTGCACCAAATGCAACGTGTGACAAGCCATCTCCTATGAAGGAAAATCTCTTTAACACAAGTGTCACGCCAAGAAGTGATGAGCATAAAGAGATAAGCACGCCTACGATAAGCGCATATCTTACAAATGGATATGACATATAAAACTGAAATTCCTGTATAAAGCCACTCATTACTCCTCATCTCCTTCCATCTGTCCAAATACATTGGCTTTGTCGCTTTGCATAAATTCTTTCTTAGTACCATAAAAGCTGTCTTTACTGTCAAGATAAAGAATATGTGTCGCATATGATACCGACTGAAGGTCGTGGGACACCATAATTACTGTTATTCCTTTATCGTTAAGCTCCTTTAATAGCTCGTAAAATTCTGCTGTCACCTTAGGGTCCAAACCTGTAACAGGCTCATCTAAAAGTATTACCTTGGAAGTTGCACAGAGTGCTCTTGCAAGTAAGACCCTCTGCTGTTGTCCGCCTGAAAGATTGCGGTAACATTTTTTCTTAAGGTCTGTAATATCAAGCTCTCTCATCTTCTCAATTGCAAGACTTTTCTCTTTCTTTCCGTAAAATGGCTTAAATCCGCTTCCTGCAAGTGTTCCTGACAGAACAACTTCCCATACAGTAGCTGGAAAATCCTTCTGTACAACTGTCTGCTGTGGAAGATAACCTATCTCATAATCCTTAAGGCCATCACCATATTCTATCCTTCCTGATACTTTATCTATAAGGTTAAGCAGTGTCTTTATAAGTGTACTTTTTCCAGCTCCATTTTCACCAAGCACACATAAATAATCGCCTTTATTGACCTTGAAATTAAGACCTGATACAACTGCCTTGCCCTCATATCCCAAAGCCAAATTCTCACATTCTATATATGACATTTTCTTTTCCTTTCTCAATTCCTATTTATCAATTGTTATTGATAAACATTCTCTTATAAGCATAATAAACACAAAAATTATCGTTCACGTCTGACATTAAAATCTATTGTAAAGCCTGTTTTAATACGACAAGGTTATTACTCATAACATTCAGATATGTATAATCTGCATCATCTATCCCTGCCGACTGCATTGAATCCATAGTAAGTATCTGCTGATTCTTCTGGCTTGTATTGCCCTTAATAGTGTTAGCTATTCTTTTATCGGAACCATCAATTACAAGTATGCTTCCTGTTCCTATCTCGTCTATCTTGCCAGAAAGGAATGTAACTGTCTTAAAACTTGCCTCTGTTTCTGCTGAACAGCCTGCAAATGCGGCATAATAATCAATTCCGTAATCATCAACAAGATACCTGAATGGAAATCTGTCGCCAAATATAACTGTCTTAAGCCTTGAATTCTCACATACATTTTCATAATCACTGTCAAGTCCAGCAAGCTTATTTATATACGCATCAGCGTTATCCTGGTATAACTGCGAATTATCTTTATCCAAATCCTTGACTATATCCGCAAGATACTGTGTTAATACAGCCGCATTTTTTAATGAAAGCCATATATGCTCGTCATATTCAATATCCTCGTCTGTGTGACTGTGCCCTGCCTCCAAACTGTGGTCGTCTGCGTAATTATCTTCGCTATGGTCACCTGCCGTATATTCATCTGCGTGGTCATCTGCTGTATGGTCATCACTATGCTCATCTGCGTGGTCATCACTGTGATCGTCTGCACTATGGGAATGTGTGTGTGTATGCCTGAACTGGAAACGGCTCTCCTGCATACCTTCTATTACCTCTTCCTCTTTAGTCCTGTCGCTTATAAGCTCCATCATATTGACTTTTATCATATCATTATTCTTAGTTTCCCTTACCGCATCAAGAACCCACGCATCAGACTCGCCTCCGACATACACAAACACGTCTGCTGATGAAATCTTAGTCATATCCTTAGCTGAAGGCTGGTAACTGTGTAAATCCACTCCACCATTAATAAGAAGTGTCAGCCTGAATTTATCGGAATTATCACCTATTATCTGACTTAGCCAGTCGTACTGTGGGAATGTTGTACACACAATGCTTATCCTGTCATCATCATACCCTGTATCTGATGAACAGCCTGTTAATAACAGCATTGAAAATGTACCAATCAGAAGAACAGTACTCATAAATAATGCTTTTATTCTTTTTCCTGCCATTTTTATATCTATATTAAAATGCTTATTCTGCATATTATCTTTACTCCATTCTAACCCTGCTCATCTTTGCAATTCCTGCAAAGACCGCTTAAAGTTGAGCCATTACATTCAAGTGTAAATCCATATTGTTTCATAAGATTTTTTCTTATTTCGTCCATAAATGCACAGTCAAGGTGCATAACCTTTCCACACTTACGGCACTGCATATGAAGATGTGCATCACAATTATTATGTTCATCTGATATTCTATAATAATAATTACCACTGCTTGCTGTCTTAAAACGCACAAGCACTCCATTATCTGTCATTCTGTCGAGCGTACGGTACACTGTTGACTGGTTTACATCTACATTGTTGCTTTCAAGGTAATGATATACGTCAGCCACGCAGAAGCTCTTGTCTTTCTGGAGTGAAAGATATTGTTCGATTTCCTGGGTAGCTTTGGTGTGGTATGTTTTGGGCATTATGTATAGCTCCTTTCTTGTGAGGGAGGGCATTAATTGCTAATTTACTTTAATGGCTTCCCTTTTTATAAAAAATGCGAAATGCATTGTAATTTGCATTAAATTTGCAAATCATTTGCATTTCGCATATTATCATTTAACTATAGTTCTGTCAATATGTTTATATTTATTTAACAATATTTACTGGCAAAGAAGTAAACTCTCTCATTCCTGCCAATAATGTAGATTAGGATGGGGAGCCGCCGACACTTAAGCGCAAGCGTGTCGCCGTTGCCTGTGCCAGCTCTCCCCAATCCCTCACAACCTACATTCCTCTCTCCCAATTGCCCAATCAAATATTCTTTATCATATTCTTACAACTATTATAAGTTATAACAAAATACCCTCCATATATCAAAAGTATAAACACTCCGGTCATTATTATTGACTGTACCATATATTCCGTACCAAGCAGTTCCATCACCATATAGCTTACCCTCATTCCGAATATTGAGTGTATTATTGCAAGAGACATTGGTATTCCAAAGAATATCGCTGTCTGCTTTAATACTGCGTGATTGATTTTGCTATTGTCTGTTCCAAGATTTTTAAGTATCTTATATCTGCCAAGATTGTCGGCACTTTCTGACAGTTCTTTTAATGCAAGTATTGCCGCTCCTGATATAAGGAATATAAGTCCAATGTACAATGCTATAAATGCTATCATAGCACCAAGTCCCATTGAATTCTCTTTTACTGAAATAAGCGTATTAATATCCATTATAATACCTTCTTTACCAGCACCATTCGCTATCTTTACAATCTTTTTATCAACTGCCTCACGTTCATCACCCTCTGGTATATTATAATTACCAATATAATATTCACCTGTTGGAAGCATTGTTTCAAGTACTTCGTCTGGCACAACCACAATTCCTATATTTATATGGTTAGATGACATCTGGACAAAACCATCCGAACAACGATTATATTTTGGCTTTAACAATTTCCCATTTAAAGCAATCTTTACTCCCTTATCTAAGGCTTTGTTTCGCACTTCTGCCATCGACTTAAAGTCTGCAACAATTATATATTCATCAGAACTAAGACTGTATTGTTCATTACCATACAGAGCTGCCACCTTGTTATAATCACTAAGTTTCATAATATCTTCAGAATAATATGCATCAAAATATGATGAATCAATATTATCTGCGATATCCGGATTATCAGCCTTCGCTGCTTCTGTATTTCCTAAAGTATCATTAATTGTAAGTTCACTTGTATTGTATACATACACATCTACTATATCTTTAAGAATATCTTCAAGGTCAATATCTTTTCTCTTATAATAATCTTTAATCAATTCTGCCTCATCATCTGAATAAAGTTCCTTCTCTATCTGCACATCTGCTGGTGATAACATATCAATATTGTGTACAAGTGAATTACGCACTGTAAGTCCGCTTGATAATACGCATATTGTTATAAACATCATAAGGCATATAACTGTCATTGCGAACACGTTGCTGTTCATACGGCTGCTCATCTGACGGAACACAAAGCTGTTAAGCCCCTTATAGTACACCTTTTTCATAGAATGTACTGCTGAGAACATAATTCCTGATAATGACCAGAAGAATAAAAATGTGCCTGCACAGCCCATTACTATATATTTGGCAAGGTCAGTAACTAACTCAAGATTCCTGCTATCTGATACCTTATAGTAGGCAAATGCAAGCAGTACAACTGATATTATCCATACAACTGCACATATATATGGATTTTTGTTAGTTGCTTTTTCTGCCTTTCTGCTTCCTGTAAGAAGGTCTATAAGCTTATATTTGTTAACGCAGAACATATTAAAGAGTATTACGATAACATATATAATTGCAAAATATATCAATGTCTTTACAAATGCCTGATGAGAAAATACAAATCTGTATTTCTCAATGTTAACCCCAAACATATTGGCAACAAATATACTTGTAACCTGTGAAAGTCCTATTCCTGCCATAAGTCCTATTCCTAACGATATAACACCTATAATCAGTGTTTCAAGAAACAGTATAAGTGATATTTTCCTTTTTCCCATTCCAAGAAGAATGTATAATGCAAATTCCTTTTTTCTCTTCTTCATAAGGAAATTACTTGCATATATAACAAGAAATCCAAGTATAAATGCAACAAATACACTTACTCCCGAAAGTGTTGTATTAATAAGCTTTACTATCTCTCTTGTGTCTTCTGATATTTTAAGCATAGTTGTCTGTGTTTCGATTGCATTAAAAAGATAAAATATCGCAACACCGAGTATTAACGTGAAGAAATATACTGCATAATCCTTCAGGCTTTTTTTCATATTAGAAAATGATAGTTTAAAGAGCATCGCCCGCGTCCCCTCCCAATAATGAAACAACATCTATTATCTTGTTAAATAAGGTCTTCCTGTCATCAGCGCCACGGTTAAGCTCGTGGAATATCTTACCATCCTTGATAAATATAATTCTGCTTGCATAACTTGCAGTAAATGAGTCGTGTGTTACCATAAGTATTGTCGCCTGCAATTCCCTGTTAAGCATATTAAACCTTTCAAGAAGAAGCTTAGCAGCTCTTGAGTCAAGAGCTCCTGTCGGCTCATCGGCAAGCACCAGACTTGGACTTGTTATAATTGCCCTTGCAGAAGCAACTCTCTGTTTCTGTCCACCTGACATCTGGTAGGGATATTTATTTAATATCTCTGTTATATCAAGCTGTTCTGCTACATTTTTTACTGCCCTGTCAATTACCTCAGGAGAATCATTTCTGATTGACAATGCAAGTGCAATATTCTCATATGCTGTAAGTGTGTCCAGAAGATTAAAATCCTGAAATATAAATCCCAGCTTATCTCTTCTGAATCTGTTAAGAGCACTTCCTTTAAGCTGTGTGATATTATTGCCGTCTACATATATATTGCCACTTGTAACCTTATCAATTGTAGATATGCAGTTAAGAAGTGTTGTCTTACCGCTTCCCGAAGCACCCATAATAGCAACGAATTCACCCTTGTTTACATCAAACGATATATCATCTATCGCTTTAGTCAGGTTATTCCTGCTGCCATAGTATTTCTCTACATTTTGAATTCTCAAAATATTCTCACTCATATAAAATCCTCCATTTCTGTATACGAAACCTCTAAGGCTCATATCTGCCAATCACTTGACTTCCTCTACATTGTAATAAGGATTTTGTTATCTGTCGTAATTCTAATATTACGCAATGTTACATTTTTGTAATATTGGCTTTGTATAATATTAACTTTCTGTAATATTAATTCTTTATAATATCGGACTTTTCAATATTAACCGGGTTGTAATAGCTGTCCCCGTAAAATGTTATTTCAACCTCTGTATATTCTCCCTCAATTGACTTTATCTCTATATTATGTCCAAGCTTGCCACACATATTTTTAGCAATATACAAGCCCATTCCTGTTGATTTGGCGTTATTTCTTCCGTTAGAACCTGTATAAGATTTAATGAATACCTTATCTATATCTTTAGCTGGTATTCCAATTCCGTTATCCTTTATATGAAGCACAGCATACCCCACTTTGTCTGTGCCACTGTCCTGTCTTTGCTCTGAATATACTTCGATATAAGCCTCTCCTGATGTCTTTTTGTATTTAATACTGTTGCTTATAATCTGGTTGACTATGAATTCAAGCCATTTGGCATCAGTATTAACATAAGTATCTATGTCGTGGACATTAAGACTTATGTTGTTGCTTAATATTATGTCTTTATTCTTAACTGCCGTCTTGTTAATAATTGTTTTGAGATTAACTTTTCCAAATGAGTAGTCTTTCTCTGCATTTTCTGACCTCACATAATAAAGTACCTTGTCTGCATAATCATCAAGCCTGTTAAGCTGTGTAATAAATTTCTTATCTATATGCTCTTTGTCATTGTGGCACATAAGCGTAAGGCTTGCTATTGGAAGCTTTATCTCGTGAACCCACATTTCTATGAAATCTTTAAAATCCTGCTGTCCCCTCTCATACTGGTTAATATGCTCAATCATAGATTTATTAATGTCATACATCGCTGTATACACAAGGTTTCCCTCATAGAATTCCGGCTCGTCCAGTGTTTCAATAACAAGATATTTCTTATCAATCCTCTGTGTATTATCAATAAGACTGTTATAGAAATTCCGTTTTCTGCAAAAATCCCATATGAACATTATAATAAAAAATATGGCTGCAAGTCCAGCCATAAGTGCCGCCATCTGTACTCCGAAGTTAAATGCACACAGAAGCCCACATATAAGTATTATATATACAATAATAAGTATAATTTTAAACAACTCATCTTTTATATATTCTTTTAATTTCATACAAGACAATACCCCTGTTTCTTTCTTGTTTCTATCGCATCTTCGTATCCGAAATCCGAAAGCTTCGCTCTTAACCTGCTTATATTAACAGTGAGTGCATTATCATTAATATATTCCTCGTTATCCCACAGTGCCGTCATAAGTTCATCTCTTGATACAATCTTTCCTATATTGTTAAGCAGACTTAAGAATATTATCATCTCATTCTTGGTAAGCACGAGCTCTTTCTCCCCACGGCTTAATGTTCCTTTCGCAGTATTAACAGCTGCTTGCCTATACTGGTATATTCCCTTCTCACCTGTATCTTCCTCACTGCTGTCCTGCTTTCTTGTCCTCTTTATTACAGCTGATATTCTAAGCATAAGTATTGTCGGGTTATGTGGCTTGGTTATATAATCATCTGCCCCATAGCTCATTGACAGCACCTCATCACTCTCTGATGTTCTACTCGTCACCATAATTACCGGTATATCCGCCTCTTTTCTTAACTTTCTTAATACAAGCTCTCCATTAAGCTCTGGAATGTTAATATCCAGAAGCACAAGATCTGGCTTTGATTTTATAATCTGTCCTGCCGTATCTGAAAATGTACTTATATATTCTGCCTCATATCCTTCATTACGCAAAAGTTCAATAAGCTCATTTCGTAATACCTCATCATCCTCAACAACTAATATCCTGCTCATTATTCTTCTCCATTTCCGCTCACATTTCTGCCACGCTTATGTCACACTTATATGTGGCTTTTACCTGCTTTAAAAATGTAATAAATAATCCCTGCCGCATCTGCTAAGAACCAGCCGATAGGAATAGCCACCCATATTCCAATAACCCCGATTGCTGATATTCCAGATAAAGTGTATGCAAGCACAACTCTTGTTCCAAGTGATATCACTGTAAGCACAACTGACATCATCGGCTTATTGATTGCCCTGTAATAGCCATACAGCATAAATAATATTCCAATTCCTATATAAAATGTTCCCTCTATTCTAAGATACACAGCTCCCGCATTAATTACGTCCACGCTTGAATTATCAACAAATATGCCCATAAATGTGTCTGCAAATCCACATACAACTGCACTTATGCACATGCAGAATATAATAACGCTTACTACTGACTGCTTTATTCCTTTCTTAATACGCTGTCTCTGCCCTGCCCCGTAATTCTGTGCAACAAATACTGAAAACGCATTTCCAAAATCCTGTACCGGCATATATGCTATGGTATCTATCTTTACAGCCACTGCAAATGCTGCCATAATCACTGTACCAAAACTGTTTACTATTCCTTGTACGCATAATATTCCAAAATTCATAACTGACTGCTGAAGACAGGTAAAACCTGATAAAGAAAATATATTCGTTATATTTTCTTTATTAAACTGCATATCGTCTTTATGTATCCTGTATTCAGGATAAGCCGCAATCATATATATAAATATCCCTATTCCAGATATATACTGTGCTATCACTGTTGCTGCTGCCGCACCCTTAATTCCCATATTAAAACCTGCCACAAACAATATATCTAAAAATATATTAAGCACAACTGATACTGATAGAAATACAAGGGGAACTACCGAATTGCCAATTCCCCTTAATATATTAGACACATAATTATATATGTATATTGCAATAAAACCTATAAACACATATATAAGATATTCTTTCATATCTCCGGCAATTTCATACGGAACCTGCAAAAGTAATATAATCTTATCAACTAATATATAGAACAATGCCATAATCACAACAGCAATTGCACCTATCATAGATGATGATAAGAATATTCCATTACGGATAGCCTTAACATCTTTTCTGCCATATGCCATAGACACAAATGAACTGCTGCCAAGACACAAGCCTATAATTACTGATGTAAGAAATGTCATAAGCGTATATGACGAACCTACTGCCGCCAGTGCATTATCACCTACATATCGTCCAACAACCCACGTATCTACAAGATTGTAAAGCTGCTGTAATACATTTCCTAACATAAGAGGAAGTGCAAATCCCCATAAGCCTCTCGTTATATTTCCTTTTGTCAAATCCGTACTTCTTGCCATAATACTGCTCCTTAAGTAATTCTCTTGTAAAAAAGACTTCTTAAATAATAGTTACCAGAAATTAAGCTTTAAAATTATTATTCAAGATTTAATTTCTTATCGAGTATATATATTGAGGCAACCACAAACGCAATAAACATAACTACTGACACCACAACCGAACCTGTCATAATATGTCCGAATTCTTCAAACGTAAATGCCACATCACTTCCCGTTACAGATTCCTTAATCATCTCTTCAAACATATTACCATTCCCCTTTATTGGCGTAAGTAAAAGCACAATAACATTCAATATCTGTCCAACAATATACACTGCAATATATGTTACAAATGAGAATGCATCCCTGTTGCCATTGGCTGTATATCCCATACACATACAGAAAAAGAACATTGCATACATATATATCCCTGACAATATAATCAATATAATTATTAATGTGCAGAAACTGCCTTTATATCCTAACACATTTAACTGCTCATTAATACTCTCTGGCACTCTCCATATCCAGTCCACCCTTGCAATTGCTATACATACAGAAACAACAATCACTACAAAATTAACAAGATATATAATATATCCTGATATAAGCTTGCATACATATATAAGCCATACAGGAACTGGAAGTGTGTGGGTAAGATAACCCTCATCTTTTAACATACTTCTTCTAAAATATAATATCACAAATACTATGCTTACAATAAATAAAACTACGCATACAATTACATAAACTGCTATCATAACCGGATATGCCACTGGTGTAATGCCATTATCCGGAACATATTCTGATAATATGTGTAATGCCCAGCACCCAAATGCCGCAAGTAATGTAACTATATATAATGCAATGTGTTTTTTAAATAATTCTTTCAAATCATATTTTATTAATCTGCCTGCTGTTAATAACATACGAACACCTCCCTGAATAATGCGTCAACACTCTTATTGTATTTGGTTCTTATATCATCAACTGACTCCTTAAGATACACCTCGCCCTGCTTTATAAATACAACCTCGTCAAGAACATTTTCTATATCACTTATAAGATGTGTTGTTATAACAACTGTCGCATCTTCATTGTAATTGCTTATTATTGTCCGTAAAATGTACTCTCTTGCCGCAGGGTCTACACCTCCCATAGGCTCATCTAAAAGATACAGCTTTGCTTCCCTGCTCATAACAAGCACTATCTGCACCTTTTCCCTTGTTCCTTTAGAAAGTGACTTTATCTTATCCTGCTCATTAATTCCGAACTTCTCAAGCATATCAAGTGCTTTCTGCTTGGAAAAATCCTCATAGAAATCCGCAAAATAATCAACTGCTTCCTTTACCTTCATAGATGGATTAAGGTATGTTCTTTCTGGAAGATATGACACTATCTTCTTAGTATTGACACCAACCGGATACCCATTAATTGTAATCTGTCCTGACGTTGGCTTAAGCACGCCTGCCATCATCTTAATAAGTGTACTCTTGCCACTTCCGGTACTTCCGATCACAGCGATCGTCTCACCTTTTTCTGCTTTGAAGGAAATATCTGTCAGTACATTTTCTCCAGCTTCCGGATATGCAAAACTTACCTAATTCTTTAATCTCCACCAAATTGCTCATATATCCTCCATTCCAAGATAAATTAAAGCACTGTTATAATTTCCCTGTTATAACTTTTATTCCTCTATACGGCTGATATATTCCTTATACTCTGCAATTGCTTCTTCTGGAGTAAAACCTATCTTTTTCATTCCATTATAGAAGCTCTCACAAAGCTCCAGAGCCATATCCTGCTTTAACCTGTCTATCTGTTTACCTCTGTCTGAAACGAATCTTCCAGATGTTCTCTGTGATTCAAGATAGCCTTCTCTTTCAAGCTCTGATAAAGCCTTCTGCATTGTGTTAGGATTAACTCCTGCCTCCAATGCCAGCTCCCTCACCGGCGGAATCTTATCGCCAACCTCAAGCTTTCCGCTGGCTATCTGAACTTTAAAATGCTCCATTATTTGCAGATATATAGGGACATCGTTACTAAAGTTCCAACTCATAACTTATTCCTCCTGCTTATAATCAATATTGATAATTCCCATATGGTAGTAATGCATAAACAATATATGCGCCTTACATTGTATTATTGTATTACTCTATTAGTACAATAATACACAGTTAATAAAATGTCAATATATTTATTTATCATCTCTGTGCTCTCCGCCCCACTTGCACATTGCAACAAGAACCGGTACTAAAGACTTTCCTCTTTCTGACAGGCTGTACTCTACTTTTGGTGGAATTTGAGGATACTCTTTTCTTACAATAAGCCTGTCCGCCTCCATCTCCTTTAAT
>ENA-OPVV01002342-OPVV01002342.1-human-gut-metagenome-genome-assembly--contig:-NODE-2342-length-11744-cov-2.540936_pt1 | contig 11744 bp, 12 predicted proteins | sample MGYA00241500_ERZ501992 | MGnify/ENA primary metagenome ERZ501992 (study PRJEB25962, sample SAMEA2043052) | human gut metagenome | biome: human gut; feature: human-associated habitat; material: faeces...
CACATGATATCATATTTTTTCTTCAATTACATCCACCTAATTTTAATACACTGCCATTCGACTTGCTGGGATTTCTTTAGTCGTCAAAAGGTTTTGGACTAAACTTACTCTCGTAGTCAGGTCCACAAATTTCTTCAGATTTTTTTTGAGCCACTCAACCTGCATAGTTAACTGACCAACCTTTTTTGCATACTCTGCTTTTTCCTTGCGTTCTTCGGCAAGCTTATCCTTGAGGTTTTCCTCACGCTTGTCATCAAACACGGCGGTAGCATTGTTAAGAAATTCTTTCTTCCAATTGCGGAGCAGATTTGGTTGGATATTATTCTCGGTTGCAAGGGTGTTGAGATCTTTCTCGCCCTTAAGCAGCTCGATTACTAGGTCTGATTTAAATTTGGCACTAAAGTTTCTTCTTTGTCTGGACATACTGATGAATCCTCTCTTTCATACTGATTTTAGTATATCAGATTCATTAAAAAATGTCCGAAAAAGTGTCTTAATTTATGAGACCATTATACTTGGTGATCATGGGGAATTTGAAACATTCAAGAAACAGTTGATGAAGGAAATTATTCTGATCTGTACCTATGAAGCCGAAGGAGAAAATCCGGAATTAGTTCTCTATAAAAAGAGATAAAAATTGCGAAAAGATAGAAATTCTATAAAAAATCCGCTATACTGGAGAGGAGTTGCTATTGCAGAATTTGCAGTAGCGACAGATGCTTCGTATAGCGGATTTTTTTATAATGGATGATTGAGAAAATTGAAAGTTGGAATTGAGTCAATGGATGAAGTGGGCAGTATTGACTGGATAGTGGGAAAGTTCCAAAGAAGTCAATGAATAGATATTCGAAAAGCCAAAAATAAATCAACAAGTAAGGAGACAACTTATGTCAGAACAGGAAAAGAACACTGAGCAGGGCGTCCACAAGCGCCGTGCAAGGTATAAAGGAAAATATCCACGAAAATTTGAAGAAAAATACAAAGAATTACAGCCGGAAAAATATCAGGATACCATTGCACATGTCATTCAGAAAGGAAATACACCTGCCGGAATGCACATTTCAATCATGGTGCAGGAAATTCTGGATTTTCTGAAAATCCAGCCGGGAGAGGTGGGATTTGATGCAACACTTGGTTATGGCGGACATACAAAAGCAATGCTGCAATGTTTGGAAGGCAAAGGGCACATCTATGCGACAGATGTAGATCCAGAAGAATCTGCAAAGACAAAGAAACGTCTGGAAGAACAAGGATTTGGAGAGGATATTTTAACGATCCGCCTTCAGAATTTCTGTACTATTGATGAGATTGCAAAGGAAGTTGGGGGCTTTGACTTTATTCTGGCAGATCTGGGTGTGTCTTCCATGCAGATTGACAACCCGAAGAGAGGATTTTCTTTTAAAGTGGACGGACCTCTGGATCTTCGCCTGAATCAGGAAAAAGGGATCAGTGCAGCCGAGAGACTGGATACAATTTCAAGAGAAGAACTTGCCGGGATGTTATATGAAAATTCGGATGAGCCGTACTGTGAAGAACTGGCAAAGGCAATCACCGAAGAAATCCGGAAAGGACACCGGATTGATACTACGACAAAGCTGCGTCAGGTGATCGAACAGACCTTGTCTTTCCTTCCGGAAAATAAGGAGAAAAAAGATATCATCAGGAAGACCTGTCAGCGGACTTTCCAGGCACTTCGAATTGACGTGAATCATGAATTTGAAGTACTCTATGAATTTATGGAAAAACTGCCGGGCGCTTTGAAACCGGGGGGAAGAGTAGCGATCCTGACGTTCCATTCAGGAGAAGACAAACTGGTGAAGAAAGCTTTAAAAGCGGGATATCGCGAGGGAGTTTATTCCGAATATGCCAAAGATGTAGTCCGACCTTCGGCAGAAGAGTGTGCACAGAATGGGCGTGCAAGATCTACGAAGATGCGCTGGGCTGTGAAGGCGGAGTAAAAGTAAGTGTAGGCTGATTAGAATATTGACAAAACAAAAATCAAGGATCATAATGCGGTGCAGGAAGAAAAGTTTTTAAATGTGTTAAAATCCAGAATGGTAGATGGGATCATTTATGTCAGTTCGGATTATGCGACCAGTAACAAGCTACTTGCAGATTTATCAATCCCAGTTGTATTTATTGATCGTAAGATTGAAAAGAGTGGTAATATGGGAAGTGTGCAGATTGATAATTATCAGGCTATGAAGGAAGTCGCTGAGTATATCAGTAAAAAAGGATGCAATGGATCGGATTGAAAATATTCTTGGATTTAAGAGATTTGAGCGTCACGTTGGATAAAAAAAGAAGAGTAGAAAGATGCTGCAAAGTTATCAAAACAGATAACAGAGCGGCATCTTTTGTTATTTGAAAAATGATTAAAATATCTAACAGAAAATTATAAGCCGATTTGTACTTTAGTCTACAAATTCAGATGCCGGCGTGATATACTGTATGGAAAAGTTATGAAATATCTGGTATCAAAACGGAAGCAAGGAGGAAAGAAAAAGTATGAACAATTTTTTGCCACAGAAGAGGGGAATGCAGGTTGTCTGGATCATAGTGGGCTGTCTGATCTACGCAGTTGGTCTGAATGTATTTATTATCCCTATGAATTTATACAGCGGGGGAGCAGTCGGTCTTGCACAGCTGTTAAGTTATGGAGCAGGACAGATCGGGATTAAGGAAATTGCAGGTCTGAACCTGTATGGTATCATTTATTTACTGCTCAACATTCCGATTTTATTTATTGCATGGTTTAAAATCGGAAAGACATTTTTTATAAATACAATCCTTGGAACGGTAGGAATCAGTTTATTTACTTCAATCGTACCAACTCCGGCAACAGCAGTGATCGCTGATCCGGTCATTGGAATCATCATCGGTGGTGTTGTAACCGGAGCCGGAATCGGAATCATGCTGACGGCAAAAGGAAGTGGTGGTGGAATCGAGGTTATCGGTATCTGGATGGCGAAAAAATATGCGGGAATGTCCGTTGGAAAACTGGGAACCATCTTCAATCTGATACTGTATGCCATTTATCTTTTAGTTTTTGATATCTCAACGGTGATTTATTCGGTCGTCTACCTGTTCTTCTACACAGTAACTCTGGACAGGATGCATTTTCAGAACATCAATGTGAGAATGCTGATTTTCACGAAGAAGAAGGGAATCGCAGAGGCAATCATGAAAGAAACCGGACGTGGTGTTACGCAGTGGAATGGTGAAGGTGCATTTACGAGTGAACACAATTATGTTCTGGTGACGATCGTGAATAAATTTGAAGTAGAAGATATCCTGAACATGGTGTATTTACTGGATCCGGAAGCATTTACTACGGTAGATGAAGGGGTTAAGGTGTACGGAAACTTCCAGAAGAGAGTTTAGGAGAGTCAGGAATAAATGTATAAAATATTGATTGTTGAAGACGATAACACGATCGCAGAGCGGCTGGCATCGCATTTGAAAAAGTGGAATTATAAGACAGTATGTGTACGTGATTTCAAAAATGTAATGGAAGAATTTAAAAAGACAGATCCACAGCTTGTAATCCTGGATATCGGGCTTCCATTTTACAACGGATTCTACTGGTGCCAGGAGATCCGGAAGCTGTCCAATGTGCCGATCATCTTTCTGTCATCGATGAATGACAACATGAATATCGTGATGGCAATGAACATGGGCGGAGATGAGTTTATCGAGAAGCCGTTTGATCTGAACGTAGTGACAGCAAAGGTGCAGGCGGTGCTTAGAAGAGCATATGCACTTCAGGGAACGGCAAATATCATTGAGCATGGAGAAATGCTGCTGAATCTGGGAGATGCATCACTTACAATAGCCGGGCAGAAGATTGAACTCACCAAGAATGAGTTCAAGATTTGTCAGATGTTTTTTGAGAGCGCAGGAAAATTTGTGACCAGAGATGCGATCATGACCAGACTCTGGGAAAGTGACGAATTCATCGATGATAATACACTTACAGTAAATGTGGCGAGACTTCGGAAAAAGCTGGAGGAAGCCGGAATGCATGATGTGATCCGGACAAAGAAAGGAATCGGGTACATGCTGGTATGACAGAGATTTTAAGGGCATTTTGGAAAGAAAAAAGACCGGAGAGAATAGCGGTTCTTGTTTCGGGCATTCTCTTTGCAGTCATCTTCTGGATCTATGAAATTCCGGTGGAGATTGCAGGATATGCGTTCCTTCTGGTGATTTTATGGAATGTGATCTGGTTTACACTTGTTTTCATACGATATGAAAAAAGACAAAGAATACTGGAAGAAAATCAGGGAAAAATCCGGACAGAGGCAGGAGGATTTCCGGAGGCAGAAAGCCGGGAAAGCGAAATGTACCAGGAATTGATCCGGCAGCTTTACGAAGAGAAAAAAGAGCTGGAATCCTCTGTGCAGATTGAAAAACAGGAGCTGTCTGATTATTACAGCATGTGGGTTCATCAGATCAAGACTCCAATTGCAGCACTCGGTGTCCTGATCCAGAGCGGGGAAGAAGTACAGGAAAGCCCGAAAGCACAGGAACTTACCCGAAGCATGAAAATGGAGGTGTTCCGGATTGAACAATATGTGGATATGGTACTCACCTATCTCAGAATGGGTTCTGCAACCTCCGATTACGCCTTTCGGATCTGCAGCCTGGAAGAAATCGTCCGCCAGGCAGTCCGCAAATATTCCCAGATGTTCATCATGACCAGAACAAGACTTCACCTTGAAATCCAGGATCAGAAGATCCTGACCGATGAAAAGTGGCTGACCTTCGTCATCGAACAAATTCTCTCCAATGCAGTTAAATACGCAAGAGGCGGAGAAATATCAATCTACACAGAAGACAAAATTCTGGTAATTGCTGACGATGGAATCGGAATCGCCGAAGAGGACCTCCCAAGAATCTTCGAAAAAGGCTTTACCGGTTACAATGGAAGAGCAAATAAAAAGTCCACTGGAATAGGATTATATCTCTGTAAGTCAATCATAGATCGTCTCCATCATACTATCTGGATTGAATCAAAACCAGAAAAAGGAACAAAAGTATACTTAAATTTTGACCGTGAACATCGGCGGATAGAGTAAAAAATTCAATCGGTGAAAGATTTAGAAAACCTTCAACAACGGAATCAAACTGTAATTTACTTTTTGGCAGGGATCGACCAATCGAAAATGCTCATCCATTTGAACTACACAGCCGCCAGAAAAAATAAATATGGAAAATTCCATGTTTGTGCAATGGAGATGAAACACAGGAATCATGGAGGCCATTGCCGAACATGATTCCCGTCCTAAGTGGTTCATCGGAATGGTTTGCACAAAGGAATTTGGAATATTTATTTTTTCTGGCGGCGTCTCTTTCACCAAATGAGTCTTTTCCAACCCGATCCTTACAAAAATGTAAGAAACCCCACACAAATTGTCATTTACTTCGATGGAAGGAAATCACTTACTTTTTTATAATGACTTTATCAAATAAAAAAGAAGGGCAGGTCATAAAAACTATGGCATTACTTGACGTAAAGAACGTAAAAAAGATATACACAACCCGTTTCGGAGGAAATCAGGTAGAAGCGCTGCATAACGTCAGCTTTTCCGTAGAAGCAGGCGAATATGTAGCAATTATGGGAGAAAGCGGAAGCGGCAAAACTACACTTCTGAATATCCTGGCGGCACTTGATAAGCCGACCGGTGGAAAGGTTTACTTAAAAGGGAATGATCTCGGCAAGATCCGGGAAAAAGAGATGGCAGCATTCCGGCGGCAGAATCTTGGATTCGTCTTTCAGGATTTCAACCTTTTGGATACACTGACCCTGAAGGATAATATTTTCCTGCCGCTGGTCCTGTCTGGAAAGAAATACACGGAAATGGAGAGCCGGATCGCGCCGATCGCAGAGCAGCTGGGGATCAGTAAGCTTCTGAACAAATATCCATATGAAGTATCCGGTGGGCAGAAGCAGAGAGCAGCCGTTGCACGTGCTCTAATCACACAACCGCAGCTGATCCTTGCCGATGAACCGACCGGTGCGCTGGATTCCAGATCGACGGATGAACTTCTGGGACTCTTTAATGCGATCAACGATAACGGGCAGACGATTGTCATGGTAACGCACAGTGTCAAAGCAGCGAGCACGGCAAAGAGAGTCCTCTTCATCAAGGATGGGGAAGTTTTCCATCAGCTTTACCGTGGCAATCTGACCAGTGACGAGATGTACCAGAAGATCACCGATACCTTGACGGTTCTCACTACAGGAGGTGAGCACCGTGAATAGATCGATTTACACAAAGCTTGCCATTTCCAATCTGAAAAATAACCGGAAGTCATATATTCCCTATGTATTGACGGCCATTTTAACGGTGATGATGTATTATATGATGGCAAATCTGGCGGCAAATTCGCCAATGAACCAGGAAGCATTACAGATCATTTTAAGTCTGAGTGTTCATGTAATTGAAATATTTGCACTGATCTTTCTATTTTACACCAACAGTTTTCTGATCAAAAGAAGGAAAAGAGAAATCGGAGTGTATCACATTCTCGGAATGGGGAAACCGCAGCTTGCGAAAATGCTGGTGATCGAGACGGTTGTAACCGGTGCGGTCAGTATTCTGGGTGGAATCTTTTTCGGAACTGCGCTTGCAAAGCTGATGTATGCACTTCTGAAAAGAATGATTCATTATGACGATAAACTGGCATTTCGGATGTCATGGGAGATTGCCGGAAATACCGTTCTCTTTTTCACGCTGATCTTTGCATTGACTCTGATCTATAATCTTTTGCAGATCCGGCTTGCCAATCCGATCGAGCTTCTGCATGCGGGGAGTCAGGGCGAGCGGGAGCCGAAAACCAAATGGCTTCTGACTGTGGCTGGCATCATTTTCCTTGGGATCGGTTATTACATTGCGATTACGACAAAAGAACCACTTAAGGCGCTTCAACTTTTCTTTGTCGCAGTAATCTGTGTCATTATCGGAACCTATGCACTTTTTACAGCAGGGAGTATAGCTTTTTTAAAGCTGCTTCGGAAAAATAAAAATTTCTATTATAAAACAAAGCATTTTATATCCGTATCCGGCATGCTTTACCGGATGAAGCAGAATGCAGTCGGGCTGTCAAATATCTGTGTGCTCAGTACTATGGTTCTGGTGACCATTTCGTCTACCGTATCTTTGTACATCGGAAAGGAGGATGTCTTAAGAACAAGGTATCCGCAGGAAGTGTATATTACAAATTCAGTATCTGATGATGCGGAAAATCAGAAGCTGCACGACATGGTGGAAAAGATCTGCCGGGATAATCAGGTAGAGATCACAGATGAGAAGAGCTGGCATATGGCAGAGTTTGTTAAGATAAAAAACGGAGAAGAATATACCTCTGCGATGATAAAGGATAATTCGTCATCCGATGTGGTGTTTTTTGATGTGATTAGGTTGGCAGATTATAATAAGCTGACCGGCGAAAGGTTGGAGCTTGGGGATAAGGAAGCTATTCTTTTTACAAATGGGGAAAATTATGGAAAGGATACGATCCGGATTGATGAGGAAACATGGATGGTCAAGAAGGAACTGGATACTGCACCTTTTGGAAAGAAGAGTGATTCTAATACAGAAAATGTATATTATATGATCGTCAGTGATGAAAAAGAGTTTATGAAAGATTATCTGGAAAAATACCAGCTCGAGGCAGAGGACAAACCGGTAAAATGGAGGGAGTCATTCAATTTAAGGGGCAGCGAAGATCAGAAGCTGAAAGCTGTCAAAGAGCTGAAAGCACAGGCAGAAAGTGAATTTGAACATACTGGTGTACAGGGAAGATATCTTGAAAAAGAGACTTTCTTTGGTTTGTATGGCGGTGTGTTTTTTATTGGAATGTATCTTGGAAGCCTGTTTCTGATGGCAACGGTGCTGATCATTTATTACAAACAGATTTCCGAAGGCTTTGATGACAGAGAACGCTATCAGATCATGCAGAAGGTAGGGATGAGCAAACGCGAGGTCAAAAGTTCAATACGCAGCCAGATCCTGATGGTATTCTTCTTGCCGCTTGTGATGGCGATCATTCATATTGCAGTTGCATTTCCGGTGATCACAAAGCTTTTAGCCGTATTTTATCTGAAAAATACAAAGCTGTTCTTCGGATGCACTGCCGGTACAGTGGGAATCTTTGCCGTCTTTTATGTGATCGTATTTGTGATAACAGCAAAAGAATATTATAAAATCGTTGAATAGAAGAAAAAGACAAAAAGGTGACGAAAGTCATCTTTTTGTCGTATACAGAGGTATTTCTTGCTAAGAACGACCGTTCTGTAGTAGAATACAGATAGACCAATTGAAAAGGATTGCGAGAGTGCAAAGCACGTAGCAATCTGGTATCAAAAGGGTTAAAATACCTTTTGACCTCAACATCATTGAAAAGATAAAATTACAGAAAGCAAGGGACGTATAAATGATAGAAAAAGGGCTGGTATATGGAAGATTTCAGATTCTGCATCTCAAACATGTGGAATATATTCTGGCGGCAAAGATGCGCTGCAAAAGGCTTTATATAGGAATCACTATGTCGGATGATCTGCACGTATCAGGGGGTGAGGAAGACAATTACCGGGTAAGACGGAGCGCTAATCCTCTGACTTATATTGAGCGTTATGAGATGCTTCGTGATACGTTGCTCAGTTTCGGAGTGCCGAGAGAAGAGTTTGAGATCATCCCATTTCCGATTGACAGAGTGGAATATCTGGGGCAGTATCTGCCGGAGGGTGCGGTCTGCTTTATGAGTATCTGTGATGAATGGACTGCGAACAATGAGAAGCGTTTTGAGAAGCTTGGAATTCCGGTGGAAGTTCTCTGGAGAAGGACCAAAGAGGAAAAAGGGGTATCAGGTTCCCAGATCCGGCAGAGGATCCTGGCAGATGAAAAGTGGGATGATCTGGTGCCAAAAACCGTTTTTGATTATGTTCTTTCGCACGGAATTGACGACAGGATCAAGTTTTCAAAATAAAGGAGAAGCTGAAAATGCAGGATTGGGAAAGATTTGGAGAAGAGATCAGACGAACCGTGCAGGATGCTGTAGACTCGCAGGATTACCGGAAGCTGAACCAGACGATCACAGATACGATCAACCGGGCAGTGAACGGTGCGGTAAATGGCGCGGAACAGGGCATGCGTTCTTTTGGAAATGCGTTTGATCAGGCAACGAGAAATATGGGAAGAGGTCCGGGAGGACCGCGTGGAAGATATGGACAGATGGGCGGGGCTGACAGATGGGGAAGAACGCCTGGAGGAGGTGTACCTCCGTTTGGAACTTACAGGTGGAGCGGAACGGATGGAAATGGAAGAGCATGGAATCCGGATATGCAGGACTATAAGGCGGTATGGATACAGCAATGCACAGCAGTCACCTGTCTTGTATGGATCGACGACGGGAACAAAGGCAGGCGGAATTGTCATGATCGCAGTAGGCGGAAGCATAGCACTTATATTTCTGATTCTGTTCCTTGCATCTTGTATTGCTTCTTTGCCGGAAAGTCCGGGGGCTTTATGGATCATGCGTGCGGTATTTGGACTGTTTACGGCAGCAAGTGGCATGATCACAGGATGGGGCATTAAGCTTCTGAAACAGGTTGGAAGATTCAAGAACTACAGCCGCAGGATTGCAGGCAGAGAGTATTGCAATATTTCGGAGATCGGAAGCAATTCCGGAAAATCCATAAAATTTGTGACAAAGGATCTGGAAAGAATGATTTCTAAAGGCTGGTTCCGTCAGGGGCACATGGATGGTGAGAAGAAATGCCTGATCCTGTCAAACCGTGCTTATGAAGAATATTTACAGATCGAAACCCGCAGACAGCAGTCGAAAGCGGAAGAGCCGGTAAAGAAAGAAGAGAAGACACAGGAAAATACAAAAGAAAAAGAAGCAAAGAATGAAAAGCTGGCACCGGAGGTGCAGAAGATCATTGACCAGGGGGATGCTTTTATCAGAAAGATCCACGAGTGTAATGAAGCCATTCCGGGAGAAGAGATTTCCGCAAAGATCAGCCGGATGGAGATGCTGGTAGACCGGATCTTCGACCGGGTGGAAGAAAATCCACAGTCAGTTTCGGATATCCGTAAGCTGATGGAATATTATCTTCCGACGACGATCAAGCTTCTGGAAGCATATGAACAGCTTGACAGACAGCCGGTTGATGGAGAAAATATCCAGACTGCAAAACGTGAGATTGAGGCAACGCTCGATACTTTAAATACGGCGTTTGAGAAGCTTTTGGATGACCTGTTTCAGGATACCATGTGGGATGTCTCATCGGATATTTCCGTATTGAATACCATGCTTGCACAGGAAGGTCTGAAAGAGGACGGAATGAAAAAATAAAGTTGCAGGAGGAAGAAGAGTATGAACGATTTTGAAGAATTTAGTGTGACACCGGAGCTGACGCTGGATCCGTTCCAGGAAGAAAAAAAAGAGACTCCGCAGATTTATCAGGAGACAGAACCGGAAACACCGGAGATCGTCCTGACACCGGAAGAAAAGAATATGGTCAGTGCATTTGCAGAAAAAATTGATCTCGCCAATTCGAACATGATTCTTCAGTACGGAGCCGGAACCCAGAAGAAGATCGCAGATTTTTCAGAAAAAGCACTGGAAAATGTAAAAACAAAAGATCTTGGAGAGGTTGGCACACTGTTAAGTGATGTGGTGACAGAACTGAAAGGATTTGATGAGGAAGAGGAAAAAGGATTCCTCGGAATCTTCAAAAAAGGCGGAAACAAGATCCAGGCAATGAAAGCCAAATATGCAAAAGCAGAAACCAATGTAAACAATATTGTCAAAGCACTGGAATCTCACGAAGTGCAGCTTATGAAAGACATTGCGCTTCTGGACAAGATGTATGAAGTGAACCTGACATATTATAAAGAATTGGCCATGTATGTGCTTGCCGGAAAGCAGAAGCTTGCCGAGACAAGAAACGGCGAGCTACAGGAACTGAAGAATAAAGCGATGGCAAGTGGACTTGCCGAGGATGCACAGGCAGCAAAAGATCTGGATTCCAGATGTGAACGTTTTGAGAAAAAGCTGCATGATCTGGAACTGACCAAGACAATCGCCATGCAGACAGCACCACAGATCCGTCTGGTACAGGGAAACGACACAATGATGGCAGAAAAAATCCAGTCTACACTCGTCAATACGATCCCACTCTGGAAAAGCCAGATGGTACTCGCCCTTGGTGTAGAACATTCCGCACAGGCAGCCGCAGCCCAGAGAGAGGTCAACGATATGACCAATGAACTCCTGCGCAAGAACGCAGAAAAGCTGAAGATTGCTACTGTAGAGACTGCCAAAGAATCCGAGCGTGGAATCGTAGATATTGAAACCTTAAAAGCAACCAATGAATCGCTGATCGCAACCTTCGATGAAGTCATGCAGATCCAACAGGAAGGCCGCCAGAAACGTCAGCAGGCAGAGGTGGAAATGCAACGCATCGAAGCTGAACTGAAAGCGAAGCTGTTACAGGTTCAGGGGTAAGCGTTTGGTGGATGACATACAGGCCGGAACAAGTAGATTCTGTTTTTTTATGAGGAGAAAGCGGCGAAGAGTCCGTAGGTAAAAAGGTAGCCGGTAATTTTGGATACCGGACTGATTCGCTGAATAATCTTGATGATTATTCGGCTCAGCAGTCCTCTGGATTTCGTGTATGAAACACGAAACCAGATCCAAATTACCGGCTGCCCTTTTACAACGGACTCTAA
>ENA-OPVV01002366-OPVV01002366.1-human-gut-metagenome-genome-assembly--contig:-NODE-2366-length-11648-cov-3.548779_pt1 | contig 11648 bp, 9 predicted proteins | sample MGYA00241500_ERZ501992 | MGnify/ENA primary metagenome ERZ501992 (study PRJEB25962, sample SAMEA2043052) | human gut metagenome | biome: human gut; feature: human-associated habitat; material: faeces...
GAACGAGATTTTCAGAAGTTCCATCACCTGATCATCGGTCAGTTCTCCCGGACAGACCAGAAAGCTTTCCAGCATTCCGGCACGGGTGCAAAGACGATGCACACGTTCTCTCCGATTCAGCTCTGACATCTGGCGTTCAAGGATCTTCTCACGGTGCTGACAAGAGCGCAGCTTCTGCTCTGCTTTGGCTTTTTCGTTGTGGAGATAGGCTAGGTCTGTTTGGGGTTGGGTCATGGCATCACGCTCCTTCTTATTATGATTTATCGTTGCTCTACAATATAAATAGTTGAACTAATATCTGTATTATTATAGAAATATGCTCCACTTCTATCGCTATATCGAAGTATTGCCAAATCTTTGCCATTGTGAAGTTCTTTAGATGCTCGCACAAACCAAATCAACCTCAAGTTGTTTTTTTGCAAAAAATCATCCAATAGACTTTTCCGAATGACTATTCCGGATTCTTCTTGGGATATTTTTAAGTCGAATGCTGCAATTCTTTTGCTTGAATCGTAGTACAAGCCATCTATGTCCTCCTGATGAAGATTAAGTTGTTCGATTAGCATTGGGCATGGAACATTCATCGAAAGTGTACAATCCTTTGAAGCATCGTATTCACTTTCCCAAACAAGATTCATACTCGCATGTATAATTTCACCAATTTGTTTCAAGACTGGTTTTCTAACAATCTCCTTCTTAAAAAGATGTTGATTCAATTCCTGATCTGAAAATACTTGATTGGAATCCGCATCAAGTGATTTCAGATATTGTTCCAAAAATTCAACGTTTAAAACCTCCTGCTCTACCTCTTTTTCTTCTGGCATGTTAAGAACCACACCTGATTCTACCGAACTACTCTTATTGAGCAGGTCACAACTAGGTGACCATGGATATTCTCGATTGAATACAGAGTACGATTGCGGATCAAGTCCTATACCCTTTGAACTACTAAAGTCAACTCTATCTGTAGCTGCGACTTGGAACTGTTCAAACTGTTCTTCTGTAACGAAGTAAGCGTACAACCAACTCCAAGTCAGGAGCCTTTCAGCTTTCAACTGCTCTCTTCCTGAACATATATAATTGCTCAGCCTAATCCATTGAGTTCCGTTAGAATCAGAAAGAATCAATGCCTTTGGCATTTCCGCAAAGAAAATGCCATCAGAATCCAACCATTCAGATACACTATCTATATTTGAAACGTCAACCTTCAAATGCTCATCACGAGTAGCTTTTTTCAACTCGCTTATCTCATCAAATATAGGAATTTCATCGGATTTCGTTAGTTTGAAATTTAAGGTCGGATCAAAATCCCGAACGAACGGTTCCCAGGGACCTTCAAATTTTGACGTTTCAGAATAATCTGTATCAATGTCACACTGGTCAGAAACTCTTGCCAGAATATTGTGCATTGCAATCCATTGATATTTTTTTCCTATACGTTCAACCTTTTTTGTTTCGCTTCTATCATATCCCCAATAGTTGTTGCCCTTATCAAGTTCATTAGTATAGCCCAAATCATTAATAATAAAGGACATTGCCTGTTTGTACATTTCGTCTTCATCGACATCGAAGTATTTTAATGCACTTTGAAAAACATAGCGTCCAAAATCACCATACATACCATGTCCTTCAAACGACATGGAACTTTTGATTTGCCGCAGTCCACCATCGTATTTCTTATTAATGTAATCTTCATCGATTTGTTCAATAGGAAATGATTTATATGGTGGAATAATTTTTTCATGGACAATGCAACCGTTGTAGTCTGGATTCTCCCATAAAAAGCGTTCGATTATTAATCTTGCATAGTCACGAAGTAAGATGTCAGGATAAACAGTTTCTTGGTCAAAAATTGTTGAGTATACATACTCTGCTAAAATAAGATACGCTTGATTCTTCTCTTTAATACGTTTGCAACAAGTTCCGAATACAACACCATATAAACGCTCTAAGATATATGGATCATTGACTCCTGCAAAAGCCTTCAACAGCACAATGCACAAATCAAATTCATTTCGAAGAATTTCAATCATCGCCTGCGATGTATAATCGCGAAGGATACGATTAGACGAACTAAGCAACCATCCACAAAGAATAAGCAACTTCCGAGCCTGTTCCTTATTCATCTGAAGACTTTTTCCCGAACTATACATCCGCAAGAGTTGTACGAGTCGATTTGAATCATCATAAAAAATCCCATTGATATACTTTGTCCAATAATAGTCTCGTTCGCTAAGCGCATATCCCATTAAAAGCGTGTGCAAAAAATCCGCATTCAGAGGATGACAGCTTTTCACGCTATTCCCAATAAGAACATTCCAAAAATCCGTCCGAGATACATTGTATTTTTTCGCAGCAGCTAGAAAAGACTTGTTGGAAATATATTTTTTCTCACGCCAAACAAACGATCGTATGTAGGTTCTAACAACAAAATCCTTCTCAAAACTTTCAGGCAGATCATCAATCACATCGATACATTCTTTTCCAAATTCTTGAGCATAAAAAGAACAACACGTTACAAAAATATCGCAGTTGCTTAGATTCACATGGTTATCTTTTAGTTGCAGAATTTCTTCGCATAAAATCTTGCGAATCAATGTGTCAGATATATTTTGAGAAAATAAACTCTTTGCGAAAAAATAATCGTTCATTTGATCGTAGGAAAAAAAGTACCGTTCCTGACCAGAGACTAGATTTGTATGCATGAGATTTTCTTTTTCCAATAATGCCATAAATGGCCTTACCGGAAAACCATTTAATTTCCAGAATCGCATATTTGCAAGGTCAGATTCCATAATACTTTTTTCTTTTTTATCATAGATCAATGTCGAAATCTCATCAACAAGAGATTGAACGAGATTGTCCCCCTCAGTTAATCCCATAAGATTATACCGCTTTATTAATATTGGGAAAATATTTTTGTTTACATTTTCCACTAATCTATCATATAAAACCGGAAGACTCGCTTCGTCATTTCCGTACGTTTTACAATACAAAGTCAGGAATAGGGGATTTTCCATTTCTGCTTCAAAATATTCATACAAAGTAAACGGAATTTTGTAGTAGTTAAAGAATACCATCGATGCCTCTAATCCGATGGATTCAAAACCAGAATGCAAAATCTTATAAATATTTTTATCTTTTGAGATGAGATTGTCTGGTACGAGCGAATTCTCATATTCTGTTCGATAAGTGATTGCTAATTTTATGTGGGTACATTTTTCTACCTTTTGTAAAAGAGAGCATAGACCAGTTTTCCAAAGTCCATAATTAACCGTTTCATTCAATGCATCTATACACAATAAGACATAAGCATCCTGCTCTCTACCCATCGATTCTAGTATGCTTATAAACTCATCAAACGAATAGTTCAACTCACAGTCTTGTAATAATTGATCGAGAATTGGCAAATCTGAATAGCAATTTCCAGCTAAGAGTAAAATCGCAGGCTGATTATTCTTCATTAGTGATTGAACTTCAGCCGCTAGCATATGCGACTTTCCAATTCCCGCATTGCCAGAAATAAAAAGTTCCTTAGCGGTGATAAGGCGACCTTCATCAGCGGTTAGAGATAGGTAATTGGACAAATCGAGCAATTCATAAAGCGTATCAATTTCAACTTGGAGCTTATTATATTCTTCTTCAGCTTGCGAGTGCCCCCACTCTTCTTTATCAATTTTTCTTCGTTCAAGAAGGGAGCGAGTTCGGGAAAGCCGCTCTGTCTTTTGGCTAATTTCTAAATTTATTTTTTTCACATCTTCAGCTATAGAAGATTGTAAACGCTGATGCCATTCAAGTGCATATTCGAGTGTTCCACTATCAATATCTTCAAAAGACAAAACCATTGTCTTGATTTCTTTGAGATAATCAGCATGATTTTCTGTATGGTCTTCCATATAAGCGATTTTTTGAAGTAACTTTTCTTTCTTTCTATTGATATATTGAATTGCATTTTGATTTCTAGCAAAAAGAGAAAGCTTTTTTGAGGTTTCTGTTTCAACATTGAATTCTCGGTTGAATCGTTCTCCTAGAGTGTTAAATGATTTTTCATCATGGGCAATGATCCAATCAAAAGTAATAACATTAACACCAAAATAATAATTCGCTAAATACGGATATTTTCTTACTATATCTAAGATTTCCTCATTCGTTATCAGCTCAATAGAAATTTCACTTTTATTAAGTAACTCTACAATCTTTGCATAACTTTTGCCAGAGGCTGTTATCGCCTTATTACAATACAGAACAACATGATTTATCTTTCCGGCATAGTATTCAACAACATTTTCCATTGAGTGATATATTTGGCTGTAGTCTACATTCTTATCAAAAAACTTTGCTTGATAGCCAATATAACGATTTGTATCCTCATCAAATATTGGTTCCGATTCAATACCCGGTTGGTTCGGATCCGAATGCAAATGTGTCATCAGCTTATTTGATTTCAGAAATTCATTAGCAAAAAGTTGTCGGCACAGATTTTCAAACTTAGTGCGAAGTCCGTCAGGGCCATTATTGTATAATGAGAAGTTATCCCAGTTGATTTCAACAGCCATTGTGTTTCCTTTCCTTGATTTTGCCAAATCGATTGTTATGCTTTGTCTAATTATAACATACTTGTTTCAAACATTTCCATAATTTGATGCATCGTTTCTCTATCGATAGAACGAATTATTTTCTCTTTTCTGTATGTTCTGTCAATAGTGACTTATTGTCTGTAGACGCATTGTCTTCAAAGCGACATAATTGTTTTGGAGGGAGTTAAAGTGCTATGAGTTTGATTCATATTTTTGCTGTTAACCTTCGTTTTTATCGTACTGAAGCAGGACTTTCTCAAGAAAAATTAGCCGAGTTGGCTGGTTTGCACCGAACTTACATTAGTGCGATTGAAAGAGAACGCCGAAACATCTCTATTGAAAATATCGAAAACATCGCAAATGCCTTAAACATTGATGCTTATAGATTATTAAAACCACTTGAAAGCTGAAAGGGTGTATGCAGCATGGGGAGAAATATAGACAATCGAAACTCAAAAGTCACTGAATATCTGGACAAACTGTATTTGTTGGCATCAAACAATGCTCCTTCAACAGGTAATATGCCATATGAATCATCACTAACAGCTATATTCGATTCAAAAACCATGAGTTATCGTGAGATTATACTTGTTGCTTTAGTCGGTCGAATGCTCGATGACTCTTTTCGAGCCTATTCTCATTTCTACGGATGTAAACCTCGTGCTATTTTTGAAGGTCCTATAAAAGATTTTTGTAATGCAAAGGGCTTTCCTCACACAAAATCCGGGCCTTTAAATATTGCCAAAGCATCCAATATTAACGAAGCATGGGCTTCACAACGTGATCCAAAAATAGATGCAGATTTCGTTGTTGATTTGATAAAACTCATTGATTCTAAGGACGATGCGTTCCGAACGAATCTTGGGGTTGATTTGATGCGAAAATATATTTCATCAGCTCAACACATTCAGTCTTTGACGGTTGAATTCACTCCCTCAACGAATCCGATTCATTTGGAAGGACTGTGCAGAAAAATGATAGATGGAGCACCCGACTCAGGGAATACTCCACAACGCATTTTTGGCTTTCTGTTAGAGTCCTATCACACATCAATTCATACAGGAATCATCGTAAGTGGTGCAGATGATAGTGCTTCTGCAACTAGCACGACCAGTAAAAAGCCTGGTGATATTAATGAAGAAGGAGCTGACGGTTCTATTTACAGAGTGTATGAAGTTACTGTGAAGCCGTTTGATCTCTCGCGTATTATTGATTCGTACGACTGTATCAAAAAATACAATGATGAGAAACACACACACATTAATGAGATTGTCGTTGTTTGTCGAAAAAGAGATTGTCCTTCGGATATAAAACACAGCCCGTACTATTTTTGCCTTGGAACATATGAATATCAAGACGTAATTTACTATTACTGGGACATCTACGAATGGATATCTTACATGTTGCAGCATATGATTCCTTCTGCGCGAGAAAATTTTTATAGTCGCCTTAACAGCTATGTCAACGATACAAATACGCATGAAGCTGTGAAAGTGCTTTGGAATGCACTTCATCAAAATAACTCTTAACAAAAAAACAGACGAAAGCCAACACTTTCGTCTGTTTTTTCATTGGTATTCTTTCAAATATTGGATTGTTGCGTTTGCAACAACTTCCGCTAATTTGCTTGGCACTGCATTTCCAATTTGCGTATAGATTCTACCTTTGTTTCCGCAGAAAATATAGTCATCAGGGAAAGTCTGAATCCTAATAGCCTCATTAATGGTAATTCTTCGTAGCCGTTTAGGAGCTTCTCGAAATTCAGGCGTGATAGTTCCATTTAAAAGGCCACGATGGTAACTTACCACCCAATCCTCATTGGCATCGCCATATAAATATTCTTCGTCGAGAAATGGTGTTTTATTGCCACCCATTGATGCAGGAAGTGTATTTGCATAATCATCAATATTAATTGGACGGCCTTGACCATTAAAATACATTCCGGCATACGGTGACTTCCGCATAATAGGATTGGTTGCAAACGTAATTTTCGCCGTGCATGTATTTGGATTTTTTTCTGTTCCTGCTGGGCCGAGTGACTTTAACAAGGCCCGAATCGTTGGCGCTTCGGTCTTTTGCTGTTCTAGCAGATCGTTCATGTGATACTCAAAAAAAACATCTTGATTGTTTTTTATTCCAATGAAAAAGACCCTTTCTCTTTTTTGAGATACACCATATTCTGTTGCGTTTAAAATAAATGGGCTACAATGATATCCAAGCCTGCTAGCTCGTTCAAGGTATTTTTTTCTTACCGGCTCCCATTTATCTAAAAAGCCGAGTGCCTTTACATTTTCCATAACAAATGCTCTCGGCTTGACTCGTTCCACAACATCCAAAAAAGTAAAAATCAATTTACTTCTAGCATCGTCCGGGTCCATTTTGCCTGCAACTGAAAATCCCTGGCAGGGAGGACCGCCAAACACGAGATCAGTTCCCTCATAATTGTTCATCTTTTCGATGACATTATTGATATCATCATTGACTATAGTCCTACCTGGATGATTAGCTTTATATGTTTCAGCAGCTTCCTTCATGAGCTCATTAGCGAAAATCACATTGACACCAGCTTTTTCAAAGCCGATGTCCATTCCGCCTGCACCTGTAAACAAGGAAACAGCTGTTAATGCTTGGTTCATGTCAATCTCCTAATACGATTTGAAGTGTTTCACAACTCCTAATAGTATAACACAGATTTTGTCTTCATTCAATTTCAAGTTGATTGAATTATGTAATTGGCCAAAGCATCACTCTGACACTTTGACCGCTGCGCTCCATTCTACCATAGCAGAGGGGCTTACGCTCAGGACAGCAGTGCAGGCTCAATCAGCACCGCCGCATTCCTGACCTGATACGTCACACCGCTGGCTTCTCCCTTTGCCTTGCGGCAACACACCTCCGGGTGCTGCGCTGCAAGGGCATCAAGCTGCTTCTGCAAGGCGGGATTCAGCGTAAATACGCTGCTTGTCCCGTCCTCGCTGGCGTAGATCATGGTTTCCAGCTTAAACATTGTCATCGGGCTCGACAAAATCTTCCTTCCTCCATTCCTTGTCCTCCTTGATGTCCTGCATCAGGAGCAGCATATTGGTGTAGCACTCCATCTCGGCACGGACAAAGTAGAACATCTGGTCGTACCAGTCTGCCAGCGTTTCGTCCTCCAGCTTCCGGCAGAAGTCATACACCAGCTTGTTCTGATTGGGGTCAACCGTCAGCCCGGCAATCTCGTACAGCCGCTTGCGGGTCAGTTCCAGATCGGCGCAGCCATAGGTGTAGAGCAGCTTCTTTTCCTCAAACGTCAGTTTCATAGGTTTGTTCCTCCGTATTAAAAAAGGGCCTGCCCTGTGCAGACCCGATGTAGCAAAAAGACCGCCGTGCGTTGTGCAGGGCGATCTTGAACTCAGGATTGGAGAAAATCCCGGAGTTCATCAGCGAAAAAGGAGATTTTGGCGATAGCAGCTATCGCTATGTAAGGCAGGACGAAAACCACAAATGCGGTAATCAGCATTTTCAGGACTTCGCCGCCGTCTGCCAGCTTCATGACCCAGCTTGCCAGAGCCACGAAGAAGAACAGTCCCGCCAGCAGATTCGTCAGGACAGTGGAGAAGGTCGTGAGGAAGATGCCCACCCACTGCGCCAGAATCAGCAGCAGAAGCAGCGGAAAAAGGGCAAGTTTCAGCATCGGTTTCAGCACAGTCATCGTGGGCACCTCCTTATACAAAAATCAGCTCAGACTTGATGATTTCCTCGGCACGGTTGCGGATGCTGTTCATCTGGCGCACCCATTCCAGTTGATCGGCAGCTTTCAGGGTTTCTGTCACGCCCTCGGCTTCCTGCATCTGCCGGATGGTCAATGCAAGCTGTTCCTCGGCCTGCTTGTCCAGCTTGGCAAGATAGCCGCTCAGCTCCCCGGAAAGGAGCAGTTGATTATACCGGATGGGATGCTGCTCCTTCAGATACATTTTATGTAAGCGACCCCACCGCCCGGTGGGATGCTGCTCTGCCGGGGCTGTTGCGGTCAGGTTCGGCAGATAGTGGTCATTGACAAGGGTGTAGTCCAGACCGTTGTTGCTGTCGTGGAGCGTGTTCTTTAAGGTAGTCATGCTGCATTATCCTCCTTTGGTTTCGGCGTTGGGGTTGCTTCTGGGTCTGGTTTTAGATTTCCTTTTTTCTTGTGATAGAATTCCAAGGTTTTCTTGTTGTGGTTGACTCTCCTGCACTCATCGGAACAAAATTCCTGCTGGCTGTGTGTAGGCCAGTAGGAGTGACCGCACACGGCACAGGTGCGCTGCCGGTAGTAGTGAGTTCCTCTCTCGGCTTCTCTATCCGCTTTCTTTTGCTCCAGTCTTGCCTGATTCCAGCATTCCCTTGAGCAGAAAAGCTGTCGGTTGCTCGTAGGTGTAAACACTTTCCCGCAGTGCGGACACGTTTTGGTTTTAATGATCTCGCCACCGTTTTCAGCGATTTTCTTTGCCTTTCGCTTTTCTCGGTAGGCTTTTTCACGTTTGCGCTGTTTTTCCATGCGCTGCCGTTCTTCCTGCTCCTTCTGCGCTTTCAGTTCGGCAAGTTCTTCCTCGGTATAAGCAATATCGACTTGGCCGACATAGTTGAAATAAATATCAACCTTTTGTGTGCGGGCGTTGCCTGTACCCTCGGCTTCATAAACAACGATTTTATCGACAAGTTCGTTAAACATTGAATCGGAGATTTCTGTTGGATTTTTGCACTTGCGAATCAGCGAAATGAAATGCCGAATATCAGCAGAACTTGATTTATCTTCGGCAATTTCGGATTTCATCGTTTCCATCTTCGATTCCAATTCTGCCTGCTCGCTATCATACTGTGCCATCAGCTGCTTGTACTGTCGTTCGGGCAGCAGTCCAGACATAAGATTTTCGTACAGGCTACGAATAAGGGCAGAAAGCTCATCATAGCGTTTTTGACAACGTTTCAATTCCGATTGGTTCTGCTTCGGCTTTTCTTCACGTTTCTCTTTCCAAAGTGATTGCAGTTCCAAAGCGAAGGTTTCTTCATCTTTTAGAACAAATCTCGAAAAGCGTTTGACCGATGCCAATATCAGGGCTTCAACATTATCGGCACTGATTGAATGGGCAGTACAGCCATTCACCCGACTTGCATATCCACCACAACGATAAGAATATTGAGTAGACCCATCCTTTTTACTGTAGTGTGTTTGCAAGGTCAATCTTCTGCCGCAGTCGGCACAATACAGATACCCGCTTAAACGGTTGGTGTGCGTTCCCCAAGCAGAAGCACGCTTCACTCGGCATCTGCGTTTCTGAACACTATCCCAAAGTTCTTGCGATATAATCGGTTCATGCGTGTTCTGGAAAACGTACTGTTCATCTTCATCTGTTTCTTTTCTCTTGTGAAGTTTGAAATTTGTGCTTACAGATTTTCGTAAAACAGTGTGTCCCAGATATTCCTGCCGACCTAAAATCGTTCTTACGGAGGAAGTGCCCCACAGGTACGGATTGGAGAACTTTGTCCCATTGTACTGCTCCGGGTGATATTTCTTTGCGTATGCAGCAGGAATCAGGACTTTTTCCTCTGTCAACAGTTCTGCGATTGTCCGTGGGCTTTTTCCTTCGTTCGCAAGAAGAAAAATGCGCTTTACGACTTCGGATGCCACCGGATCAACAACAAGTGTCTGCTTGTCGTTCGGCAAACGGTTATATCCATACGGAATAGAGCCGCTGCAACGTTTTCCATCTTTCATCCGGGCATCGAACACAGCCTTGATTTTATTGCTCGTGTCTTTGGCATACCATTCGTTCATAATATTCAAAAACGGAGCAAAATCATTGTCTGAAGCATTGTTGCTGTCGATGCCGTTGTTGATTGCAAGGAATCGGACGTTTTTCTGTGGGAACAGAACTTCCGTATAAAAACCGACTTGCAGATAATTTCGTCCTAAGCGGCTCATATCCTTCACAATAAGCGTTTCGACATTTCCTGCTTCTACCTCTTTTATTAGAGATTGAAAGCCGGGACGATTGAAATTCACACCTGAAAAGCCATCATCTGTAAAATGGCGGATGTTCTTGAAGCCGTTCTTTTGGGCGTAATCTTCCAGATATTTCTTTTGGTTGGTGATGGAATTCGATTCACCAGCAAGATCATCATCTCTTGACAAACGCTCATAGAGTGCGGTGATTTTGGGTTCTTTAGGCATTTGTTCTACCTCCTTTCTTATGGAATCTTTCAATTTAGGACAATCAAGTTTATCGTCCTATTAAAGTATAGCCTTCCGGGGCAAGTTCGATGGCGGTGGTGGTCTCGCCAAAGGTAGATGCCCAGCAGTCGAAGTGGGTCAGCTTTTTCTGTTGCAGGGTACTGTATTGCAAGTACCGCATGACCGTGTACAGTTCGGTCATGGAATTGCTCACGGGCGTTCCTGTGGCGAACACCACGCCCCGGCCTCCGGTGATCTCATCCAGATAGCGGCACTTGCCGAACATATCGCTGGATTTCTGCGCTTCGCTGGTGGATAATCCTGCGACATTCCGCATTTTTGTGGTCAAAAAGAGGTTCTTGTAGAAATGGCTCTCGTCCACAAAGAGCCTGTCAACGCCCAGTTGTTCAAAGGTAATTACATCGTCCTTACGCTCATCGGAGCGCAGTTTTTCCAGCTTGGTTTCCAGCGTTTTCCGGGTCTTTTCCATCTGCTTGATGGAGAAATTCTCACCTGCGTGGACTTTCAGCTCATTGATGGCGGCAAGCGTTTCATAAATTTGCTCCTGAATGATACGTTCCTGCCGCTCAAAGGACAGCGGGATGCGCTCAAACTGGCTATGCCCGATGATGACGGCATCGTAGTCGCCGGTGGCGATGCGGGCGCAGAATTTTTTGCGGTTGGCAGTCTCAAAGTCCTTGCGCCGTGCCACCAAAAGTTTTGCATTGGGGTAGAGGTTCAGGAACTCCGAAGCCCACTGCTCTGTCAAATGGTTGGGCACCACAAAGAGGGATTTCTGGCACAGCCCCAGCCGTTTTGCTTCCATGGCAGATGCCGCCATTTCGTAGGTCTTGCCCGCACCAACTTCGTGTGCAAGCAGC